>Ga0163179_10001476_pt1 | contig 16679 bp, 19 predicted proteins | sample AtlANTMetagenome_FD_109643 | JGI IMG/M metagenome (GOLD analysis project Ga0163179, IMG submission 109643) | Marine eukaryotic phytoplankton communities from the Atlantic Ocean - Atlantic ANT 2 Metagenome | ecosystem: Environmental > Aquatic > Marine > Oceanic | place: North Atlantic Ocean... | reverse complement strand
TTGCAAACACTAACTAGTTGAAATCCGTATTCCTTAGCTAATTTAGTTAATGCCGGAGCAGATGCAGAATAAAAATTATCTGTTATAGATTGATGTCCAATTTTAGGTGGGCTTTCTTTAGGCACTGTTACTGAATCATCTCTGCTAAAATTATATCCAATTAATATAACCTTTGCATCATAATGACCCTTTAAAAAATCCTCTAATACCCAATACTCATACGAATCTATATGTAATGTTACAAGATCAAATAAATTTTTATCAGCGTAATATTTTTCAATAATATTACCAATTCTTTCACTTTCTTTATTTTGTGATAACAATCCACAATGAAAGTGGTATTTGATTTCTGAACCGCTAGTTGTAATTCTTTCATCATTTAACAAATAGTTTCTACCCTGCTCTAACATTTTTAGGTTAGGTTCTATAAATAATCCCCGCCAACCGAAAAGGGATACTAATCTCCTAACATTACTATGGTCATAAATATCATCACACCCCCCATTGATAAATGTGCCCTCTTTGATATCTAAAACATCAAATATTTTTTCTAAAACACCATCTTCTCCATTTTGACTATAGTAATTTATAAAATCAGTTGTTTTTTGATCTTCGATTGTTTCCAAAGGATTTTTATAAATTGAATGGTTACTGACAAACCCTACTTTATAATTATAGTCATTTAAATCAATCATATTATTTTCTCCTTAATTTATCTCTAACCAGCTTTTCGCCAACTGTAATGTTTTTTTTACCACTACCAATGGCGCTTTCAAGTTCTTTTATTCCACGAACTAATTTAATAAGTCCGTGCGGCTCAACTGATGCCATCTGATCTGTACCCCACATTGTTTTATCCAATGTGATATGTCTCTCTACTATACTAGCTCCAAAGCATATAGATGCTATTGTGGTTGTTAAACCATACTCATGACCACTGTAACCCACTTCACATCCATATCTATCTTTTAAAGTTTTTATACAACTTAAATTTAATTCATTAACGGGCGCTGGATATGTAGAGTTACAATGTAACAAAGCATATTCACATCTTCTAAAATCATAATTATAATGGTGAACTTCACCACCCATAGCTTTTATTGCCCCGTCTATTTCATCTAATGTGCTCATACCCGTAGATAATATAAGTTTATTGTACCTATTAGAACATTCTTCAATTAACTTATAATCAGTTAGTAAAGCTGATGGTATTTTTACAAATGGTAAATCATATTGTTCTAAAAACTCAACACTATCTAAATCCCAAGGTGATGCTGTCCATTGAATTCTCCCCTTACAATACTCATCTATTTCATCATACTCATCTTTACCAAATTCTACCTTGTGTTTGTATTCTAAGTATGTCATCTCACCCCAAGGTGTTTTTCTTGCCACACCTTTTTGGTGTTCAGGTACACACACATCAGGATTTCTTTTTTGAAACTTGACTACATCACATCCAGCAATAACCGATATATCAATCAATTTTTTAGTGATATCCATATCACCATTGTGATTGATTCCTATTTCTGCTATAACCTTTGTTTTCATAATTCCTCTATTCTTTTTGTTTTATCACATATAAGTAAATCATAGACAGGTTTCTCTCCTACACTTAATTTGTGATGTTTACATCCCCAATCATTCAATTGTTTTTTAGTTATATCAAACCAATCGATACCAGTGCCACTACCCCTTGCTGTCCAATACTTTATATGATTACCCTCATCATATAATTTATTTATTTTGGCTATGTTATCCATATTAGGTGTAGCGTTTTCGTATGTTTTTGCTGATGAATCATAAAAGCATATGGTTTCATCTATATCAACATAAATAATCATTAATCTTTTAGGGTTATGAATTCACTCTTTTCATCTAAATCAGAGTTGTTCTTTTTTATGTAATCAAAGAAATTCCAAGCTAATACCAATATATTATCAGGAGGATTATCTAGTATTCCGTTTTTACCTTTTATTGGTATTCTTACTCCAGGTAATAACTTACCATGTTTCATTTCATTATCCTCTATGATATAATCGATTGAATCACTATCTATTCCGTAATAATTTAAAACAGTTGTCGCCTTTGCTGGTGAGCCATAACCTACTATTGATTTACCTGCGTCTTTAAGACTCTTAATTTTAGAAACCGAATCTTCCTTTAGTTTTTCTACCTTTCTTGCGAACTCTTTGTAAGTTTCTAATTTGTCTAATCCAAACTCTTTTTCTTTTTTAATAAATTCATTAACAGAATCGTTAATTATAAATCCTTTATTACTAACTTCAACCCTTACAGAGCCTCCGTGAGTATCTATATGTTCAACATTATTTATTTGAAATCCTAAATTTTCAAAGAAATTTTTAAGAGATAAGACGCTCCAATAATTATAATGTTCGTGATAGATATTATCAAATGTTACATCTTTTAATGTATCATATAAGTACTGAACTTCAATAACAAAACGTCCGTTAGGTTTTAGTATCTCAAATGCATTTTTAGTAATCTTTTTCAAATAATCTGAATGGGCAAATACATTAAATGCTGTTACTAAATCCGCTTTTTGATTAATTTGTTCAATTGTATATTTATCCTCAAAATATCCATTAATTGTTGATATTCCATTTGCATTTGCAATATCTGAAAGGTTCTTTGCTGGTTCAATACCACATACATTTACATTCTTTTCTTGAAGCGGTTTTAAGAATACTCCATCATTACTTCCAATATCTACTACAAAAGAATCTTTCGTTAATTGGAACTTTTTTGTTAATTTATCAGCAGCATCTGAGAAATGCTTTCTAAATATTTCAGTTGTAGATGATACATAAAGATAATCGTTAAACATTTTTTCTTTTGGAACAGAATGGGATAGCTGAACATTATGACAATTAGGACAATAGTTCATCTGTAATGGATATAATTCATCTTTTTGATTCTCATCGTTTAACAAATTATTAGCCAAAGGTGAGTTGCCAAGCGAGATCACACACTCTAATTTTGTATTACCACAACATCTACATTCTGGTTTATAATTTTCAAGCAATTCCACTCTCATTCTCTCATCCACTAACTCATATGGTATAGTATGTTTACCAAAGTTTTCATGTTCTCTCTCACCATTCACAAGGTTTAGAAACAGCGAATCTTCTAAGAATACCATTGTATGTGCGACTTGCGGTTCAGTAACTACAACATCACCCGGCTCCATAAGTTGTGTGGTCATTGGAGCGTTAGGTGTTTTCAAATCTTTAAATACACTAATATATCTACCACTAATCAAGATACACTTTTGTTGTTGTATTGGATGCCAATGGTTTGCTCTCACCGTACCTTTTTTAGACTCAATCCAACCAATCCAATTGATAGGTTCAGGTAACTCATAATTGGTAATACGACCTCGATCATCTACAAACTCCTTACCACCATCGAACTTATACTCTAATACATCTCTCCGTAATGATATATCAGACCAAGCATCAATCATACCCTTTATGTCATCACGAATATTATTTTTGAACTCAAAACCAGTATCAAGTAGTTTTTGATTTGATAATGTATATCCAAGATTAGGAATCTCATCGTTGGTTTCTGTTAAATCAAGTGCTGGTACAAATGTTTTACAAACTTCAGCAACTTGTTTAACTGACATATTCTCATTTCTTAAATGAAATATTTGCCTTTTAATATCATCATTTTCTGCTACAAACTTCATACAACGTGCTACATCAAATAGTGAAACAAGAGATTTCCATTGAACCCCACCTCCAAATAACTTTATAGGATTACCGATTGCAGCCATTTTAGAAAATAGATTAGGCATTATATTAATTCTCATTGAATCACCACCATAACCATATACAGAACCCAATCTTAAAACCACATAATTAACTGATGAATTTTTCAAATCCTCTTCTGATTGAACCTTTCCCTTCGAATAGGTTAATACAGGACAGGTTTTTTTATCTTCAGCAATCTCAAATATTGTTTCATCTAACCCCTCATAAACCACATGAGTTGATGGAAATATAATTTTTGTATTTTTACCCGCGGATTCTATTATGTTATTTGTTCCATTAACTCCAACCTCACGAATCTCCTTATCTTGGTCATCATTGGATTCAGATTTTACATAAGCTACATCTGTAATACCGCCAAGATGATAAACTACATCAGCATCTTTTAATAAATCTTCAAAAAATTCTTTGTTTAGTAAGTCTGTTTGATGATATTTAAAACCCCAAGATTTTAATTCTTTAACTCGTTCAGGTAAGAATTTTCTATCTACAATATGAACATCGTGTTCTAAATTTTGTTCTATATATAGTTTAGATAATTGCGTTCCAATATACCCTAAACCACCTGTTATGACTATTTTTGACATTTTGTGCTCCTATTAATATAACTTTATCAATTTTTTTTGTTCTAAATATTTAACATATTCCTTTTCTTCCAATGGATTATGTCCTCTACTATAAGGTGTTATACTTTCAAAATAATGTTGTTCATTCCAATCTCCTTGAAAAAAAGTAAATCCAAAAACTGAAACATTACTCGACCATTGAATTGCCATTAACATGGCAGTTAAACCTAAACTTATATCACCTATTCCTATTGTCGATTCTGCTTCATCTATAAAATCTTGACGAATATATAATATTTTAGATTCTGTATTATAATTCTTAATAATTCCTTGTATTGCTGCATATAATGGTTCTGCCTTTATTATAAAGTGTTGGTCTTTGAGATTAGTAAGAAAATCATCTTCATATGATGAAAATTGACCTGTTAAATCTCTCCAAAAAGATTTACCTGCTATAAATCTAAAATCTGTCTTAGTTCCTACATTCTTTTCATAACCCTCGATTTTTGCTAAATTACAACGAAAAACTATATCATGAGAGTCTATAAACTCTCCCTGTTCCTCAGATAATAACTTGCCAGAATTACCAACTACGGCAATAGATGGATTATTAAAATTATCAACATCAATGAACAACTTATTAAGCTCTATCATTCGTTTAACTAACTCATCAAGAGTATACTCAGATGGATATTCTAAATCTCTACTACGAAATACTGATTCCATCTCTTCATTCGTATAAAAATTTTTCATACTACTTTACTCACTAATATTCCATACTCTCTAAAATATAAATAGTCTATATTTGTCCGTAAGAAACAATTAATTGCGTGTTCTGGTGTTTCAACAATTGGTTCTCTGTCATTGAAACTTGTATTTAACACAATAGGAACACCCGACATAGACTCAAACTTTTTAATAAAATTGTAATACCATTCGTTATCATTTTCTGTTACCGTCTGCAATCTTGCTGTTCCATCAAAATGAACTACAGCAGGAACTTTATCTCTCACTTCTTCCTTGAACTTAATTACTGCTGTCATATAAGGACTATCTACATCTTTCTCAAACCAGTCCTTTACATCCTCTCGTATAATACTTGGAGCGAATGGTCTAAACCATTGTCTATGTTTGACTTTCTCATTTATAATATCCTTCATATCAGGACTTCGTGGGTCTGCTAATATACTACGATTGCCAAGTGCCCTTCTACCTGATTCTGAACCACCACCAAATACTGAAATAACATTATTATCTACTGATAATAGCATAGCTACAGCATCATCATCTACTTCTTCTGTGGATACTTTATCTTTAACTTTATCAAGGTCAAACCATACACTTTTTTCATCGTAGGTTCTTCCCAAATAAGGTGAAGAATTATCTTCCCACTTAACTCTTGGTTTATCTAATACTTGGTGATATATGTATTGTGCAGAACCTATTGCCAATCCTGAATCGTAGGGAACAGGACATACATATATATTTTCAACATCTGAAAACCAATCGTACATCTTACCAACTAAAACCGAATTCAATACTACTCCACCAGATAAACATAGATTTTTAGGATTATACTTTTCTATATAAGGTGTAAGAGTTTCACGAGTAATAACTTCAAATGCCTTTTGGGCTCCAGCCGCAACATCAAAACTTTCTTGTTCACTTTTCTTTACGATTTCACCAAACTTATAATAATCCATCATTCCATCAAATGTTTCTCGTGTATTATTTCCTTTTAAAATTTCATAAAACTTATCAAAATATTTACTTGAATCTCCCATACAGGCCATCGCCATTACCGTTCCACCTTGAAATCCGTATGGATGTCCAATCGACATTCCAAATACTTTACCAGTAACGGATTGGTAAAATGCACCTAAATTTAAATCAAAGTCTTGGTAGATATGAATTGGTTTTATTTTATTTCCACTACCTTCCCACAAAGTAAAAGATGTTCCTTTACCGTTTATATATTCAGTTTCTACATCTTCCCAATCATGCTTTTCATTTCCCCCACCATCTATTGTTATTATTAATGCATCATCATAATTACTTGAAAAGAATGCATTTGCCGCATGTGATTGATGATGACTAACAATATAATGACCACCACCAACTTTGGCTACATGATTTTTCATTTTTTGGTGTGGTTCTTTCTTAGAACAAACGGGTCCATATTTACCATTTCTATTAAATGGATTACCCTCAGTAAAATATTTAATATCATCAAGTTCTTTGTCTGTTATATTTTGAAAAAACCAATCCAGTCCATCACCAAGTGGTTCTTTCTCTCTTAAAAACCTTTCATATTCTTCGTGAATAATTGGAACTCCATCTTCCAAAATACAATATGCTACATCGTGACCTGATTGATAACCTACTATTTTCATACTACTCCCAAATTCTTTCATCTACATAAATTGAATTTACATCATCAACATAAACTTGTCTGTATTGATGACGATAAAAGTACTGATTAATTTGTGATGAATTACCTGATTCTCGTTTTAGTTTTTCTGGATGTTTCTCATGAGTTTCTACTATTGCCATTTTAGGCCTCCATTTTTCCACATCAAAGACTTCCAATATTTTCCATTCCGCTCCTTCTACATCAACACATAAAACCTCAAAATTTTGTTTTACTTTTTTATCTTCCAAAAATTTATCCAATGTAAACATATCTCTGATTTCATAATTATCCAAACTATGATTATCAGAGGGGTCTGTTTCATTGTAAATCGGTATCATCTCTTCCATTATAGTGGTGCAAGGACCTCCAAAATAAACTTTCTTTGAAGTTTGATTCTTCCACCCTATACAACATTTAGAAACCTCTATTCTATCATTATCTTTGTATCTATCTACACACGAATTATAATATTTGTCTATTGGTTCAATCATTATACCTGACCAATTTGATTCTACTAATGAAAGAGTATTACTCCATCTCCATCCATCATATGCACCTACTTCTACAAAAAATCCATCTTTATTATCTTGAAAATATTCTTCATATATTTTATGTAAGTCTTTGATTTGACTTGTTTTAGTGTCAATAAAATTACTCATATACTTTCAACCAATGTCCAATCATATCATCCATTAACTCACTAAAGGTATATTCTGGTTCCCACCCTAAAGTATTTCTAAGTTTTGATGAATCACCACGAAGATATTTTAATTCTTCTGCTCTGAAATATCTCTCATCTATCACAACATAATCTTTATAATCTAAATCCAATTTACCAAATACATAATTACACATATCACCAACAGAATTAGTAACTCCCGTAGCACATACAAAGTCATCTGGTTCTATGTGATTTATTATCATATGCATAGCTCTGACATAATCTTTTGAATGTCCCCAATCACGATATGCTTCTAAATTACCAAGTGGTAGTTTATCTCTTTTCCCTAATGAAATTTCAACAGCAGCCTTAACAACTTTATTGGTTACAAAATTAGAACCACGTCTTGGTGATTCGTGATTAAACAAAATACCATTACACGCAAACAATTTATAAGCATTTCTATAATGCTTAACCATATTGTAACCAAATACTTTTGTACAACCATAAGGGCTTGTCGGCTCCATTTTCGTAGTTTCTCTTTGAAATCCATCTTCATCTACGGTACGACCAAACATTTCGGAAGATGATGCCTGATAAAATCTTGCTGTGGGGCAATTATTTCTCCAAGCTTCCAATACATTGACAATTCCAAGTGCATTTGTTTGAACTGTAAACTGTGGTATATCAAAACTAATTCTAACATGACTTTGAGCAGCTATATTGTATATCTCATCTGGTTGTATGGTTCGTATCAATCTTTCTAATGAACTGATATCAGTTAAGTCTCCATAAGAAGTTTCTACTCCAGCTCCAACTAATTTATCAATCCTACTTTCTTGATGTTCTGCTATAGAATTTCGTCTTACAATTCCATATACTTCATAATCTTTTTCTAATAACAACTCAGCAAGATAACTACCATCTTGCCCATTAATACCTGTTATAAATGCCTTTTTCTTCATGGTTTAAATCCTATTTTCTTTTCTAAATATGGTTTAAAAACTTCTCGTTCTGATAAATCTGAATATGTAGCTGAACCACCAGTATCTTCGTTTACCTCTGGAACTGAATCCATTAATATTATACCTCTTGCCGCATCTTCAGGAGTCATATACATATGCCAACCTATCATAGCAAATTCATCATCCATATAATATTCTCTTAGATTACGACCATCATATGTGGCGTATTTGAACCAATCATATGCCTCTTTACTATCCGTAAGAATCATACCACCACGACCAATCGGCACTCTTTTCTTTATTTGAAATGATACAACTTGTATTGCATCATTACCAACATACATTCCCTTTGTCCATGCAGTAGCACCATCCCAAATATTATATGGTTCTAATTGGTAAACTCCGCTCCATTCCCTATCTTCAAATTTTAATTTACAGCCAGCATGTATAATTTGCATAGGTGGAGATACATAAGTTCTACTTGGTATTGTAATTGTTCCTTCAGCTTTAATGTACTTCAAAGCTAAAAACAATCCGTTAGAGCATGAATCTATACTACAAGCATATTTACTACCAGCAAATTTAGCAACCTTCTCCTCAAACATATCTATTACATCTCTTGGATCATCCCAATCGTATCCCAACTCTGTTAGTTGGTCGAGTTCAGGTCGTTGGAATTCCTTTGGAATCTTTCCAACTGGCCAACTTGTATAATGAATATCTTTTCCATATTCATCACGAACTTCTTCTTTCTTTAGTCCTTGATAATTTCCCACTACTTTACCCCTGCTTCATAATATTTTTTCTAATATCAGTTGATGATATTTTTGCTACTTCTTTAGGTGGCTTATGTTCTATTAAATCATAACCGACATCTCTACCATAATTGACAGATTCAATTGCTGGTATACTAGTAATCATCATCTGATTTTTTTGTAACTCTTCATTCATATCTTCTGATATTTTCTTTAAAACCTCATTATAAGTGTATGGGTTTTTTTCAGGCTCTAGTTCGTGTATATCCATTACCGCTACACATACCTTTTTACCATTACTTATCATTTCTCTAATACACCAAGCATGTCCCTTATGAAATGGTTGAAACCTTCCTATGTATAGTGAATATCTACTTTGCATAAAATTTAGAGTTTTTGTTATAATTAAGATTTAATAATCCCACCTTATTTATGTTATAATTTCCATTCATAAATTCAAATCCAAAATATTCAATATCCTTTTTCCATCTTTCCTTTACATAATTTTTTGATTCTTTGGTGTAATATTTACTATAGTCAAGAGGAACACCAATTTGTTTGTGTGCGTATGCTTCTGGAAATTGATAATATCCATTTTTAGTTTGATTATCATTTTTTCCACCCCAAGCTAACTTATTTGGTTCTGTAATTTTTAGTATATCAACAACCTCCTGCCAATCTTCTTTAAAATGTTCAAATCTTATTATATAATCCATAGACATTTTACCATCAATAGTCAACCAATCAAATTGATTCATGTCATGATAATCACCACAGGGTGGTTTTGGCATTTTAAATTCCTTTAACCATTTGAAGTAGTTTTGGTGAGACCATCCCTTATCAACTCCCGGATAACCACCTTTCCTTGTATGTTCGTAAGAACCTACCTTTTTACCCCATGGGCTACGAACTATTGTAAATTTAAAATATTCATTCCATACATCAGCACCATAAAACTCTTTAGTCATTTCAGCCGTATGATGAATACCGCCAGATTTTAAATTGTCCTTATCACTTTTAGGATTATAATTATCAAAGGCCGGCCATATTGCACCACCGGCTGTTTTGTGTATATGAATAAAAATACATTTGTATTTTCTATTAATCATTTAAAAATTCCTTATCCATGTGCTGTCCTTTGTAAGGACCTGTTTTATATTCATAGACTAACGTATCATCCTCTAAGATTACATAATTATGACCACATAGTAAAGTCACACTACAATCTCCGACTTTTAATATTGGTTTAGCTAATATATGTTTATTAAAGTCATAAAAGTGACACTCAACACTTCCTTTTATAACCACCCAAGATTCTTGTGCTATAACTTCTTTCTCACCTCTTTTATAAATATGTTGATGTGGTACAAAGCTGTCATTTTTTTTTAATTTCATAGCAGATAATTGAATAAATTCTTTTTCTTCTACTATGTTTTGTCTTTTCTTATTTTGCATTTTGTAAAAATCATCAACCCTATAAACAATATGTAATAATTTATCTGGTTTTACTTTTGAATAAAACAGTTCCATTAGTTTCTCCTTAAAGGTATTGGAATGATTCCGTTCCAGCTTTTATAATTAGTTTCACCGAGTTTAATCATACCATTGTAATGGTTAGGCTGCCATTCTTTGTTAAACCATATTTGAGTTGCATCGCTTAACAATGAAGCCCACCAAGGAAAGGTACTGTTAGAGAATAAAATCTTATCAAATTTTCTCATAAAATTAAAATCATTTAAAACATTACTTTTATATTTTTTTCTGTCTCCGATTGTTGTAACATTGACATCGGACACTAGGTTAGCATTATAATACGACTTTAACTCATCTACTGTATTATCATCAGGCGTATCAGTTACTATGTAAATTTTATCAAACTCTATGTTATTGTCCTCTATCGCTTTTTTGTACCACTCAAATGGTGTGTAGATATTTGAGCCGTTATCTCCTACTCTGACATGAACCATTAGGTCATCTGTATTGGTTTTATCTACTTTAGGAAACCAAGAACGAATTTTATCTAAGTGGTTGATATAATTGTATGGATTTTCTAACTCAACTGCCTGTTCTTTATTATAATCAATATTAACTTTTACATTTTCACCCTTATGTCTTTTTATATCACTATCGGTTAAAAATCCCACATCAATTAATGAAGTTCCTTCCCACCTATCAATAGTTCCACTGTAGGTTAAAGTACATTTCATCTGTTCCGCTAATATTCTTCCATATGAATATTGAAACAATTGATTCCCAAATCCATTCTTCCATAAAATATTGACACAATCACCCATTTATTTCTTTCAGCATACCTTTTTTATACGAATACCAAAGTTCAGTTAAAGCATTTGAATGCTCTTCCTCTTCCCAAGGTTTAGGATTTGGTTTTCTATTTTCACCTGTATTGGGAAGCGCTCCTGCCCAATGTATAATTTTAGTTTGATCTGTTATTCCATCGTGAGTTAATCTCTTTGATTCGACAGTAGGTGCAACTTTCCAATTATATTCATCAGGTAATAAATTAAATTCTGGTACTATATGATTTATCATATGTTGAGTAAATAATCTAGTAACTCCCATAGTATTAATACAATCCACCATACTATTGTATATATTCTCATTTAACCAATCTTTACCTATAACCATTAACCCACAATTAATATCTGTGGAACTACCACCACAGCCAGAAACATATTGGTTGGGAGCAGTTTCCAATGCTTCTGAAATATCATTGATACATAACATATCACAATCAAAAAAGAAAACCTTTTCATATTCAGTTGGTCTAAAACATTCTAATGATAGAAAAGCAACTCTATGTTTTGGGTATTGAACCGGAGCGTTTATATAACTCTCATTATAAATATCTTCAAATTGTACGTGAGGAACTATCTTTTTTATTTTGTCTCTATTTTCAATAGACAATTCGGATATTGCGCTGCTATGTAAAACTTTAATAGGATAATCCATAAAGTCCTTTACATTTTTTTTCATTGAATAAATCATAACAAGTGCACCATCTATGAATTTGTCATCTAAATGTGTTGTAAATAATATATTTTTCATTGTATTTTGTACCATTCCTTATTATAAATTGAACCAAATTCAATTTCATTATTAAAATATTTTAAATCTATCATCTCATTTAAAATTTCTTTATCAAGCGATTTAGATGGATTGTCATGTGCACAATCATTGAGATTTAATCTGTTTTTATCTTCAAACCAATTACGCCAAATAGCATTTGTATTAAAAACTACAGCATTATCAGGTGCTTTTTTTGGATTTTTCAAAGCAAATGAAACAATTCCCCATCCATCATTTACAGATTCAGATGTGCCGTTAGCTTCAAAAGTCCAGGGTATTCTACCTGCTTTTAAATATTTACAAAAATATTCTCTTTTCCATATTGACCATCTAAGACTTATTCTGCTAGTTGATTCGGGCTTAGCCTCAACTAAATTCATACCCATAAAACTTTCCCAATATTGATGTGGTCTTGTTACTAAATCTCTTTCTAATCCAAAACGACCAATATTATTATTAGTTTCTTTTAAATATAATAAAGCTTTTTGATAAAGTTCTATATCAGTATAATCAACTAAGAAGGAATCATCCACAGTTACCATAAAATATTCATCATCTATTTTATTAAAGTACTGTCTTAAATCATTAGACCAATTATCTAAATTATCATCATCTCCCATTGAGATAAAAGAAAAATTCGATGGCATATCATTTATAAATTCAGGTGTCTTATATCCTAAATAAATTACATCAATAGAATCATCCCAAAATCTATTAAAAAGGAATGAAAATGGCTTCATTAACCAAAGATATCTATCACACGTTGGTATGTATAATTTTAATTTCATTATTTAATACACTCTACATTTAGACTAATTAGAGTCCCATTATCCTTATCCATATGTGGTAAATAGGATTGAGAATGATCATCAAATTCTGAATGCTCTGTTTCTCTCCAATCATATCTTTTAATATTCTTCATACCAACATCAATCAATAAATTATTTAGACTTTCAAAGTCATAAGTTGTTTTGTGATAAATAGTTTTATCACCCATTTTCATTTTACCATACAAAGGACCTAAAAAATTATCTAACGGATAGTTATCATAACCAAGTTTATATTCTGCATACAATGAAACCATCGATTCGAAGTCAGGAACTGAAATTCTCAATGTACCACCAGTTTTTAATCTTCCTCTCCACACATCTAAAAGGTTAATTATTTCCTCTCTATCAAAATATTCTATAAGATGAGATGCATAAATTAAGTCAGCGGTTTCATCTTCAACTGAACTTAAATATATATCATTATTATCTAAATGTTCATAATCTCCACCATCTACATGGATCCAGTCTTTACCAAAATCTCTCCAACCACAGCCTATATTAAATTTTATCATGCGAATACCACTCCATATAGTTGTAACAATTTTACATTATAATCATTACATATTCTATTAACTCTCTCTTTAAGATTTGTAAATAATTGAACATCATTTTTAACATCCGTATATAAATCTTCACTGTCAAGCATAATATGATTAATTTTACCTGTATCAAATAATTTATTTAAGTTCAACACACCTTTTAATGTTTCTATCTTAGGAACAAAACTTACATCGCCTGGTAGAATATCACATATTAAATTAACCTCTGCTACCTGTTCTATGTTTGATGTTGCAAAATATTTTATATTACCATATTTATGAGTAATGTTTATAGCATCTGATAAACTCAATGTAGGAACAGGAGGTTTACTTCTACCTTTAGGGTAATCTAAAAACACTTCATAATCTTTATTTACAAACTTTTTTAACTCTTTTATATCTCTTACATGAGCCATATTGATTCTTATTACCACATCATTTACCTTTTTAAATTCTGGTAAAGTCAGCAGATGATTAGATATTAGTATCATTTATTTACCTCCTGGCCGTTTCAAAATTTTTATAAAACCATTCGATTGTTTCTTTTAAACCGTTTTCTATAGGAGTGAATTGAAAATCAGGTAAATAAGATTTTAATTTTTTAATACTCGAAGGTTTTCTGTACTGTCCATCGGGTTTATCGTTATCCCAAACAACATTACCCTTAAAGTTCATATACTCTACAATCAAATCAACAACATCTTTTATAGGCACTGCATCTGATGTAGAAAATATAATAGGTTCATCCTCTGTATAATTATCTAGCGCCCACTCCGTTAATTTAGCTATATCTTTTGAAAAGATGAATTCTCTTAGTGGATTTCCGGTTCCCCATATAACAAGATCTGTTTTGTTTTTTTCCGCCAAATAACACTTATGAATGAGTGATGGTAAAACATGACCAGTTTTAATATCAAAATTATCATTAGGTCCATAAATATTTGTTGGTATTACAGAAATATATTCAATACCATATTGTTCTCTATATGCACGAATCTGAATATCTGCCATTCTCTTAGCGTATGCGTATGGATAATTAGAAAAATGTGGTTCACCGTTATGAACTTTTTTTTCAGTAAGTGGAAATTCTACATCATCCGGAAAAACACAAGTGGATAAAAAACATACTAATCTCTCTACACCAAATTGTCTCGCAGCTTCAATTACATTTGTATTCATCATAATATTATCATAAAAGAACTCACCCTTATAATTCATATTGCCACCTAATCCACCAACTTTACCTGCACAATGTATTATCTTTTTTGGTTTATACTTATCAAAGATATTTAAAGTTTGTTTTAAATCTTTTAAATCACCATCTTTGCTAGAAAGTTTTATTCCTTGACTTATAGCCGAACCTACTAGTCCAGTTCCGCCTGTTATTAATGTTTTATTATTCATAACATTCCCTTACTTATTTAAATTTGTTTCTGATTGTATTTGTTCGTGCATTAGTATTACTTTTTTAGGAATTGCACATAGAAAATTGTCTCCCAATTTTTTCACACCATTATGGTATTGTTCGTGATATACATCCTCATAATGATGTGGTAAGTTTAATGGAAATCTATGTGAAGCATATTTTCTCAACTCTACTAATTTTTCCAATAAAAATTCAGTTTTGTACAGAGCATCAACTGATAAAGAAGATCCAGGAGATTTTGATGCTGTATAATACCACAATAAATCTCCACTTTGATATTGACTGTAATACTTTTCTTTTGTATATTCCCAAAGTTTACCTATTGGCATATAACTTACATCTTTATCAATAACCTCATTTAATATATTTTTCCACTCATTATAAGTGGTTCTATATTCAAAATCTTCACAGAGTATTAATGTGTATGGAGTATTAACTTTAGAAACTAAATTTAATGCAACTTCTCCCCAAACATCTGAAAAATCATTGGTAAATTCTAAAGTTTTTATGTTTTGATTGTAAATATCAGCAACTTCAAAATAATTTTCAAGTGTTGCATAATTAACAAAAAAATCATAATCTTTAAATATCTTAGACATTTTAGGAACTTCTCTTTTTATAACCTTTAGCCTGGATGATTTAGTACATATAAAATTTTGAACAACCGACATCATAAGTAGATTTCTCCTTTTACAAAATTATGAGCCAAAGGGAATTGTCTCTGTGATTCATAACATTTTGAATATCTAACAACTAAATGATTAGTTCCACATTGATTTGATATATTAACTTTTGCTTTTGATTTAATATACAATTGAATTCTTAAATCAACATACCTCATATCAAGAGCTTTTTTTATCCAACTAAATTCGGTTTCTGAAATAGGATTTGCAGTCCAATAAAAATATGGTAATTTATACTTATTTAATATACTTGTAAAGTTTTCAACGTCTTTATCATATGTTTTTTTATCATATTTTCCCATTTGAGTTCCAAATCTATCCGACATTAAAAGAGATCCAAATTCACCGTTTGTATATTTTTTTATTATTTTATCTCCAAACTTTTTTTCTTTATCAGACCAATGCATCTCAGGCTGCGAATCTATCATTTCAGTATCTTCAAATTGCCAAAATTTCAACATTTGGTTTATTAATGATATATCTGTATTATTTTTATTCCAAACTCTATAATGATCGTGGAAAACTTCACCATCTATTTCATCAATAAAATCATCTACATATGGATTATTATTAAATACAACATAAACATTATCATGATCTTGACCAAAAAGTTTTTTTAAGAGTTTCTTTGATGGAACATAAACTTTACAATTTGGATATTTCTGTTTAAGTAATCTCGGCATAGCTGAAATTATTCCCCAATCCCCTATTCCACTAGCAGTTCTCATTACCATAAACTTTTGTTTATCTAAGTATTCATCAGGTATTCTGAAGCCATCATCTTCTTCAAATCCAAGTTTATTAGTATCGCCTGCATCATGAAGTTGATTATCTAATATTCTCCAAAATTTCATACACCTCTCCGAACATTCATTTCTTTACTAAAATTTTTATTGTAAAACATATTTTGCTCTTCTTGCTTTTCTATTGTTTTTGGGTGATACAAACTTAATTCTT
>Ga0163179_10001475_pt1 | contig 16682 bp, 14 predicted proteins | sample AtlANTMetagenome_FD_109643 | JGI IMG/M metagenome (GOLD analysis project Ga0163179, IMG submission 109643) | Marine eukaryotic phytoplankton communities from the Atlantic Ocean - Atlantic ANT 2 Metagenome | ecosystem: Environmental > Aquatic > Marine > Oceanic | place: North Atlantic Ocean... | reverse complement strand
GTTGCTCAACGCGTCGCTCTCAAGGGTGAATACCCAGTCGATAGACCCGAGCAGCCCCCACTCCTCCGCGCCCCATAGCGCGAACACGACCTGGTTCTCTGGAGATGCATTGATTTCGGAGAAGGCCCTGGCGAGCTCCAGGATAAGCGCAGAGCCTGTGCCGTTATCGTTGATTCCCGAGCCGGCAGCGACAGAGTCGAGGTGCGCGCCAACGACAACCTGACGATCCGTACGCCCGGTTGTCGTCCGTACGAACAGGTTTGCTGCGGGTGTATCGACGCGCTCTAAGTCGACCTTCATACGCATGGTCAGACCGGAGGCGTCGATGAGTTCTGCGAGCGTTTCGCCGAGATTGAAGCTTAATCCGAGCGTCGGTACTGTGTTTGTGACCTCGGCGTCGAGCTGCCCTTCGACCACTTCGGTTCGACCGCTTTGGCCCTCGTTGAAGATCAAGACGCCTACCGCACCTGCTGCTGTGGCGTTGTCTACCTTGGTCTGGAAGGTGCAGGTGCCGCGTTGTATCAAGGCGATATTGCCGCTCGTGAATCCGTCGAAATCTTCGGTTTCACAGCCGCTTGTGGAGCTGTTGGATTCATCGCCCGGTGGCAACATCAAGTCGACGCCCTGTACGGACGCTGTGACGTCTCCAGATCCTGAATAGGCAAATGTTGCGAACTGGTTGTCCGAGTAGGTTTGGGTGTTGGGGGCGGTTTGCTCCAGGGCGGGATCGGAGAGCTCTTCGATGTTGGTAAACGTGAACTCGTCTCGTTCTACGGCGTATCCGAAGCTTTCGAATTGTTCGGTGGCGTAATCTAAGGACGCCTCAAACCCCGGTTCGCCTGAGTTGCGGTTGCCACCATTTTCATCGGCGATGACCTGAAACGCGTCGAGATGTGCTATCAGTCCGTCGATAGAGATCGCGTCAACCAGACGTGCTGAGAGCGCGTCGCTGCTGCTTGAGGTGTCGTCCGATTCGGTGTCGCTGTCTCCGATCTGGGGCGCGCTTGAATCTTCGGTGTCTTTCGTGCCGCTGCCCCCACAGGCGAGCAGTCCGGTGAGCACGGTCAGATGGATCAGGTTGCAGTTCGGTCGCATAGCAGCCCCCGTTTGGGCGTTAACTTAGCATCCAAATCCGCCCGCTTTGCAAGGAGACTGTCAGCCTTCTTCCTTATTCCCGGAGAGCAGGCCTTCTAGGTGGCACATCGCGACGAAGGCGGAGTTTGGGAGTGTGGCGATGTCGGTCAGTCGGAGGTTGGCTTGGCGCAGACGCCTTGTCAGATCGCGTGATAGGACGTGCATGAAGCGCGTCGCGAGGCGCGAGTCGGTCTGAATCAACTGATCAAAATGCGTCTTTTCCATCACAAGCACGTCGGCGGTGTCCAGAGCACGAACGCTCGCGCTACGGTCTTGACCGTCGAGAAGTGCGAGGTGCCCGAAGATGTCACCGGACTGCAGTACGGCCAGGGAGACGTCGTCGCCGCCTGGAAGCGTTCGGACCACAGCCATGCGGCCCGACAGGATCACGAAGAACCTATCTGGTGTACTGGACCGCTCGATGACGCGCTCTCCCGGGTCGACGAGATAGCGATCGAAGCATTCGGAAAGCGCAGCGAGCTCTCGATGATCGAACACCGAAAAGTCGATGACTGCGCCTAAAGCTTGGGGGTCAATCGCCATTTTTCGTCGTCAGTGGGGCCCAGAGTTCTCTGGGGTGAGGGCTGCTGTTTAGGCGTGCTGCGAAGACGCTCTCGATACGATCGTCCATTTCACGGAAACGCTGCGCGAGGAGGGTCAGCGTGCGTCGCAAGATTTGCGCGGCAGCGGGGTGGCCTACACTCGTGAGTTGTTCGAAATTTAAGCGGTTGATGATGAGCGCTGTTGTCTCTTCGCTGGCGATGGCGGACGCGGCCCTTGGGGCAGGATCTATGATAGCCATTTCACCGAGCAGATCGCCGTCCGAGAGTGTAGCGACCTCGATCCGCACGCCGTCCGGTGCATCACAGACGATGCGTACGGACCCCGACAAGATCAAAAAGATGCTCTCTCCGTATTCGCCTTGGCCAAATAGCGCGGCGCCAGCATCGAAACGGGCTGCACGACAGCGCTCAACCAGCGCTATCGCGTCTTCATCTTCGAGAGATGCGAAAATAGGCAGTTCGCGGAGGATAGGGAGCAGCGTCTCTGCGTTCATTTGTACAGTGTAGCGCGTATGGGCGTGTAGGGCGTGAAGAGTCTAACCGAGAGGATCGGCGATTCGGACAGCGGAAGTTCCCAAGAACAGCACATCGCCTGACATGACTTCGATGTTGCCTATCAACCTGCGTAGGGGCGTACCGTTTCGATAAAGCCACGTCGGACAGCGCTTGTGCAGCACTTCCAGTGTGAGGTTTTCTCGAGTAGGCGTCACGCTCGCTTGTCGTCGGCCCGCCAAAGCGCGATCGAGCGTAAAGTGCTGGTCTCGTGCCTTTTTCGCGGGGACGCCGTCGCACCAGCGAATATTGTCGGAACCTCGTCGATCGGGGAGAGACAGGCCGGGACGGTTCGGCTCACGACCCAATTCAAGCCGCTCGCCTTCGACGAGCGGGATCCGCGTGATCGGCGTCGATTCGATCCAGGCTGTATAGGCCCCGTCGAGTTTTCGGAACGTATATTCGTTGCCGCCGAACTTGAAGGTGTCGCGGTCGGAGAGCGTGTGACGTCGTCCGACTTGCGCGGGGGTGTCGTTAAACGAGACGTCGGCTGCTTTGATGAGCATGTAGATTTCAGAGGTGTCGACGTCGATTTGAATGCCCGACTCTTCCGATTGATTGACCCATTGCCCGTCTTCGAGCAGCTCGTAGCTGTAGCCGGCGACCACGTCCCCCATTGGAACCGCCGGTAGCGCTAGCCCGACGAGATCGACATAGCCGAACGGACTTATAGCGGCGCCGATTTCAAACACGAGCGTATCTGAACCGGTTGAGCGGGTAGTCAACGCTTGGCAGTCTTCAATCGCGCTATCAACGGGTTCAGGATGGCCGATCACCAACCCATAGCCCTTATCTGTCCATTCGTAGCGATCGACAGGCGAGATGTTGTACGCCATCAACCAGATGTTTTCCGGCTCCATAGGCGGCAACTGTTCGAGCTGATTCTGTAGGGCGTCAGTCCCGGCGCGGTAGCCGCGCAACAGCAGGACGGCGTCGTTGGGCAGCCCGGGAAGCATCTCTCCACGCTCGGCGATGACTAAGTTACCGAGTTTGGCCGCTTTTCTCACGCCTTCCGGGAGCCAGGCGCGGTTCATGGGCACGCCCCGATAGAGCGGGTGCTCTCCGGCGATGCCCTTCAGCGCGAAGTAGCCGACCTGCTCCCAGGGGATCTCGGATTGGTTCATACAGGCCAATGTACTGGCGCTGAACCAGACCTCGCCGGCCGGTGTACAGCCGTTGATTCGGGAAGCCAGGTTGACCGCGTGTCCGAAGGCATCAGCTTCTGTTTCCTCGACGTCTCCTGTCGCGACACTGACACGAAGAGGCAAGGTCACCGAGTGTACGGCCTCCAGCAGGTCTATGCTCGCGCGTACTGCGTCTGTGGCGGAGTCGAAGAGCGCCATGAAAGAGTCGCCCAGATTTTTGACGACTCGCCCTCGATGTCGTTGCAGGACCGGCAGCACGTTGCTCTCGTGGGTCTGTAGCAGATCACGTAGGCCTTCGCGGTCCGCACGGGAGACCCGCGCGGTGAAATTCGCGAGGTCGGTGAATACGACGGTGCGTGTGGCCGTGGGCAACGTGGGCTCCGTTAGAGCGGTAGGCGTACTTCAGGGTATCCGCTTTGGCGGCAGCATGGGGTCAATTGCTCGCTGTGTAACTCGACGGTGGTTGGGTTGAACACCGCAAAAAGCGTCACGGACTGTCAGAAGGCATCGAAAATATAGCGCCTCACAGAAAACACAATAAACGCTATGCGCTCCTCCAATTGACAGTTTGTCGCCGCCCTGTAGTCGCGCAGTGTCATAGGTGACAACCTGTCGCATTTACGTCGCTGACCGCCGCCTAAACGGGGTCTGTCGAGACGTTTGTTTCTGGCACGAACCTTGCTTCGTAAGGGTGAGGTGGCGTGTGGATCGCGCCTGACTTGTTTCGGAGGCCCCTTGGGCAAATTCATACCGGAAGACCCGAAGTTACGGAAGCGTATGGCGCTCGCTGCCGGGCTCATTGCGCTGCTTGCGTTGGTGAGCGCGTGGGGCGCCGGGCGTTCTGTCGAGAGCTGGTTGGCGCTTCCCGATGGCGAAACGCGTGGTGTCCTCGCGGTGTCTGGCGGCGAGGGAAGTGACGCTTCGGGAGGCGGTCTCGCTTCTCGCTCGAACCGTGTGCCTTCACTGCGGAGTTTTTTGCGCCCCATCCAGCAACGCAACATTTTCGATTCGTCGAACCTCGGCAGTGAGGCCACAGAGACAGATCTTGAGGAGACGGGCCGGAAATCAGATCTGGATTTGACGCTCCTCGCCACATTGGTGTCTGATGTGCCGGAAGCCAGCTCGGCGCTGATAAAGGGCGATGAAAAGAAAGCACGGGCCTATGGTTACGCGATCGGTGATCGGGTCAGTTCTGATGCTGAGATCATCGACATACGTCCACGTCGCGTCATCTTGCGTCGAGATGATGGCACTGTGGAATACATCAGCATGGAAGGCGAGAAGGACCTCTCCAAGCGCGGTGGGTCCAAGTCTGATGACAAAGACGACGCGTCAGGAATCACGAAGCTCTCAGACACCAGCTATGCGGTGGAGTCGTGGTTCGTAGAAGAACAGATGCAGAACCTCGACGCCCTGATAGCCAAGGTCCGCGCAGTACCGCACAAGGGCGACGACGGGCAGGTCGATGGCTACCGACTCTCGGCCATTCGACGTGGAAGCATACTCGACAAGCTCGGCATCAAGAATGGCGACATCATCCATGGCGTGAATGGAACAGGACTGACCAGCACTGCGGGTGCGATGGGCGCGTTCCAGGCACTTCAATCTGAATCCAACTTTTCTTTCGATATTACCCGCCGGCGCCAGAAGGTGTCGATGGACTATGAGATCCGCTAGCGGATCTCGATTTGTGACCCAATAAGGTGATCCCAATGAACAAACGCGAGATCTGGCGAGTTCGCTTCGGCGCTTTGCTCTCGACGGGCTTGATTGCAGTAGCGTTGTTGCTACCCGCTCATGCCGAAGATGAGTCTAGCGACGACAGTCCGGCTGCTAGCCCGTTGCCCAAAAAGGGCGCGAAGAGCCTCGGTCCACGTAATTTGCCCATGCCTCCGGGGGCGCGCGGCCTTCCCGGCCTGCCGCCAGACGGTGGGCCGCCCATGCCGCGTGAGCGGATTCAGGAGAAGGCGGAGTCGTCGGATGACGACAGTTCGTCGTCCGCTTCATCGAAAGGCAAGTCTTCGGGGTCCAGCGCGGAGTCGGCGGGAGCAGACCGCCAGAAACCGCCGTCGCTATCTTCCAGCAACACGGTGAACATTGACTTCGTCGGGATCGCATTGTCCGATCTGGTTCGCTACATGGCCGAAGTGATGGAGATGAACTTCATCATCGATGAAGATCTGAAAGGTGACGTGACCATTGTGAGTCACAAGCCCATCTCGAAGGCTTTGGCCTACGAGGCGTTTCTGTCTGCCCTTGAAGTCGCTGGCTACACCACGGTGACGGTTGGAAAGGCGACCAAGATCGTCAAGACCGGTGACGCAGCGAACGCGCCGACACGCGTTTACCAAGGCGACAACATCCCGTTCACCGAGAACTATGTCACTCAGATCATTGAGCTAGACAACGTGTCTGTCTCGGACGTGTCGTCGGTGGTCAAGGAACTCGCGAGTCGTTCCGCCAAGGTCATCGCCTACAGCCCGACCAACACCTTGATCCTCACCGATAACGCCAACAACATTCGGCGGGTTTACAAGGTGATCAAGGACCTCGACGTCTCTGCGCCGCTGGCGCGACTGTCGGTGATCCCATTGATCTACGCGGACGCTACGGAGGTCGAGAAGATCATTGAGGAATTATACGGCTCGGAGAGCGCGTCCAAAACCAGTGACTCGAGCTCGTCCAGCCGTCGGAGTTCGAGTCGATCCCGTCGACGTTCTACTTCAAAGAATCGCGACGAATCTTCCAGCACTGCGAGCGCCACCAAGGTGGGCGATGGACAGTACATCTCCAAGGTGATCTCGGATGAGCGCACGAACTCCCTCATCATTCTCGCGAATGAAGAGGCGATGCAGAAGATCAGAGATGTGATCTCCGAGCTCGACCGTGATGTCGATCCCTCTTCACGTAGTCAGATTCATGTGGTCTATCTCGAGCATGCCAAAGCAGAGGACGTGGCCACGGTACTCTCCAATCTCTCGGAGCAGTCTTCGAGTTCCTCTAGTCGAAACCGCGGAAACTCTAGCCGTTCCTCGAACACGAGAACGCGTGGCTCGCGTAACGGCGGACCGCAGAGTCGAAGCCAGGACACTTCAAGTGAAGCCTCGACGGGCGTGACCGCAGCTTTTGATAGTGGCGTGCGCGTCACCTCAGATGAAAACACCAACTCGCTTGTGATCATCGCTTCACCTGAGGACTTCCGTGTCATCAAGGAAGTGATCGATAAGCTGGATGTGCGGCGTAAGCAGGTGTTTGTCGAGTGTGTGATCATGGAGATCGCGAGTGATGAGACCTTCGACGTCGGCATGGGATACCACGGCGGCGCCCCTGGTGAGGACGGGTCGTTGTCTCTCCTCTCTTCGCAGCTCAACGGCTATTCGCTTGGGCTCGACTCTACCGACTTGCTCTCTGGCCTTGCGATGGGCGTGTTTGGAGAGATGGTCGACGTCACCGTCTCCGATGGCGCTGGCGGGACCACGGATCTGAGCGTCCCGTCTTTCGGGATCGCGCTCAACGCGTTGCAGTCGAACTCGCTGGTCAACATCCTATCGACACCGAATGTGCTGACACTCGATAATGAAGAGGCCACCATCTCGGTCGGTCGGAATATTCCGGTCCCGACATCCACGTCTTTCGACTCGAATAACAACCCCATCGTGAGCTACCAGCGTGAGGATGTGGGTATCGAGCTGACCGTCACCCCACAGATCAACGAGTCCAACTTTGTGACCCTCGAGGTCTCGCAAGAGGTCTCGGAGATTGAAGAGGATTCATCCGGTCTCGATGTGACGTCTGCGGGTTTCATCACCTCCAAGCGTGCTGCCGAGACAACGGTATTGGTCCATGACAATCAGACCATCGTACTCGGTGGTCTGATCGCGAATACTGAGACCGTCGTAGAGACGAAGATCCCGGTGCTTGGCGACATCCCGTTGATCGGGGTGCTGTTCCGCGGAAAGCGCGAGACTGCGCGTAAGACGAACTTGCTCATTGTGTTGACACCACACGTCATCAGTGAGCCGTCGGATCTTGAAGAGGTCTACCAAATCAAGGTCGCGCAACGGAACGAGTTCTTACGACGCTTCTATGGCAAGACACCGGAAGAACAACAGACCGAGATGCGGAATCTGTTGCAATACTCTATGAACCTGGTTGACCAGCCGAGCGTTTATCGGACGAAGCTCGCTGATGAAGAAGGGGCGAGTAGCGCGGCTGACATCGACGTGGAAGTCGGTGGAGACGTACCTGTTGTGCCGTCGCCTATCGATGACCTGGATGAATTGGACACCCTCGACGGTATCGAGGAGTAAGTATGGGGATTCGTCGACCAGAAACCGAAACGCCTGGCGCGGAGACGCATCCTGCAGCAGCCCTGTCTGGGCTGGCTATCGTGCGTGAGATCGACGCCGAAAAGATCGACGTTGACCGCGTACGTCTGCTTCCACTCCTGCTCGCGCGTGAGCAGCAGGTACTGCCGCTTTGGGAAGAGGACGGGGTGTTGTTGGTTGGCTTAGGCAGCTTGACTTCGCTGGCTGCGCTCGACGATCTAAGGCTGCTTTACGGGCAGCGCGTACGCGCAGTACTGGTTCCAGAAGACACGCTTCGCGAAGCGATCAACGCCGCATACGACCGCGCTAGCAGAACCGCGAGCGCCGTCATGGAGGAGATCCAAGAAGAGGCGGATGACGATTTGCCCGATGATCTTCATCTTGAGGCGGATCTTTTAGACGATCCGAACCAGGCGCCGATCATCCGGTTCGTGAACTCGTTGCTTACCCAGGCGATCAAGGACCGTGCGAGCGACATTCACATCGAACCCTTTGAAAAGGAACTCGTGGTGCGGTTTCGGATCGACGGGGTGCTTTACGAAATTGTGAAGCCGCCACCGAAGCTACAGGCCTCTATTTGCAGTCGTATAAAGATTATGGCGGGGCTCAACATCGCTGAAAAGCGGGTGCCGCAGGATGGTCGCATTCGAACGCGTATGGCGGGTCGTGAAATTGACCTGCGCGTGAGCACATTGCCGGTGCGTCATGGCGAGCGTGTCGTCATGCGTATTTTGGAGAAAGGGACCGTGTTCGATCTCGGGCAGGTCGGCATGGGCGAAGAGAGCTTGGAAGGCTTCCGCGAACTTATTCGACGTCCTCATGGGATCATCCTTGTCTGCGGGCCTACCGGCTCTGGAAAGACCACGACGCTCTACAGCGCACTGTCCGAGATCAACTCTCCAGACAAAAACATTCTGACTATTGAAGACCCGATCGAGTATGAGCTTCGCGGGATCGGGCAAACGCAGGTCAATCCAAAGATCAACCTGTCGTTCGCCACGGCGCTGCGCGCCCATCTCCGGCAGGATCCAGATGTGATTCTGGTGGGGGAAATCCGCGATAAAGAGACCGCTGATAATGCGGTCCAGGCTTCGCTCACCGGTCACCTGGTGTTCAGTACGATTCACACCAACGACGCGCCGACCGTCTTCAACCGTCTGATCGACATGGGCGTCGAACCGTTCTTGGTGTCGAGCTCGCTCATAGCAGTCTTAGCTCAGCGTCTTGTGCGACGGCTCTGCCCGGCGTGTAAGGAGCCCTTCGTTCCGAGCGCGTCGGATTTGGCGCAGATCGGCGCGACGCGCGAAGATCTCGAAGGCCATACGGTGTACCGCCCTGTCGGTTGCCCGGAGTGCTTGTCGACGGGGTATCGGGGACGGGCGGGTATCTTTGAGCTTTTGCTCGTCGACGATGATGTGCGTGCTTTGGTCACCGCGCGGAAGTCTGCGGGGGCCGTACGGAAGGTTGCGCTCGCGCACGGCATGGCGAGCCTTCGTCACGATGGCCTGCGCAAGATGCGTGAAGGCGTCACGAGCCTAGATGAGGTGCTTCGCGTCACGCAGGAAGATCTAGAGGTCGACGCGTGACGTTGTTATTTGCCAGTTTCAGCGCGTACTCCGTGCGGGGGGCCTAGCCCATGCCCGTTTTTGAGTACAAGGGTTTCGATGGATCCGGCGGTGACGTCAAAGGGATCGTAGACGCTGACTCTGCGAAATCGGCGCGCACCAAGCTCCGTAAGCAAGGGGTCTTCCCGACGGATATCCACGAGCAGGAGGCCGGGCGGAAGACACGTGGGAGTGGGCTGGCCACGGAAGTAGATCTCGAGAAGTACTTCCAGCGCATCAACACCCAAGACATCGCGACGATGACCACGCAATTGTCCACTCTTGTTGGGGCTTCCATTCCGCTCGTAGAGGCGCTTTCAGCGATCTTGGATCAGACGGAAAAAGCTAAGCTCAAGGTGGTCTTGGCGGACGTCCGAGAAAAGGTCAACGAAGGGGCTGGACTGGCACAGGCTATGGGAAATCATCCCAAGGTCTTCAATGATCTGTACGTGAATATGGTGGCCGCCGGAGAGCAGTCGGGATCGTTGGATGTCGTTCTCGACCGTCTCGCGGTCTACATGGAGAGCATGGTCAAACTTCGTGGCAAGATCATCGCCGCGATGATCTATCCGGCATTGATGGCCGTCGTCGGTGTACTGCTTCTTATCGTCATCTTCATCGTCGTCATTCCAAAGATGCGTAAGCTCTTTGATGGGTTCGGTGAGGTGTTGCCGGCGCCCACGCGACTGTTGCTTTGGGGGAGCGAGACCGTTGCGGCTGGCTGGTGGGTCATGCTTATCTTTGGCGCCGTGTCCTTCTTCTTGTTCAGGCGCTGGACACAGACAGAGAAGGGACGCCGAAAATGGCACAGCATGCTGTTGACGTTGCCCATCGCGGGGCGGGTCAACCGGATCGTCGCGACGACGCGATTCTGCCGTACGCTCGCAACCTTGCTGGTCTCAGGAGTACCTATTCTGACGGCTATGAGCATCGTGCAGCGCGTCGTCTCGAATGACGTCATGGCGGAAGCCATCGAGAGCGCGACGAAGAATATTCGCGAGGGGCAGTCTATCGCGCAGCCGCTCAAGGAGAGCGGTGAGTTTCCGTCTCTTGTCACGCACATGATCGCTATCGGTGAGCGGACTGGAGACCTTGAGCCGATGCTGGAAAAGGTCTCCTCTGCGTACGAGTCGGAGAGTGAGCGCACCTTTGATGCGCTGACCGCGCTGCTTGAGCCTCTTTTGATTCTTGTCATGGGCGGAACGCTCGGTTTTGTCGCCGTCGCGCTCCTGCTTCCACTTCTTCAGATGTCCAACCTCTCCGGGGCCTGATGCCCACGAAAGGAGTTTTTCGATGAACACACAACAGGCTGTTTCGCTGCGACAAGGGTTGCGGCACGCGCGTCGCGCTCGCGCGGGTATGACGCTTGTAGAGATCATGGTGGCTATCACCATCTTGGTCTCGATCATGAGCTTACTCGCCTACAATGTCTTGGCGCGTTTAGATGACGCGAAGGTCGAGGAGACACGCATTCGCATCAGCCAGGTCGAACAGGGCCTGCAGCTTTATGCGATCAAGAACAAGGGCAAATACCCCTCTAGTTCTGACGGTCTTGAGGCCGCTTCGCGGTACATGCCCGACAGTCAGGTTCCTACAGACGCTTGGGGCAATACGTTCGAGTACACATCTCCGGGAACCAACGGGGATAACGACTACGAGATCGTGTCTCTCGGTAGAGATGGCAAAGAGGGCGGAGACGAAGTCGACGCCGACGTGACGTCTTACGAGACGCAGGACTCGGAGTAGGCTGATGCCGCTTCGCCTCGCCCGACGCGCTCGCGCTGGCCTCACGGTCATCGAGATCATGGTTGCGATAGCAATCGTGGTGTTGATAGCCGGCGTGGGCTTGCCGAGCTTGGCGGGGCTTACGGCGGCAGAACAGCGCGCTGCGGTCTCGAAGCTAGCAGATGGCTACGCGGCGCTTCGTGATGAAGCGGTGTTGCGTAATGTGACCTTCCGAATTGCGTTTAATCTCGAGCGCGGCACATATGAGGTTCAGGTCGGAAGCCCTGACTACCGCATCTTTGATGACCCCGACGAGCGTGAGGACTGGGAAAGTGACCTGAACGACTCACTCGCCCGGTTTACCGCCGAAGAGATTCAGGAAGGTGAAGCCAACGAACTGTTGGAGGACGCCGGTCGGTTTGAAGGTGTGGAGTCTTCGCTCGTCGATGCTGCGGGTGAGCTCCCCGGAGGCACCCGTTTCGCCTGGGTTTATACACCGCAGTATGCCGACCCAGTAGAGCCTGCAGAGGAGGTCCCAGAAGACCCCGCGGAAGACACTATCGTCTATAGCCACGTGTTTCCCGACGGGCAGTTTGAGTACACGGTCCTTCGACTCGTTGACGAGGACTACCCGGATGAAGGATACACGCTCGTCATCGAGCCGCTGACGGGGCGTATTCGCGTGGACACCGAGAGCGTCGATCACTCCGAGGTGATGGAGTGGCTTCCGGACGAAGGCCCGGAGCTACCATGAGTCGCTGCCGTATATTTGTACGCCGGGCGGGCTTCACGTTGCTCGAGGTCATGATCGCGCTCGCGATTCTGACTTCCGGACTTATGGTGCTGGTCGATTCACAGGCCTACGCGGTACTGATGACCAAGGAGACCGATCGGCTGTTGGTCGCGACAATGCTCGCCGAAGAGAAGATGGGTGAGCTTCAGCTCCTCGTCGAGAAGCAGGGCTTTTCTGATCAAGACATCGAAGAGCGCGGTGATTTTTCGGACTTTGGTACGGAAGGGCTCTTGGAAGACTTCCAGATGCCAGATCTCGATGTAGACCTCGGTGATTCACTTGAGGACTACCAGTGGGCCTACACCTTGAGAGAGGTCGAGATGTCCTTCCCAGATATGGGCGGGGCCGGTGAGCAGCTGGCGAGTAGTGGATACTGGGGCGACACCAATGATGAGATCAGCTCCGGCAGTGACGAAAGCGCGCCCGGGCTTTCAGACATGGGTATTGATAGCGACGTCGTGACCGAGATGTTGTCTCCGTACTTCCGTGAAGTGCGGGTGCGTGTCTGGTGGGGTGAAAACGAAGACGACCTTGATCAGGTGGAGCTCGTGTCTCATGTCATCAACCCGTCGGGGACCATCATCCCTTACGGCGGCGGCAGCGGGGAGACGGAATGACCCCCCGGCCAGTGAGAGCACGTGTTGGGTTTACCCTCATCGAGGTGATGGTCGCGGTGGCCATTTTGACCTTTATGGGGAGTTTGTTGGTGGTGTCCCTGCGCGGGACGCTGACCTCTCGAGAATTGGTCGCGGAAAACCGCGATGTGCAGCGTTCGGCGCGTGCGACCATGGAACGGTTGACCCGTGAAATTAAGCTCGCCTTTTTGACGTCGAGCACTACGGCGGTCAATACGTACCAGACTGTCTTTGTCGGGACTGACGATGAGCCTGCGGATCAGTTGTGGTTCGCCTCCATGGCACATCGCCCTTTGTATCGAGGGGCACAGGAGTGTGACCAGACCGAGATCACGCTCTGGACAGAGACAGATCCCGAGAACCCCGAGTACAAGGTTCTGCTTCATCGTGAGTCACAGCGGATCGATCAATACCCCGATCAAGACGGCGTGGTGTTGCCGCTCGCACATGGCGTCGAGCGCTTTGATCTGAAGTTTTTGGACGGCCAATCGGCCGAGTGGGTGGAAGAGTGGGACACGCGGGGGGTGGACACCGCCAACCGTCTCCCTCGTGCGGTCAAGATTGTTCTGGTGTTGGCGCGTGCTGATGTGGAATCGCCAGGCGATTTTGTTGAGCACACCTACGTCACGACGGTCCTTTTGGACCTCGCCGATCCGTTGACGCGCAGCGCGTTTGCGTTGGGGGCGTCGTGATGGCTGGTTTGATGCGTTCGATATGGGTTTCGTTGACTCGGCGTCGTCGCTTTGGTCGTGGTTCACGCGCTGGCCGAAGCTCCCGATCCGGTGTCGCGTTGTTGATAGTCATCGCGGGCATCTTGTTGATGACAGTGCTCGTCAGTGAAATCGCCTATGGCTCGCAAGTTCGTTTGAAATCGGCTGCGCATCAGCGCGACGAGGCGCAAGCGTATTGGCTGGCCCAGAGCGGCGTAAAAATCTACCAACTGATTTTGGTGGCCAATAAGCAGCTCGCTAACAGCGGAATGGCAGACTACGGCGCCGCCTTTGGCGTCAATATGGGCGACGCCCTGTGGCAGGCAGTACCGTTTCTCTCCACTGGGATCTTACGGATGGTGTTCGGTGGTGCCGACATCGAGGACATGGAGCAGGATGAGCTCGCCGCTGCGGCCATGGGGCAGGTCGATGATGAGGTCGCTGAAGATTCTCGAGAAGAAACTTCAGTGTTTAGCGATCGGAACTGGTTGGACTTCGATGGAGACCTCGTTGCTGAGATTGTGGACGAAGAGAGCCGGATTGGTCTGAACGCGTTCTCCACGCGGTCGCAGACGGCGGTCTTACAAGAAGAAGCCACCGCGATGCAGCTTTATGGCCTGATGAGTGGCACGGATAACGACCAGTGGTTTCACGACCGGAATGTGGACCGCTGGGAGTTGATCGGGAACGTGGCGGACTGGGTTGACGTCGACACGATGCGATCGGGGCCCCGTAGTGGCTACGAGGATGATCTTTACAATCGGATGGAGCCTCCCTATCTCTCCAAGAACGCCACCTTTGAGAGCTTGGAAGAAGTGCAGCTCGTCGACGGTTGGGCGGATGAGGTCTACGACCGCTTTGGCGACTCACTTACCGTGTGGGCCAACGGAAAGATCAACATCAACACCGCAGATCGGGCTGTGATGTTTGGGCTGCTCAAGGCTTACCTCACCCCGACGCCGTCAGATGATTTTGTGAATCAGCTGCTCGAGATGTTGGACGAATACAAGCTGCTGACGTCATTTCAAAACTCGAGCAGCTTTGTGAGCTATCTCGAAAATCAAGGTGCCTCGGTGTCAGAAGACATGGAAAAGGCCATCACGACGTCGAGCTCGGTGTTTCGCATCACGAGCTCGGGGGTCGTGGACGATGCCGTGGTGACCATCACGGCCATTTTGGATTTTACGAGCGCAGATACCGGAAAGATCGCCTACTGGCGGATGGATTGAAGGAGTAACTATGGGACAGGTCATCGGAATTGACTTGGGCGCCCACGCGGTCAAGGTCGCGTTGTACGAAGGCAGCTTCGGCCGCTTCGAGGCGCTCGGTTGCCATTCACGAGATGTGCCGCAAGACGGCAGCGCTGTGCCGACGATTACAGAACGCCTCGTCACCTTGGGGGCGTTGCTTGATGATCTAGATATCGACGGTGCCTCTGGCGTCTCGGCGATAGCTGTGCCGGCAGAGCAAGCGAGCATGCGTGTTGTCGCCTTGCCCTTTACGGATCGGGCGCAGGTAGAGAAGACGGTTCCGTTCGAGGTCGAAAGCCACGTGCCGTTTGATCTGGACGGTATGGTCTTTACCTGGCGCACCCTCGGCGTGGACGAGGCGGGAACAAAGGTTCTCGCGGGGCTGGTCAGGCGCGGTGTGATGCATGGGCTTTTGGAGGCGTGTTCCGGTTTGGAACTAGACCCCAAGCACGTCGCTATCGACGCCGACATTCTAGCTACGCATGCGGACGAAGGCATTTGTGCTGTTTTAGATTTGGGGCACTCACGTTCGCTGGTCTCGCTGGTCGTTGACGGTCAGACTTGGTCTGCGCGCGCGATAGACGTGGGCGGAGAAGACCTGACCCGCGCTGTCCAAACGGCGTGTGGGGTTGAATGGGTGGAGGCAGAAGGTATTAAGCACTCCGCTAGTCTCACCGGACCGACACCCGTGTCTGTACAGGCCGATGGCACAGAGCCCTCGACAGATCATGCCGCCGCCGTTCGTCAGGCGCTTGAGGCGGGAATCCAGCGCCTTGCAGTCCAACTCCGCGCGACCTTGGTGGCGTTTGAAGACACGCACGGTGTGGAGATCGACGAGGTCCGGTTGGTCGGTGGTGGCGCCGCATTGGACGGGCTGCCAGGGCTGCTCGCACAAGAATTCGGAGTGCCAGTGCGGAGAGTGGCAGTCGAGGCTGGGCAAAATGAGGCGCCCGGTCGGTTTGCATTGGCTGATGCGCTCGCACGCCGGGCGACCGGAGAGAGTCGTGGCAGGCCGCTTGAGCTTCGTACGGGAGACTTTGCCCATCACGGGCAGCTCGCGATGCTCCAGACGATCGGTGCTTATGCAGCTGCTGCGGGTTTTTGTTTCTTGCTCGCTGGTTTTATGGTGTTTCTGGTGAAGTCCGCGGAACTGGGCGCGCAGGTGGGCGATGTTGAAGACCAGATCGGGCAGACCGTGCTCGCGAGTTTTCCGGATGTAAGCCCTGATGAGGTTGAGGACGCGAGCGATGCGTTTGGTGTAATGCAGGATAAGTCGATGGAGACGATCGTTCGCGTCGAAACGCTCGCTGCAACGCTCGATCCACAGCCACCGACGCTGACGATATTGAAAGAGTTACACGAGGCGATGCCTAGCGCGGGCGATGCCAAGATCGACGTCCGGGAGCTCACGATCTCGGAGGTAGCGCTCAACTTTGAGGCCGACACTGACGGCTATGAGTCAGCGTCGGATATCGAGGCGAGTTTGCAGAACAGTGAACGCTTCTCGGAGGCCAGTAAAGGGGACGAGAAGAAGGTCGGAGACAGTGTGCGGTTTTCTATGACCGTGCCCTTTGAGTCAGATGAGTCGGAGGGCTGATCATGTTGAAAGACAAGTTTAATGGGCTGAAAGAGAGCATTTCGGGGCGGTGGTCCGGCCTCCGCGCGCGAGTACAGGACCTCTTGGCGGGGATGACGCCTCGAGATCGCGTGCTGCTGTTTGGGCTCGTCGGTTTTTTCTCGGTGTTGTTGCTTGTCGGCTCTACGCTCGCGATGACCTCACATCTCGACTCTAAGGCGGAGATACTCCGCGATCGCGAGTTTGAGTTGAAACAGGTCGAGGTGCTTCAAGAGGAATTTGAGACGGCGCAGGCGCAGATGGTCGACATCGCTGCCAAGATGGAGACACACGCCAAAACGACGCTGGCGACGTTCCTTGAGAAGGCGGCGGCGAAAGCTCAGATTACTGATGCGTTGAAGGAAGTCGATCAGCGCTCCGTCGCTGAATTCGGGGGGCTGCAAGAGACGTCTTACGCCGTCCGATTGAGTCGCATTACGTTGGAGCAGTTGGTGGGTTTTCTTTATGAGGTGGAGACGGCTGGTTTCCCTGTGCGGATTACCACGCTCAAGGTGAAGACCGTCTACGTTTCGGGGGAGAAGTTTCTCGACATCAACTTAGATATGGCGGCGGTCAAGATCGTTGAAGAGGAGACCACAGGATGATGCAACGTGTGTTGTGGGCGCTC
>Ga0163179_10001474_pt1 | contig 16687 bp, 15 predicted proteins | sample AtlANTMetagenome_FD_109643 | JGI IMG/M metagenome (GOLD analysis project Ga0163179, IMG submission 109643) | Marine eukaryotic phytoplankton communities from the Atlantic Ocean - Atlantic ANT 2 Metagenome | ecosystem: Environmental > Aquatic > Marine > Oceanic | place: North Atlantic Ocean... | reverse complement strand
ATGCGTAGGGAAGTTTTGCTCGTTTTGCGCCGTGAGCTCCCCTTCGAACGGGTTTTGTTCTGAGTAGCCCTCGCCATGGCTAGCGAGTATAGCCGCTGTGGCTTTATGAACCTCTCTCTGAGAGGACTCTTCAGAGAGAACGTTCAGGTTTCCTCAACAAAACGTCAAGAAAATGAAAAGAACATGCTTGCGCTCGTGCGAGCAAGACCTATCTACTGTGTGGGCGGTTCGGTACTCCCTCCCCTGGGCGCGCTCCTCCTCCTCCCCGGCGCTACCAGAGCCGGTAGGGAGCCGAATCCCCCTTCAAATACCTCGCAGGCTTGCTTGGCTATCTAAGATCCGGGTTTGAATTTCGAATCCTTCGGCTATAAGGACGGCCTGGAGACATGAATGGCCATTGATCCTAGAGCAGCGAAGCCTCCCTGGCTGAAAGTACGAGCCCCTTCGGGTGAGCGCTACAGATGGCTTCGTGAACAACGCAGTGAGCTTGAACTAGCGACCGTATGTGAGGAAGCGCGCTGCCCGAACATTGGTGAATGCTGGTCCGAAGGCACCGCGACTTTTATGGTCATGGGTTCTATCTGCACTCGAGGTTGTCGCTTTTGCGCGGTCACCACCCGCAAGAAAGGCTTGCCGCTTGATCCCGAGGAGCCAGCCAAGTTGGCCAGGACCATCGCGGCAATGAAGCTGAACTACATAGTGATCACATCGGTAGATCGTGATGATCTCGACGATCAGGGAGCGTCGCACTTTGCTCGCTGCGTTCAGCAGGTGCGTTTGCTTGCACCGCAGACCCGCATCGAGGTTTTGCATCCTGACTTTCGTGGACAGCGTGAGCTTGTGGAAGTTGTTGCCACCAGTGGAGCCGATGTGCTCGGACACAACGTCGAGACAGTACGCCGCTTGAGCCCGAAGGTTCGTGATCCACGCTGTAACTACGATCAAAGCCTCGCTGTGTTGCAATACAGCAAGGAGATCAGCCCGCAGCGCTTCACCAAGTCGTCGATCATGGTCGGCCATGGTGAGACTGAGGATGAGGTTGCTGAGTGCATGCGCGATCTTCGCGAGGTCGGTGTCGATCTGCTGACTATCGGACAATATCTGCGGCCTTCCTCGCGGTACATGCCGGTCGAGGAATATGTTCATCCGACTCAGTTCGAGCGCTACGAGCAGCTGGGCAGGGAACTCGGCTTTCTTTACGTCGCCTCAGGACCCCTTGTCCGCTCTTCATATAAAGCAGGGGAGTTCTTTATTAATGCACTCCTCGACGAACGAGACTCGCTCGGGGCTCAGCCTGTTTCGGCGGGAGCTACGCCTCCTTTGTATCGGGCTGAAGGTGTTTCTCGGGCGAAGCGTGCCTTACCGATTCTGAACGCCTGACTTTTTGCCTTTAAAAGGAAACGAGGAGGCTGCTATCACAGGCTGATAGCAGCCTGGTTCAGGGCTGCCGAAGCTGCTCGTTTACAGTGTCACAGAGCTCAGGATATTGGTGCTCTAACTGATACATACCTAACTCGGCTAGTACGGCTGCTCGCCTACCCCAGAGAGCGCCAAGACCTTCAGCCTCTTGCAACTGTTTTGAGATCAACTCGAGGGACTCGTTGAGTGCAGGGTCGTCTGTTTGTTTACCTCGATGGTCTTTGACCAGACTCAAGAAGGTGAGCACTCGCTTTATTCTGAAGTCGTGGGTGCGGCTGAGGTGGTTCACCAGAAACCAAAGGGGAATGCAGGCGAGGTTAAAGGACAGAACGGCGACGATCAGCCACAGACCCCAGCCACTAAAACCACCGATTTCAATGCTCATCCGCCTGGTCCGAACTGGCCAAGCCAATGACTGGTTGAGAGCTCCTGACTGCACTGCTCCTGAACGGTACGAGTCCAGGAGAGTGAGCGCCCCTTCGTAAAGAGCTTCTGAAAGTAGTTGCCGACTTGATGGTTGTTGATCCAGGAGCCGTTGAGGTCGTTTTGGATCTGCGCGTTGAACTGTGAGGCGAGCAACTCGCCGAGAATGTAGTTCTGGTAGTAGGCGGGGTAACAGGCGATGTGTACCTTGCTGGCCCAGTCACCTCCCTGCCAACCTTCTGGTCGCTCAAGCCCTTGCAGTTCGCTGACCAGTCGCCACCAGAGGGCGTCGAGATCAGCTTCAGGATCGGCGTAGAAGCTACGTTCAAAGTAGCTGACCGTCAGGGCCCAGCGTACAAACACCAACTGGGACTCTCGCAATTTCGCCGATGCTCTGCCAGCCAGTTCTTGCGGGACATCCGCTACCTCGCGAAGCCACTGCTCATCACCTGCGAGCCGCCCAAAGAACATGGCTACTGCTTCTGTGATGAAGGTATGTGCAGGGCTTCGCAGAAGCCAGGGAAGCTCGGAATCTATTCCTGCGTCGTACAGGGCGTGGCCGAACTCATGCAGGGTTGTCTCCATCCATCGTTTGGTGGAGTCCAGATTGCAGAGCACTCGGACATCGTCGGGGTTATCGATGCCGATACAGAAGGCGTGAGGGAACTTACCGTCTCTGGGCAGCATGTCTGAAGCTGCCCAGAGCGTATCGATAGGTAAGCCAATGCCTCTGTAGTAGTGCTTTGCGTAGCCTTGGATTGCGTTGATTGGAAACCAGCGGTCGATGGATCCCTCGCTGCCCTGCCTTGGCACTGATTGTAGGAATCGCTCCGAGTAATCCCAGGGCTGCAGGGTTCCGGGCTCTTTGCCTCGCAGCTTGCCGAACTCGAGATCCAGCGCTGACTTTTGCTTTGCCCAGGGCTCGTCGGTCTGTTCCCGCAGCTCATCGAGGATCTCAAAGAGTTGCTCCTGACTCATTTCCTCTTCTTCAAGGGCGAGGGAGTAGTAGTTATCAAAGCCCAGACTTCGAGCCATCTCATTTCGCAATTTGGCCAGATGGATAACTTGTGGGGCTGTTTTCTGGCCAATCTGGCGAGTTGTCTCCCAGATCTTCTGTCGCTTTATTTCGTCGGTCTCTTGCAGAAGTCTTCGGTCGAGTTCATTGGAGTCGAGTCGCTGACCATCGAGCTCGGCTCTGAACATGGAGCAGGTCTGCTCGATCTTGAGAGAACGCCGGATGATTTCTTTGCGGAGGGTCGCGTCGGCTCTTCCCTGTCGATAGTCAGGATAGAGAATGTTGAGTTGGCGCATCAGCCCAGGATCCAGGCCTTCTTCTCGTCGCCACTGCCCCAGAGCCTCATAGATCCGTTCATCGGAGTGCAGATCCGAGAGCTGCTCCTCGATTTCTTCGACCCGCGCGTGTGCAGAGGCGTTTCCATCGGTGGCGAATAGCCAGTAGCAGCGGCCGTGCTCTACTTTGAGCGGCCGCACAAAACGCGTGTATTCCTCGACGAAGGCTGCTGGACCCTGGTCGAGAGAAAATCTGGGTAGCTCGCTACTCACTGCTCTGCTTCTACCCCGGCCCAGGTGGGTTCCGCGACCAGAAAGCGCGTAGAGCGCAAGTATCTGATGAAGAAGAGCACTTTATCGGGCCGAAGACTCTCGATCGCTTTCATAGCGCTTTGGAAGCTTTCGATGTCCGTGACCTCTCGCTCGTTGATCCGTTGAATGATCTGGCCTTGGCTGAGACCTGCCAGGCCGGCCCAACCGGCTTGAGTAACACCGTCCACGACTACGCCGGTCTCACCAGGTTCCATGCGCTGCGAGAGCAGCGTATCTAGCGTCAACTCTCGCACTCGTAACTCGAACAGTTCATTGTTACTGCGTTGTGCATGTAGCTCGCTGAGGGGTGAGTTAATCAGCGTAAGAGCGAGGGTAGTACGCTCTCCTCCCGGTTGTTCTCGAGTGAAGGAGATGACCCTACCTGGCTCAAATTGCCGTACTTGCTGCGCAAACAGGGGGGTGTCGCTCTGGTCCCGCACAGAGATGCGCTCCCCTTCCATCTCTACCAGTACATCCAGAGCATGTAGACCCGCCTCAGCCGCAGGAGAGCCAGGGATAACTCGTGACAGGACGATTCCTCCCCCTTCGCTGATCTGCAGATGATCACTTAACTCGCGGCTGAGGGGCGCAAACATAATTCCGAGCCAGGCAGCACCGCTCTGTTCTTCATTGGCAGAGTCGGTCGCTGCTGCCTTTTCCTTGCTGCCAGTGCTCTCGGCTGAGCGACTATCTTCGATGAACTTCTTGAAACGTGCATAGCTGAGCCCTACCGGCCCTGAAAGACTCGGGACAACCTGCCGACCTGCCGAGGGCGACATAGGGACCTGGGAGACCACCCCAATCATTTCGCCGCGCCCGTTCCAAAGGGCCGCACCCAGGAGGTTCGCGTTGACGCCGCTGAGGCTCCACACATCTTGTGGACTCTCGAGCAGGGAATCGATCATGGTGCTCACAAAAACCGGGTTTCGGCCGTATTCCTCGGTGTAGAGAGTCATTATGCGAAGCCTCTGACCGATGCGGGCCCTGCTGGGAACCCGAAGCTTTGCGTGCGGAAAGATGGTTCCTGGCTCGGTGTCTGTGATGCGCAAAAGACCCAGGTTGAGGTCATCGTCAAAAGACACGATCTTGGCCTGGTGCCTGCGGCCGTCAGCGAAGTGTAAGATCAAAGAGCCCAGTTCCGGCAGGCTGCCACCGGAGAGGCGGTGGCCGCGCTGCGGAAAGCGAATCTTTCCTGAGACAAGCACTAGGCCGTCTTTGGATATGACAACGGCATCGGTGAAGGAGCGGGTCTGCTGCGGCTGGCCGCGGGATACAAACTCTTGCGTGAACTCCAACGTCGCGATCTTGGCCGTGGCTTGTTGATAGAAGCGCTCGGTAGAGATCTTTGCGCCGAAGGCGGGAGCAGGCAGAGCGAGAACGACTCCGAGAAGAGGTAGAGCGATGCTAAGCAGGGTGCTTCTCATTGTGCTGAGTCCTTACCTTCTCGGCGATTGATCTGCAGCAGCACATAGGCTTGGGACTCGTAGCGACGTACCTGAAGCAAAACTCGAGGCGTCTCGGCTTTCGTCAGGCTCTCGTAGTGTTGCTCAAAGTCTTGAAGCGACTTGATTCGTTCCCCTTCGACGGCCTCGATTACAACACCTCTTCGGAGCCCTCCTCGATGGGCTGCTCCTCCTGTCCGAACCCCTTCGACCAGCACCCCATCGCTACCGAGTAATTCCAGTTCAAAGACCATCTGGTCGGTGATGTCTTTGACGGTGAACGACCACTTTGCTGCGTCGAAGCGCTCTCCACTGACTGCTCCTGTGCTGATGGTGTTGACAGTGAGAGCCAGCTTTTCCGCTAGTCCCTGGCGCAGCACAGTGAGCGGGACCTTTATGCCCACCTCGCTGCTGGCGATGAGCTGGTAGAGAGCAGGAAGTTCCTCTTCGAAGCGAACATTGAGCTCTTCGTCGCCATAACGGAGCAGGATGTCGCCGGCCTCTAGTCCTGCCAGCTCACCAGGGCCGCCCTTTTCGATAGATCCTACGAGCACACCTTCAGGCTGGCTCAGGCCAAAGAGTTGCTCCCAGTCTTTTAGGGGTTGAAAGTCGACACCTATAAAGGCTCGCTCCACTTCACCCACCTCAATGAGGTCGGCTACGACACTGCTTGCCGTATCGGCTGGAATAGCGAAGCCAATGTTGTCAGCAAACATCGCGCCACGAGCATTTACACCGATGACCTCGCCACGAAGGTTGACAAGGGGGCCGCCAGAATTGCCAGGGTTGATGGCAGCATCGGTCTGAATCCAGGTGTTGAAGTCGCCTGTTCGCTCGCCGCTGGGCAAGGTCATGCCCTGAGGCAGATAGCGTTCACGATTAGAGACAATGCCAAAGGTCATGGTGCGTGCCAGGGCTAGCGGTGAGCCCAGGGCTATAACGAATTCGCCGACCTTCAGTGCGGACGAGCTGCCAAAGGAGAGAGGGTGGAGATTGAAGTTCGAGACCACTTCTTGCGGGATCTTGATTACGGCGAGATCTGTCTGGGCATCTCCGCCGATGAGTTCAGCACTCACACGCTCTTTGTTGGACAAGGTCACCATCACCTGCTGAGCTTTTCCAGCCACGTGATAGTTGGTGACGATGTGACCCTTTTTGTCGATCAGAAAGCCGCTGCCAACGGACGCTCTCTTTCGCTTTTCGCCGCGGGTGAAGGTCTCGGTGACGGGCTGAATATTGACCAGCGCCGAGAGCACCTCTTCTTCGATGTTGAGGATAGTGTCTTGGAGTCCCGCACCTTTTGGTGCGGCTTGCAGGATGCTCGGTAGTAGAAGCGCACTGATCAGCAATGCGAGCAGGATGCCGGTTCGTTGCTTGTCCCTCATTTCCCAGAGTCCTGGGGATAGGCCTGCTTGCGATACAACTCAAAGAGTCGGCTCCACTCCTCATAGAGTCTGGTGGCATCCTGATCGCGACCCTGACTCTTTAACGCCATAACTCGTCTGAGGGTCGCTGCATTGCTGGATTTATGCTTGCTCAAGAGTGCGCGGTAGGCCTCTGAGTTCAGGGGATCGGCCGCCCGCAGATCGACTTCAAAGGAATAAAATAGCTGCCTCGCTTCGATGGCCCCGTCGTAGCTGGGGTCTGTTGCGGAAAGTTCCGACATCACCGGCTTTTCGATGGCAGCTGATGTTAGCCAATCACCGTCCCACTCTTGGTTTTGGATCTCCGCATGAGCCTCTTGAGGTGCAGCCGCTGGACTGTCTGCTTCAGTTCCCCTTGCAGGGTGCTTTGTTGGCTGCTCTGGGTCCCCCTGTTCGGCTTGCTGTGCCTCGTCACTAGCTTCCTTCGATGTCGCAGTCTGAGCTTCTGTTTCCCTTAGAGGCCGCTCGCTACTGGTGGCCTCTTCGTGGGGTGACATGTCTTTTCGCCATTGGACTAGGGCCACCAGAACGATCAGTGGTAGCACCACAATCAGCGCCTTTCGGACTGGATTTGAGCCAGACATGAGATCAAGCCTTTGCGACAGCAGTACGCCAGCGGCTGAGCTCGTTTTGGCGATGCTCTTCGTCCATGGACGGCTCAAAGCGACGGTCTGCGGACCATATAGCGGCTGCTTCGTTGCGATCTGACCAGATCCCCGTGGCTAGGCCAGCGAGGAGTCCGGCCCCGAGGGCTGTGGTCTCGAGCATTTTAGGTCGGACGATGGGGACGTTGAGGATGTCTGCTTGGTATTGAATCAGCAGCTTGTTAGCGGCGGCTCCTCCATCGACCTTCAGGCTGGATAGCTTGACTCCAGAGTCAGCCTCCATTGCTGTAAGGATGTCAGCGTTTTGCAGGGCAATGCCTTCAAGTGCTGCGCGAGCAATGTGAGCGCGGGTCACTCCACGGTCCAGTCCGCAGATGAGACCTCGAGCGTCTGGTCGCCAGTGAGGCGCCCCAAGGCCGGTTAGGGCAGGCACAAAAACGACACCGCCCGAGTCGTTGACACTGCGAGCCAGAGCTTCCACTTCTTGGGCGCTCTGAATGAGTCCCAGGCCGTCGCGCAGCCACTGTACGGCGGCGCCGGCGATGAATGCGCTACCTTCCAGAGCATAAGAGACCTCGCCATTGAGCTGCCAGGCCACCGTAGTGAGCAGGCCTCGCTCGCTTGATACGGGCTCACTGCCGGTGTTCATGAGCAGGAAGGCTCCTGTGCCGTAGGTGCACTTGGCCTCGCCGGCTGAGAAACAGACCTGTCCAAAGAGAGCCGCTTGTTGATCGCCAGCGATCCCGGCGATGGGAATACCGTCGGGCAGGTTAGGGATCCCCTTGGTGTGTGCATAGACCTCTGAGCTGGAGCAGATCCTCGGCAGCACAGAGCGCGGCACGTCGAGGTGTCCAAGCAGCTCGTCGTCCCAACTGAGATCGTGGAGGTCCATGAAGAGGGTCCTCGACGCGTTGGAGACGTCGGTGACGTGGGCGCTTCCACCGCTCAGGCGCCAGACAAGGAAGCTGTCGATGGTTCCGAAGGCAAGATCGCCTGCATCAGCAGCCTGCCGGGCACCCTCGACATGATCCAGGATCCAGCGGACCTTGGTGCCTGAGAAATACGGGTCGAGGACGAGGCCCGTCTTGCGACGAAAGAGGTCTTCCAGGCCATTTTCTTTCATCTCTGCGCAGAGGTCAGAGGTGCGGCGGCACTGCCAGACAATGGCGTTGTGTACGGGCCTGTCGTCACGTCTTCGCCAAAGTACCGTCGTCTCGCGTTGGTTTGTGATGCCTATACCCGCTACGTCGGTACCGCTGACTCCTGCCTTCTTGAGGGTCTCATCGATTGTGGCCACTACACTTGCCCAGATGGCTTCTGGGTCATGTTCGACCCAGCCGGGCCGAGGATAGACCTGGGGAAATTCACGATTTGCGCGCGCGACGACTGCCAGACTTTGATCCAGGACCATTACCGTTGTGCCGGTAGTGCCCTGATCGATGGCGAGGATGTATCGGGACATGTTGGCTCCTGCTTGATTCGGGCGAGGATGATACATGGTGCTTCTGGCTCGCGTAGTCCGTGCTACCTTCGGCCGATGTTCAGACGGTTGGCTCTCTTCATAGCGATGTGTTTTTTTGCCCTGCCCCTAAGCAGTGGCTGTGACTCCCAAATCGTGGGCACTACGGGCTTTAGCCTGAGCGACATGTTCCCATCGCAGGACGATTGGTTCTGGCGATACAGTAGCGATGGTTGGATAGAAGAGGTCTGGTGGCAGGGGCTCGGAACAAGCACTCCTGACGGCGAAGAATGGACGACACTTCGCGTCTGGATGGATGTCAACGCTGCGATTATTGCTGACTTTGCGGCTGATGAGAGCAACTGGACGTTGGATCTGTTCTTTGCAGAGCGACCCATGGGTTGGCACCTCATGGGCTTTTCAGCTAATCCGCAAGGACCCCAGGCCGAGCTGGGCAGCAGCTATTTCGAGGGAGACGGCCTACCCTTTCTTATGAAGAACGTTCTCACGGGCGACAGCTGGTCAGTTGAATTGGCTGGAGAGCAGTGGACTACTACTGCGGTTCGTTCCGAAGAGCAGCTCGCGTTTAACAGCCAGGCCATTGCCGATTCCTGGCGTATCGATATCTCAAGTGAGTCTGGAGTATGGCCTTTTGAGGGCAGCTACTGGGTGGCTTATGGCACCGGAGTGGTGCAATTTGATGTGCCGCTGTGGAGGCCTGAGGGTGGGCAGTACTGGCAACACCTCCATAATGATAGCTGGGCAAACCGGCTGGGAACGAGTGACTGATGACTGATGACAGTAAGCCGAAGATGGGTCTGGTCAATGCACCAGGCAACCTCAAGATCGTTGTTGATGATGATGTTGCCCAAGGCATCTACAGCAACTTCCAGGTGATCGGGAACAACGAGACGGAGTTCATTTTCGACTTTGCCTACATTCAGCCAAACCAGCCGCGTGGCAAGGTTCGTGCGCGAATGATCCTCAGTCCGAAGCACGCAAAATCTCTGCTAGGCATGCTGACTGAGCGAGTACGAGACTATGAGAGCAACTACGGGACAATATCTCTGCCCGTGAGGCCCGCACCGCCCAAGGGGGGCTCGGGCCTGCCCAACTGAGCGTGCAGCTTCGAGCACGCAGCGCTGGCTTACTCGTACTTGCAGGCGTAGCTCTGCTGGTGAGCAGTGGCTGTGCAGCACGGATGGCTCTGAAGAGTCCGGAGCAGCGTCCTGTGGTGACGAGGGTTCACCTCGATGGTGTGCGTAGTTTTCGTGCGCCCAAGATCACGGCTCTGCTAGCTCAGCGAGCTACTCATCCACTGCACTGGTTTCCGCTTTTGCAGTCGGCGTATCCCGCAAGCTACTTGGAAGGGATGACCTGGCAGGAAGACCGGGAGCGGATCCGCAATTTCTATATCGAACACGGCTTCTTTGATGTTCGCCTGGTGGGCTCGCAATTGAGTCGATCGAAACGAACAAGGCCTGATGGAAGCCCACTCTTTGTGAAGATCACACACAGTCTGCGTGAGGGCCCTGCCAGTGAGGTGCGAAACGTAGACGTCATTTTGCACGATGGACCAGGCTCGGTTCTGGAACAAGAGGTGCTTCGCACTGAGCTGGGAAAGGGATTGCCCGTGCGAGTTGGTCGTCGCTTCTCTCTCGAGAAGTTGCGTGGAAGCGAAGAAACCATCGTTCACCGACTTCGATCACGGTCTTTTGCCAGAGCGCGAGTCGCTGGGGTCGCTGACGCATATCCCGAGGAGAAATCCGTCGACCTACGCTTCGATGTGTATCCGGGTAGGCCTGCAGTTTTTGGTGAGTTCAGCATCGATGGATTGGATCGCGTCAAAGAGAAGTTTGTTACTCGGCACATCAAGACAAAACCGGGGGATCCCTTTGATCAGCGTCTTCTCGACGAGACCCAGCAAGCCATTTATTCAATGGGCTTGTTCTCTATGGTCACTCTCACCCCACAGTTGAGTGAAGAGCAAACAGACCAAGAGACTGAGAACACGGAAGAGGCGGAGCATGTGCCTGTTCAGATTCGGCTTCGCGAACGAAAGCCGCGTCAGTTCCGACTCACTGGCGGCATGGGCTGGGAGGTCGGCCGCATTGATGGACAGATTGGCGCTCAGTTGACCCATATCAACCTCTTTAACCTGCTTGTACAGGCAGAGTTGGGGTTGAGCGGTGGCTACGCTTTTTTGACAGAGGATGATCACGGTCCGATTGGCAGCCTGAAGCTTGCACTTAAGTGGCCAGACTTTCCTGTGCGCACCTTGACCTTGCACGGCGCTGCTGAGATCCACACCGATGTGCAGCAGGGCTACAAGCTTTGGTCACCTAAGGCGGATGTTGGTCTTGTTTGGACTCCGTTTCGACCTTTGCGAATCAATGTGGCCTATCGGCTCAGCTACAACGATCTCTTTCCTGACGAGAGGCTTTCTGATCTGGCTGAGGTTAATCCTGAGTTAGCTCTCAGTGATGGCTACATCCTGTCGTACTTCGAGCAGTCGGTAGTGCTCGACTTGAGGGATCAACCCCTTGCCTCTTCCAAGGGATTCTTTGCGCGGGTCGATCTTGTTGAGACAGCTGCGCCAAAGGATTCAGACTTCCACTACATCAAGGTAAGCGGAGATCTGCGTGGTTACCTGCCATTGGGCACTCCGCGCCTTGTGATGGCTGCGCGCGTTGGAGGAGCCTGGCTGCACCACACTCGTGAGGACAAGGACTTGATCCCCGTTAATCATCGCGTTTATGCCGGTGGTGATGGGTCGGTGCGGGGCTGGAGGTCTCGCTATCTTGGTCCTACGGTCGTTGAGGTCATTGAGAGCAGTGAGGATGCGGAGTACGAGAGCACCTGCGGGCGCAGCGATTGCTTAGTCCCCGTGGGTGGTCGCATCGGCATGTATGGATCGTTCGAGATACGTGGCAATCCCGTGGCTGGCTTTTGGCTGGCTGGCTTTTCGGATTTTGGTCGGGTTTGGGAGAGCAGCGCTGAGTTCAAGGAGCTTGGATTGGCCCCACCCGACGGACTTCAGTTCAGCGTGGGGGGCGGCGTACGTTACGACACCCCAATTGGCCGATTGCGCCTCGACGTAGCCTTTCATCCACCTGAGTGGACCAGTCAGTCCTTTCTTGAGCAGCGTTGGGTTCATCGCGACCAGATACAGCAGCCTACGATCTGGAACCTGCATTTCGGCATCGGTGAGTCCTTTTGATGTCGAGAAGTCTGCCTTCCCTGTTGTCTACGTGGAGGGGCCGTGCGCTGCTGTCGCTGCTGTCGCTGCTGTCGCTGCTCGTCGGTCTCTTTATTGGGCTCTGGTTGGTCTTGAATAACGAGACGGTGTCGCGTCAAGCGGTCGCTATTTCTATGCCAAAGATCAACTCCGTCATTCCCGGGGAGATTCGTTACAAGAGCTTTCGAGGCTCCATTGGCAACAAAGTGATCCTCGAAGACGTCTCAGTCTTTGACGAGCGTGGCGAGCTCTGCCTGCATACCCGTCGGCTTGAAGCAGAGTGGAATTTGTGGGACCTCTCTCGGAGGGTCATCGACGTTCGCAGAGTTAAGCTCGCAGAGCCGAGCGTTCATATTTCACTGCGGCGGGATGGCTCAGTGAACCTTTCCTCAGCCTTCGTTGCCAAGAGTAGCGAGGCAAAGGCCCCCGATTCTCCTCAGTGGACCGTAGCCCTGGGCTCAATGAGCCTGGCAAATGGTTCCTTGTTGATGAATCAGGAGGGCGGTGAGAAACCGCTTCTGCAACTGGATGAGTTGAGCCTTCAAGGCTCTTATCTACTCAGCGATGGAATGCAGTCCGTGGAAATCACCGAGCTTGTGGGCTCGGTGGCTTCGCCTCTTGCCTTGTCCGAGTTCAAGGCATCTGGTGCGGTGCTGATCGAGCGCGGGGCTCTCGATGCCAGGGGAATCGATCTCTCATGGCGTGACAGTCAGGTTGGTTTTTCCCTGTCCATCCCAGCGCTGTCGGAACCGAGGCTTGATGCCGACATCAAGATTGTTCGGCTTGCCCTGGCAGATATCGGGCACCTGACCGGTGAGAGCAGATTGCGGGGCGACCTCAGGGGCGATCTTACGCTTGTTGGTCCACCTTCTTCTCTCACCATGACCGGCGAGGTGAAGGGATCCGGTGGCGCTGTACGGATCGAACAACTGCTGTTTGACAGAAGCCAAGAACTGCCGAAGCACGAGGCTAAGCTACTTTTTCAAGACCTTCATCTGGAGCACTTTGTAGACCTTCCGTCTCAGCTACCACCTTCGCTCAGCGCCAGGGCTGTTTGGACTGGAGAGGGAGTCGGGCTTCGTCAACTCAGAGGCTCGCTAGATCTAGTGGTTGAACCGTTCGAATTAGCGGGCCGAAGAGTGGAAGTTCCGACCTCGAAGCTGCTTGTGACGGGAACGTCTGTGCAGGCTCAAGGCTTGAAGGTTCTTTTTGCAGGTGGGGCTATCGAGGGGACTGGTCTCACGTCGCTCGAGACGGGTGAGTTTAGTGCCGATCTGCAGGGCAGCTTTCCCAGGGTAGAGAAGCTTCTAGCAGGAGGTCTCGGCGGCGTCTTATCTCTCGAGACTCATCTGGAGGGAAACTGGAAGGCTCTTGAGACGAATCCAGTCCATAGCGATGGCCAGGCGTCGATTTATGGTCTTTTCTTGGGTGATCTGCGAGGCGAGCAGGCTGAGGCTACATGGGACCTTGAGATCAGCAGGAACGATGATCAACTCAGCCTTTTCGGCCCGCTGGAGTTCCGAGCCGACAGGCTCCTTGTTCCAGGCATACCCCCTATGGCACGAGCTTCCCTATCAACAACACTGCGAGGCCGTTCGGCAGATATTTCTCTTCAGGGTAGTGACGGCCCTGAACTGCTTGCTTCGCTAAGAGCACGTGTTGATTGGAACAAGCTGCCCTCTATATCTCTGGAAGGAGAGAGTCTGGAGCTGTTGGCCGGAGACTTTGTGCTCCAATCGCAGGAACCGTTTTCATTGCGCGCCCGTGACGGACGCTTCAGCCTGAACCGCCTCATGCTCACCTCAGGAGAAGGGAGTGCGAGCGTTCAAGGCCTCTTTGACTCTACTAAGCCAAGCATTTCTTCTACCATCCGAGTTCATGGCTTCGATTTGTCTCAGCTAGAAAGCGCCATTGGTCAGTTTGCTCCTCGTTCTCAAGATAAAGACGATCTTCGAATAGCAGGGATGGTTAATGAGCTTCTTCTTAAAGTCTCAGGAGATCTGAACAGTCCTGAGATCTCATTAAATACGTCATCTGAAAATGTTTCTTTTAATGAATATGGACCCATTGATCTTGCGGCTACCCTGCAGTCAGGATCAGGCTCTGTTCACGGCGAGGTACGCTTCGGCGACGCGCTAGGCCTTGAGCTGACCAAGGCGCCTTTGAGCCTTCGACTTGCCGGGCAGCATCTGGTGGAACTGGAACCGAGCGGAGCATGGGATGTGAGCGCTCGCCTGGCACGAACTTCTGTCGCCGATCTGGCCCCTCTGTTAGGGCGAGATGTTCACCAAGACTTCGATGGCGGGACGGTTCGTGGCGGGATCACTATTGGAGGCACTAGCAACAATCCGTCGATTCGACTCGATCTCGGCTTGTCGGAGCTTCAAGTGGCTGAGCAGCGCCTTCATGGCCAGCTTGGCTTGTCCCTAGAGGACGGCGTTGTCCAAATTGAAGATGCCCTGCTCAAGACGGCGTCTTCGGGCCGAGTGCTCGAGCTGGACGGCTCGGCTACCGCTGATCTTGGCCGTTGGATCTTGCAGAGAATGGGTCCGTCCGCAGCACGCAGCACCGAGGATCCCGGGTCACTTGTGGACGATGTCGAACTCAAAGCGACGACCCGCAAGCTACCCATGTCTCTTGTCCACATATTGGTTCCTTCATTGACTCCTCTTACAGGAGCGTTGCAAGGGGAGTTGGAGCTGACCGGTAAGCTTCAGGCTCCAGTGGCCAGGGCTCAAGCGCGGCTTCTAGGTGGGCGAGTGGCGCGTGAGGAATTGCAGGAACTGCGCATTGCTCTCGGCCTTGAGGAGGAGCAGGTACACGGAGAACTGCATATCCAGGGGAAGAGCGGAGGGAGCCTCGATGCGGAGCTCTCTTCGTCTCTTGAGGTGGCACAAGGCAAGAGTCTCAAGGACATGCTCTCTTCACCAGATCTGCAGGCGCAAGTCACTGGGGACGGCTTTCCATTGGCACTGGTCACAGCGTTTGTACCAGGAACCAGTGAGCCTTCAGGAGCTCTTCGTATTGATGGGCAGGTGACAGGCTCTTTGTGGTCACCAAAACCGCAATTGGCTCTTGAGATAGCTGAGGCTCGACTCTGCCACGAGCAGAGTTCGGTCTGTTACGAGGAGCTACGACTGGACGCCACCCTTGAGACGGGTCGTTTGGCTCTACAGGAGCTGTCGTTTCGCACCATCCCTCAGGTACGAAACCCTCTGGATCTGGTGAGAAGTGCCCGCTCTATTCGTGAAGATGCCCGCTTTCGAAGTTCTGGATTCGTATTGCTGGATGGGCTTCGTCCCAAGTGGACGGAGTTAGACTTGAACTTCGAGAGTGCCTGGGCTTCCTATACAGAGCAGATCAAGCTTCAGGTCGATGGGGGACTTCGGATCCGAGGCTACTACCCGGCACTAAAACTTAACGGCACAGCAGATCTTCAGAACGTCAGGGTCGATCTCGGTCGCTCGAGCACTCGTCGCGAAATACAGAGCTTGGAGCTTCCTGAACAATTACGGATTCATCGCAGTGCGGCTGAAGATACGGTGGAGAGAGGCACAGCTATTGGGCTCGCTGACGAAGAGGTGCCGACCGTTCTGGACCGCCTACTCAGTCACGGTGAAGCGGATATCACCTTGCGACTGGGTAACAACGTGCGCACTGCGCTGGCTGTGGGAATTGCAGGGCAGGGCAACGAAGCTCTCTCTGCCCTTAACCTTCTTGGCAGTATCGAGCCCGATCTTGTTCTCGGGGGTGAACTGAACTTGCGCCACCAGTCGAAAGAGAGCGCAGTCATCGGCGCAATCAAGATGCAAAGGGGCAGCCGATTGACCGTGTTGACTCGGGATTTTGAGGTGGAAGAAGGCAGCTTCATCGAGTTCGTCGGTAAGGTTCCCGACAGTCAATTGAATCTACGAGCTACCTACAGCTCGCGCTATGGCCCGGTCACTGTCGTTGTAAGCGAACGTATGGCATCTCCGAGCATTCGTTTTGAGTCGGAGGTCTTCGAAGACCAAGCGGATATCCTGAGTGTTCTCGTCACAGGTAAGCCTATCGCTGAGTTGAGTTCAGCTGAGGGCAGTCAGGCCCTCTCTGGAGTCGCCGGGGCCCTGGCCGGCTTTGGCACCAAGGCCTTTGGCAAGTACACGCCCTTTGATTCACTGGTTGTGGATTTAGGAGACGACCTCTCATCGGGGTCGGCGGAAGCAGGTAAAGCTCTGGGTGCGAAGGTTTTTCTGGTTACCCGCTTTCGCTGGGGTACTGAAGAGGAGGAGAATCGGATCGAGGGGCAGCTTGAAGTACAGATCAACCCCCGCCTGTATCTTGAGACGGTCATGGGGGATCGCTTGCAAGGCGCTATTCAGTTGGTCTGGAAGCGACAATTCTGAGGAAGAGAGGGCGCCATGATTCGAGCCATTGTCGGCACGTTGTTTCTCTTTGCTGGGGCTTTTGTCTACACCTACAACACGGAGTCGCCCGGTTCGAAGTTGGTCTTTCGTGTCGAGCACGACAATCGGGTTTTTGGTGTCGGTGAGGACGAGACAGCAGCTATTCTTCTCGGCATAGGTGTGCTGATGCTTGCAATGGGGGCCTTTCGCTGGTTGCGAAGGAACGCTGCGGCTTCAGGCGAGGAGGTTGACCATTGAGCGAGCTACGTCTGCATATCCGCAGTCCGTAGGCCTTGCGCGCTTTGAGCCCTATATGGACGCTCGCATCAAGGAGCTGTTTGATGAGTTCCATGAGCGTCTCGACGCCTTGTGGGCAGAGCTAAAGCTGGAACGAAACCGCAAAGAACTTCGTGGCAAGGTCGTTGAAATCGGGCAGCTTCGGATGGCTTCAGACTGTGCTCCACAGCCAGGGTGGAATGGCGCTCTATGAGAATGACTTTGTTCTTGCGCGGGTTTGCTATGTGCGTGTCTTAGAGTTGGATCCAGGGGGGCAGCTGGCTCTGAGAATATCGCTGCGGCGCACAAGGCCCTCAGTACGCCTCAGCTCTCAGCGGGCGCCGTTTCGGAGTTTGATGTTGATATCGTTGCTCTTGAGCCTCGCTTGGATGCCGCTATAGCCTGAGCCTTAGT
>Ga0163179_10001473_pt1 | contig 16687 bp, 27 predicted proteins | sample AtlANTMetagenome_FD_109643 | JGI IMG/M metagenome (GOLD analysis project Ga0163179, IMG submission 109643) | Marine eukaryotic phytoplankton communities from the Atlantic Ocean - Atlantic ANT 2 Metagenome | ecosystem: Environmental > Aquatic > Marine > Oceanic | place: North Atlantic Ocean... | reverse complement strand
CTACCTTGGGCAACTCACATCGAGAAATGCCCTGCTGTTTGTCCTGTATGCGGCAAGGACGCCTACTATACTTACAAGAAGAACGATGACGGAGTTGAGATTGCCATTGGCGGTGCTGAGCTTTACGAGCCCCGGTGCTTTGATCATCACCCACTAATGAATCAGCGAGAAGCTAATGATCCCTAATCCACGCGACGTAGATCTCGTCATCTACCACAAGAACTGCACTGACGGTTTTGGAGCAGCATACTCAGCCTGGAGACTCTTGGGTAACAGAGCAGAGTATATTGCATGCTCTCACGGCGAGGCTCCGCCAAATGTAAAAGGTAAGAAGGTTGCCATCTGCGACTTCTCTTTTAAGAACGATGTTACAAAGAAGCTCATTGAGGAAGCGGATGCTCTAGTTATCCTCGACCACCACAAATCAGCAATGGTCGAGTTGCACGACATTCCTGATGCTATCTTCAATATGGAAAAATCAGGTGCTGTGATTACATGGGAGTTCTTCCACCCTGGCAAGGACGCTCCAAAATTTATCCAGTACATTGAAGATCGAGATCTTTGGAAGTGGGAGCTACCCTACTCGCGTGAGTTCGCCGCTGCATTTGACATGGTTCCTTTTGAGTTTGAGGATTTCGATAAGTTTGTTGATGACTCTGTGTTTGACGACGCTGTTAAGCGGGGTTCATACATCCTCGCATATTCCAAGACGGTTGTAAAGAAGATTGCCTCTAAAGCGCTTCCTCGAAAGCTAGCAGGACATGAGGCACTAGTAGTTAATGCTTCTCACTGGATGTCTGAAGTTGGTAATGCACTCTCACCTCACTGTGACTTAGCTATGATCTGGTATCACGATCACGAAGACAAGAAGATCAAGGTTAGCTTGAGAGCATTCCACGACAACATCGATGCGTCAGAGATTGCTAAGCAGTACGGGGGAGGCGGCCATAAATCAGCTGCCGGCTTTACTTGGGAAAAAGGTATCGAAGACCTCTTTGATAAACCTAAGCCAAAGCGCAGAAGATCAACAAAGAAAAGTGAGCCTGCAAAACCCAAGACCGATTCGTGAGGTAATGATTGTGAATGATCTAGTAAGCGTAACAGACAAAGCACTTTCTCACATAAGAACTGATCTGCAGAGTGCAAACGAGAACTACGTAAGGCTTTCAGTAAAGGGTGGTGGCTGCTCAGGCTTGATGTATGATGTGAAGTTCGACAGCAAGCAAGAAACCGATCTAGAGATCGTCAAAGAAGGTGTTGTCTTCGTTATGGACAAAAAGTCATCCATATACCTGAAAGGCTTAGAGTTAGACTTTGAACCAGGTATCAACTCCAAGGGACTGATCTTCAGAAATCCTAACGCTTCTAACACGTGTGGCTGCGGAGAATCTTTCTCGATATGAGGCCAGAATGGGATGATATATGGATGAGCGTTGCACACACCATTGCTCTGCGCTCAATTGACCCGAGGCACCAGGTTGGATCGATTATAGTAACCGACGATAACACGCAGCTCCTGGCTCTTGGGTATAACGGGAATTACAAAGGCGGGCCCAATAAAATAGAATCTGAAGAACCGGGCCACTCTGGGCTTATTCACGCAGAGCAAAATGCACTTATAAAGCTTGACTACAACAATCCCAAGAAAAAGAAAATGTACGTAACTCTTTCACCTTGCAGTCACTGTGCTAAGATGATAGTCAATGCGAACATACACGAAGTTATTTACGACGAGCAATACAGAGATCTGGCAGGAATAGAAATAATGAGGTCAGCCGGCTTGATGGTAAGAAGATTCTCTCAGCCTAAGCAATAAGCTAGAAGAGGTCATATTTATTACAGCATGGGAGTGCTCTATGTCTATTCCACTTACACGTGAGCGAGTTCTGGAGATAATAGCGGAAGAAAAGCAGAATCTCCAGGATGACTTGTGCAATAGTAAAAAACATACTCTCGGCAAAGACGCAAATTTGCTAAGCAAAGGCTTAAGGGTTTGCTGTAAAAAGTCAAACAAAGATTACTATATAGCTAAAAGAAAAAATATGGGTAAACAGGCTTTGTTCGTTCTTGTAGACCCAGAAGGAAATCGCCTAGAACCAATTACAACTGCAGAGCTTTTGCAAGGATACAGACTGGATTAATATGAAAAAGAAAGATGTTGCAAAAAATATTCGTAAGTCTCTAGGGCTTGAAGACAATGAAGTTTTAGAAGAGGCGCTTGTCGTCCAAACTAAGCCTTTCTCTGTTCCGACTGAAGCCTTATCTGGTGATAACATTAGAAATCACTATGAGCTTTATGAGCAATACTCCAAAGACTTTAATGAAATAAGTGCAAATTTAGATACTGCTGATACTTCTAACGCCTCGTCAAATCACTCAAGGTTTCGCAGCTTAAAAATAGATGAAGTTTACAATTTAAACGCAACGTATTTACACGAGCTTTACTTTGCAAACATTGGTGATCTACAGAGTGAGCTTACAATGGATACGCTCGCTTATATGCGCCTTGAGAGAGATTTTGGATCCTTTGACAAGTGGCAAATGGATTTTCTTGCGTGTGCAAAATCATCCCGATGTGGGTGGGTAGTTACAGGATTTAACGTATTTACTCACACTTATATGAATTATGTAATTGATCTTCATTCGCTGAACGTTCCTATCGGCGTGGTGCCTGTTATAGTTCTGGACGTTTGGCAGCATGCTTATTACAAAGACTATCTCAGAGATGTGACCGCATATTCTATTAATATGATGAAAGAATTTGACTGGAACGTGATCGAGCAAAGGTTTAAAAGAACCGACAAGATCGCCCAGATTATGAGAGCTTAAAATGAACGAACCCCAACTAAGAGACTTAATTTTAGAGCAGCTTAAGATGATACTTGCAGAGCAAGAATCTGAGGAAGAAGTACCCGGAGGTGATGAGCCAGACGCGCCTTCCGCAACATCAGTAGACGAGCAAATTGATGCTCTGCTAGTTCAATATGAAAATCTTTCTGTCCCCTCTGAGGAAGAAATTGTTCAAGAAATTGTCAGCAAGGGTTCCCTGAAGTTTATCTTAGAGCAAGAAGCTGAAGAAGAAGAAGTCGAGGCAGAAGTTGAAGAGGAAGAACCTGCGGATGAACCTGCAGAAGAAGCTGAAGACGAAGCAGAAGAAGAAGTTGTCGAAGAAAAGATGCCTAATCTGGATATCGGAACGTTTGCAGTAAAAGTAGCTCGTCTTGCTGAGATGCCTGAAAAAATACTCGACCTTAAAGATGCGATTATCAACAGAGCTGTACAATATCTAGTTGAGAATTATGATGAACAGGTTGCAAAAGATTTTGAGGAAGCTCTCATGGACAAATTCCAACTAGCAGTTCCTGAAGAAGAGGTGCAAACCATAGTCGCATCTGATCTTCCTGCACCTCCGGCAGTTGGAGCCGGTCCAGGAGGCGGTGGCGGAGGCTAAGTGGCTAAGTACAAGGACTTTGATCGACGTAAGTCCATCCACGTAAAGCTGTATACAGAGACACACGCAGCCTTTAGAGTCGAACTCGTGAAAAAGAAACTGTCAATGCAAGAAGTCTTTGAGGACTTTGCACAGAGAGTAGTGTCAGGAGACGGATTCGCTCATCGAGTGCTCGAGACAATCCAAAAGCGAAAGCGCAACAAAGAAATAGAAAAGCTTTCAGAAACTGATATTGAGACGCTTTTTGACGCTATCGAAGATAATCAGGACTATGAGGGTTAATGTTTAGGAACACTAGAAAGATACAAGAGCTTGAGAAGCAGATTGAAGATCTAAAATATCTGTGCACTCAGCTGACTAACAACATCATAAAGCTAATGCAAGAACAGGCTGTTGTTACCGAGACAGTAAAAAGTTTGCTAGAAAATCAAAAAGTTATTAATAGGATTATAAGTACTAAACACGGTATTGCTGTTGCAAACGACGATGATGACTTTATCCACTAGGACAAAAAATGGTACAGGCAATTTTAGACTCAAAGCTTAAAAAATTCATTTCACGTAAGTTTCTCGTGTGGATTTCCGCAAGCGGTTTGCTGATGTGGGACAAGATCGACGGAGAACAGTGGGTTTACGTTTCCATGATCTACATTGGAACACAAGCGGTTATCGACTCCTTCCTCGGGTGGAAAGGTAAGCCTCGGTGATTTTCCTCTCTAAGGCTTGGGCTTGGATTAAAAAATCTTGGAAGCTCCTTGTCGGGCTGCTCATCGGTATTGTCGTAACTGCCCTTACGCTTGGTAGAGGCTCTGGCGGATTCAAAGTGCTGAAGGTGCTGCGCAAGAGCGAAGAAGAGCTTGACGAAAAGATAGATGATGAGTTAGCTGCTCAGGCCGAGCGAGAGAAAAGGATCGACGAGGAGACACAAAAGCGCCTCACAGAGATCGAAGAAAAGTTCAGAGAAAAGAACGAAGAACTTGAACAAGGCAAAAAAGAAGAAGTAAAAAGAATAGTGCGGGAAACCGAAGGTGATCCGAGTGAGCTAGCCAGGCAACTCAGTGAACTTACAGGTTTATCCGTAGGTAGTAATGATGTAGAATAGATTGATACGGAGATATCATGAGCGAATTTGATTTTATTGATGACTATGCTGAGCCTCAAGCTAATCTTGAGACTCTTGATGAAAACGCTGCAGAGTCAGCTATTAATATTGCTTTCATCGGTGTCGGCGGTGGAGGATGCAAGATTGCCAAGGCTTTCTTGGACTTGGGCTTTACCAAGACGATCCTGCTGAACACGACAACCAAAGACTTCCAGACCGGGATTAATGAGGATCACCTTGTTGCTCTGCCTGGTGCTGATGGCCTTGCAAAGAACATTGAGCTCGGCCGCCAGGTTTTAGCTGAGAACAGCGCCTTTGTTGAGGACGCTCTTCGTACAAAGCTAGGTAAAGTTGACTGGCTCTTCGTCTGTGCAGGCGGAGGAGGTGGTACAGGATCATCTGCTTACACTCTGGACCCTGTTTTTAAGAGATACCTAGAAACTAATGAGGCGACAGGAAAAGTCGTCTACGTGATCTCCCAGCCTACCGCACAAGAAAAGCTTAATTCTACCATTAAAAAGAATGCTGCATCTCTACTGAAGGACGTGCAGAAAGACCCACACATCGTGCTGGACAATGAGAAGCAGCTTAATGCCTTTCGTGGTCGAGTTGGTGTGCTAGGCCTTTATCCAGCAGCTAACAAGGCTTTCGCTAAGATGTTCTGGCAATTGCTTCGTCTTGCAGATGAACCTTCTCCAGTACAGGTGTTCGACGGTAAAGACCTAGAGCGCTTCTTGAGCTCACCAGGGCGCATGGTAGTAGGTTCTGCTATTTGCCCACCAGGGCCAAGCCTAGGAGTTCAGCTTTATCAGACTTGCTTGAATAATTCACCGTGTCCAACGCCTAAAGGGCATGCCGAAACAGGTGTCCTTCTCCAAGTTATCACAGAAGATCACGCCAATGACGTAGATATCAGCGGGCATCTTGAGGCATCAACTGCCTACGTCGGAGGAAGAACTAATACACTATTCTCAGGCATCTACGTTCGTGATAATCTCCCAGGTCTTGTGACAGTATTGGCACTCGGCGGACTCAAGTGAGATTACTCTTAGTTGCGGCTCTAGTCATCACGCCGCAACTGGCTTATGCGGAGTGTGCAGATCTTACGCCTTTAAATCAGGGTCAGACAGCACCATGTGATGGTGTACACGTAAAGTCCTCTGCAGTTGCAAAAATTGTCGTAGACCTTGAAACTGCCAAGGCCGAGTGCAATCTTCGAGTTGAAGAGCAAAAAGAAAAGTCCAGCACAGCATGCTCAGGTGAGCTAGCAAAGAAAGACTCAGAAATCTTAATGCTTAAGAATGTACACAGCATGAAAGAGGAAGCTAGAAAGAGCCAGATTAACTTTCTTGTTTCTGAACTTGATAAGTCTAAGAGGTCCGGATGGTACTTTGTCGCAGGAACAGTTGCAGGAATAGCCATCACAATGGCTTCAGCCTGGGCTTTAAACCAGATAAAATAGCAGTGCAGGATCATATTTATTTCGACTCACTGTCATCGGAGTAGATAATGTCCGTCAAGATCACAGAAAAAGCTTTGCGAGAGTTTATTAAGTCTCGACTTTTAGAGCAGAGCAGAAGCGAAGACGCTCGAGCAGAAGAAACAGATCCTCCTGCTGTAGCAGAATACCCACTCGACCAGCTCGAAACGCCTCTAGAGGCTGAACCTCAAGTAGTTGATACTGAGCTTGGCCCTCCTATTGCAGATCCAGGATATGTTCCAGAAGGAACTGTGGAGCTTAAGGCTGCCGTAGGTAAAATGCTTGATGATGTTCCCGAGACTTCTGTGGGTATCGCATACAAGATTGTTAAAAAGACATTAAATAATTTGCACGATGTTCTCCGGCAGAGAGCAGAGCTTTCTCCCGGAGTTCCCACTACACTGCCGGGTGCTGAATTGCAATTTGACTCTCCGGTAACACAGGATGAGCCTGTTGTGCAAATGAGCATGAACGAATCTTCCCCTGTTGAAAAATTACTTTTTCTACTATCTGAGCAGTATGGTGGATCATACGAGATGGATGATCCAGGAATGAAAGGCGAGGAAGACGAAGAGGAAGAAGAAATTAAAGTTCGTTCTGCAACTTACAGCGACGACCGGGAGGTTTCTCCACCAGCTCCCAAGGAGCCCGAGGCTGTAGATGACGTATCACAATTTGATAGATTTTTCAAAAAGAAAATGTCAGATATGCTGTCTTTCGCTCAGGCGCGCCACCCAGATAAGCTCAAGGGTGTTACAGACTGGAATTCTGTAGACAATTTTTTATCTGCAGAAGAGCATCTTTCTGTGATGGACGATTATGACGTCGAGCTTGCTAGAAAATATCCAGTCCTCGCAAATGCTTCTGGTAAAGATTTCGAGCCTCCAGTCAAAGCAACGCTAGTAGCAGCTGTTGAAGATTTTATGAAGTCCGCATCATTCGAGCCAGCTGCAGAAGATTCGGAAGTTGACCTCATAGACGACGAGACCGATGACAGGCTTGCTTCGATGATCGGAAGAGATATGGATCTTGTAGATATCAAGAGTAAGTCTGCACAAGATCAAGCAGCCAAAGAAGCGCTGAGAAGAGAACTCTTCAGGATGTCTGTAGGTTCAAACCAATACTATCAAGGTCTTATTGATATTCTTCGTAAGCCTGAATCTGTGAATGACAAGAAACTGCAGAAAGGTCTAGAAGTTGCCCTTAAAGACTTTGCTGAAGAAGAATCAATACCAGAGACTGATTCTGACTACTTTTTGTTTATTGCTTACATGAATCAAGATCTTAGGCCCGATGAAAAAGTCAATTATCGCAATACTGTCCTTAATCGAGCAGCTGAGCACATGATGAGCCAATTAGAATTTGCAGGTGCAAAAGGAAGAGCAGAGAGGCCGCATATTAATAAGGATTCGACTCTAGCCAATGTCATGGCAGCAGTTGAAGGCATTAAAGCACGAGGTGATCGAGCTGATGCTGACAGACTAGAAAAACTGTCTGACATACTTGATAAGATGCTGCCTAAGGGAGAGACAGTACCCGTCATTAATATCCTTGACAAAGACGCAGAAGAAGCAGAAGAACCAGATGAAAAGGCCCAGATAGCACGATCCCCAGGTGGTAAAACTTTTAGGCGCCAGCGTACTGGGCCTGAATTGTCTGAAGGGATGACTCCTGCAGATGCAATTTTAAAATCAAGAGCTGTTAATCCAGATCTTGACCGTGCTATGAACTTCTTAAAAGAGGTCTTATGAAAAAGACGTTTTTTAAAGAGTTGAGCAGCACTCTACGACAGGGGCATGTCAAGAGCCCTAACTCTGCACAAAGAATCATTCAGGAAGCTTCCAGCCCGATCGAAGTCCGCCCACGTCTTGCATTTGAATGGGAGACACTAGAGTCTCCGAGAAGACTGGCGAAAACATACGAGTTTGACAATCGAATGAAGCTTAAAGAATTCATAAGAGAGCTGATGGATTATGAAGATCAAGTAAATCATCACGCAAGCATTACAGTAGATTATGGAAAAGTCAGCATTGAGATTTTTACGCACTCTATCAACAGCGTTACTGAGCTGGACTATGAGTATGCTAAGATGGCAGATATGATTTTTAGAGATGTGGAGTTTTACAAGTGATCAACGATCAGGAAGAGCGCTACTTTGTATCTGAGAGCTTAAAAGATACTTTGCGCCCTGAAATGCTTGAGGAGACACCCAAGCATTCAAAAAGCTTATCGCTCTTTATTGGCGAGAAATTTCATGTTTTGCAATCACTGCAAGAAGATCCTGCGTCTTTAGTTGCGACATTTACCTGTCAAGACGAGGACCTAGGGCCAGTTCTTGAGATGGCAGGAGAAAATCTTAAGATTTGTGCTGGAAATAGTCATATTTCTCGCGACCTGTCAGGACATGAACTCACCTGGAATATATTTAGATTAGATGACGCAAAATGCAGAGTTGTTTTGACGTTTACAAAAACTGAAAAAAGAGTGATCAATGGGTAAAAAGAATAAAAAAAATCCAAAGTCGTTACCGTCTCCATTTGATAAATTTATGGAAGACCAGCTTGCACGAGAAGCAGCGAAAACAAAGCGCAACGAAGATGTTTTAAAGCAAGGTGAAACACCTCAGCAAAAATATAATCGCCTTTACAGAGAGCGCCCTCAAAACAGAACGGTTTGGAGAAAAAAATGAGCAAGTTAATCACGTCTAGTGAGCAGCTTAAAGATTTCTTAGCGCATCTAGTAAAGAACAGCGTTGATCTTGCTAAGACTGAAGTTGATCGTATTAACGAAGCGTCTCGTTATTCTTTTTTAAGAGAGCAAGAAGAAGAAGAGGAAGAGGAAGAAGAGGAAGAAATTGTCTCTCCTGCCGAAGCTGAGGTCGAAGAAGAGGCCGAAGAAGAGGTCGAAGAAGAACCCGAAGAAGAGGCTGAGGAAGTAGACGTAGACGTAGAAGTAGAAGTCGATGTCGAGGACGAAAAGGATCCTATGCAAAGACGTCCAGCTTCTGAAAGAGCTCCTAAGCGCCCTGAAAAGGGATCAGAAGTCACGCTTACAAATATTCTTTACGATATTAATCAGATTCGAAGCGGCCGCTCTCTTAGAGATCCTGATGTAAGAGGAAACCTTGAAGACTATTTTAACCGCTTGACCAGCGCGCAGAGAATCGCACTCTCGGAATTTTTACAAGGCCTTACAGATGTCATTGTCAAGGGTGTTCCTGGAGATGATGCAGAAGATCCAAGCGAAGAAGTTAAGATGCGCGAAACTGATCCAGAAGCAGAAACTGAAGAAGTTGAAGTTGAAGCTGACGTTGAAGAAAAAGCAGTAGCTGAAAAGCCTGCTGAAGATTTAACCCCACCAATCCAAGTCCGGAGATAAGATGAAGACCACAACGATCACGTTGGGAAATGGAAGTGTTTTAGAAGTACAACATACACCCGAGTTCATTACAAAGGTGTCACAATGGAAAGGCAAAGACAGGGATAACGTTGAACCACGTGATATTAAGGACTTTATTTACTCCTCATTTAAAATAGCTTTGGATGAGGGAACATTAGAAAAGGTTGAGGCCATCTAAGTGAACGAGAAACTACTCAGACAGATCATTCGCCAGGAGCTCCAGATGCTCTCAGAGGCAAGAATGATGAAAACTCGAGAGGGATCTCGTGTTGATTATGCGTCTGAGGAGTACGTCGCGGAGCTTGAGAAAGATCTTGAAGAGCTTGTAAGCATGAGAAAGCGTAGAGGAATGCGCGAAAGAGAGAGGTATGTTCTTTCTCGAGCTGTGGATCATATTCGAGCGAGCTTAAAGAGAGCCACCAAAGCCCTGGAAAAGAGAAATGCTCTTCGCAAAGCCGCAGAGACAGATCTCATCACAGACAACGAAAAGTAAAAAAATACCTTCGAGGGTGTAAACTTTCTAGTATTAGTGTATTATAGACGTACTAGGAGGTGTCCTATGACACAAAAGAACTGGATCCCAGAGATCATGTACGAGGAGAGTTCCGGAGAGGGCTCTTCAAACCTACCTTTCATTCAAGTCCCTAAGGGCGAAGAGATGCCAAAGCTTCTGTTTATGTTTGAAAGTAGGCAGATTGATGAGACTGAACCGGGTCCTGATGGCGAAGAGTTGCCTGTTTTTGAGTGGGATCTTCACCAGTATGCCGACATGGCAGACCTTAAAGATGCCTTGCGTCCTGAACTCTATGACGAGGTTCGAATCGCTCTTGGTTTGCAACCTATGGCTGAAGCAGTCGCAGCAGGATCTCAAATCACTCAAAACGTTCGAACCACCCTGGAAGATTAAATGCCATACATCACAAGAGAAGATGTTCGATCTACGCTTGTCGACATGCACAGATTCTATCAAGAGCTCAAGCAAGTCTTTAGCAGAACAGGCATGAATATCGAAGAAAATCTCGGGCGTAGAAACATTCTCATGTCTCAAGTTCAGGAGGAGTTTCTCGCAAGAACTCTTAGCAAGCGCTATGAAAGCGTGATAGCTGATGGATCTCCAGGAAAAGCTGATATCTACATTGCTGATCACGATCGTGAGATTGAGTGCAAGCTTACAACTGTTAATAAATCAGGGGCCATTAGCCTCCAGTCTGACTATGAAACCCTTAAGCAGAAAGGCAGCCTTGATTACGTTTATTTTGTAGCTTCTCCTGACTTTGAAAGCTTTGCTGTTCTCTACTTCCAGGGCTTGACAGTAGATGACTTCAGGCCGCTGTCAAACGGAGCCCGAGGTAAAGTTGCAATGAAAAAGCACTCAGGAATGCAGAAAGCTGAGATTCTTTGGGGTGAGGTTCAAAAGAAGAACGATTTAGAGCTTGATAAGCTGCACGTTCTTTTTGATGAAGAAGCTGAGCGCCACAGGGTAAACATGCGCAGAGTGTCAGAATTGAAAAAAGCAGTCACCCAGAAGATCTCATCCAAGAAGCACGAATCAGGCAGAGGCATGTCAACCAGAGACCTAAAGTCTGCAAGTTCACAGTTTGAAAAGCTATTTGAGCGCCAAGACAGAGAGCGCTCTCGACACTCTAAGAAAGTTAATCGACTACTAGACAGAAAAACGTACTGGTTATCGCAACCCGGGAAGTACTCATTCTTGCTTGAAAAAGTGTCACATTCTGTCGCTGAGTGATATTTAAACTACGCATAGCATATTATGCAAGGAGATAGATCATGGATTTTAACGCAAAGCGTTTGGCACTTCTCGCCGGTGTAGGTAACCCAGACGATAGGCACGATATCGTTCAAGAGCAAGTTCAGCAACTAAATGAAAGCGTAGAAGCAAGACAGCTTGAAAACGACGAGCAAGAAGTTCGCAAAGCTGTTCGCCGCACAATTCAGAAAATGATCTCCGAAGGCGCCATCAGCTTGCAAGAAGATAGCATTGAGCGAGAGCTTGAGCACCTTCGCAAGAATATTGCAGCAGACCACGATCACATCGCCGACCTTCTTGATGATATTCGAGATGATCGCGAGGAAGAACATCGTGCTGAACATCACCGCGATGAGATGCATGAAGAAGAGATGCACGAGGACGAAGATCCAGTCGTTGACAATCCTGGCGCTAAGGCTCTAGACGATCCATCACGAAAAGGTGATCACGACAGTGCTTACGACGAGATAATGGAAGAAGACTTAGACGAAGGCCACCACGAGGAAGATCTAGACGAGCAGCTTAAGCTTATGAAGATGCCTGCTCGAGGACCCGTGAAGATTAATGTAGACAAGCTTCGCAAGCATCTTTCTCCAGCTCAATTAGAGAAGCTCGGCATTCAGGGTGATGAAACTCCTGCAGCTGACGATGACATGAAGAAGGAAAGCTTGGAAGAAGCAGCGCTGAAAAGAATACAACTTTTAGCAGGTGTTGAAATCTTAACCGAAGCCAAGGAAGACGACGTTGTCATGGGAGCAGCACAGTTTGATCGCAATGCTCCTATGGATACTGACATCGACGATACAAACGAAGATGAAGCAAAGCTTTATGAACTAGAAGATGGCAAGCTAGAAATGGTACTTGATGGAACCAGGTACTCTTTAAGCGAGATCCAGGCAGACGTTGACTTGGACGCAGGTACCGTTACAATGGACCTAGAAGACGTCACTTCAGAATAAACATTTAGCCTAAGCTTGTTAGAATAAGCTCGGAGGTCAAAAATGAGACTACACCCGAGTACTGTTAAGCGTCTATTGAAGATTTATGATACCTACGGCGGTTACCGCGAGGAAACCAAGCTGCGACAAGAGCTAGAGAGGCTTGATCTCTCCACTTACCAGCAACAGCAGCCCCCGAACCGAGAGGTGCTTGTTTGCACTGATGAGCTTGAAGAGGCGCTAAGGAATCTGTAAGATGCCCACGTATGACGTAGGCCAGATAATTTACATCGTTTCTTCTAAGAACATGCAGGTCTTGCCCTTTATTGTCGCAGAAGAAGTAGTAAGAAAGACGCTTCAGGGTCAAGAAGTGACTTATTTGGTCAAAAGAGACAAGACCAACAAGACATACAGGCTTTCTGAACTTTCTGGTGAGATCTATGAAGATCTTGAAAGTGTTAGAGAGGCTTTACTTGAGAATACTCGTCGCGCCGTAAATAAAATTTGTGATGCTACTCGACAAAAAGTTGCACTACTTGAAAATTCTGCGACTTTTGAAAACCAAACACCTCAAGCCCCAGAGAAACATTCCTCAAAAATTCCTACTGATGATGAGTTAAAAAGCTTCATTTTAGAAGACGGAACTAAGGTACGTGTGAATCTCGGAGATATTTAATCTCTGAGGAGAGTTTCATGCAACTCGATGACTTTACAGATGTCGCAGCTGACATCATTATGTCTGCCGTACAGAATGCGAAAAATCTTAAAAAAGCTCCAGTGCCTGAGTTTGTGCTAGAGGGGATCATCGAGCATACTGACAGCCCGGTTGCTGCAATGATGATTAAGCATAAAGTTGACAAAGACAAGGTCTTGAAAGAAGTCAAGGACTACCTCTTCACTCTCCCTGAAATACACATCGAATCAGATTCTGATGAAAATGTCCTGACAGTGCATCCGCGATTGGTTGCGCTCTTAGAGCGCGCCAAGAAATCCGCTTCAGATGCTGGAGACACATATGTTGACACACTCACTGTGTTTAAGCAGTTTTACACTGAAGGCACAGACAACAAGGGTGTAAGTCTTCTTACTTCTAACGGCATGAGCCTGGAGAAAGCTGTTTCTTCGTTCAAGAAGATCCGGGGTAATAAAAAGGTCAAAACACGCAAAGAGCGCTTAGATTCTAAAGTTCTTGAAAAATATTGCACTAACATGGTGAAAGCTGCATCATTAGGTGAGTTCTCTCCCGTCATTGGCAGAGAGTTTGAGACTCGTAGAATTATCCAGATCTTATGTCGAAAATCAAAGAACAATCCAATTATTATCGGCAAATCAGGCGTTGGAAAGACCGCAGTGGTCGAAGGTCTTGCCCAGAGAATTCACAGGGGTGAAGTTCCCGACTTCCTGCAAGACTCAGAGCTTTACGAATTAAAGATAGCAGCTCTTGTTGGAGGTGCTAAGCATAGGGGTGACCTTGAGGAGCGCGTAACAGAGCTAATGGATGTAATCGCTAATCTCCCTAAGAATATTATTCTATTTATTGATGAGATTCACAGCATCGGCAAGTCCGGAGGCGATGCAAGCCTTTCAGATCTTTTCAAGCCTGCACTTAGTAGAAACAAAATCAGGATTATCGGCGCCACGACGCTTGATGAGTATCGAAATTTTATTGAAAAGGATAAGGCACTGGAGCGTCGTCTCCAGACTGTCTTTGTAGAACCGCCCAGTGTTCGTGAGACTGTAGGTATTCTGAGAGGCCTTAGAGACACCTACGAAGCTTTTCACGGCCTGCACATTAAGGATGCATCACTTATTACTGCATCTGAACTCTCTGACCGCTACGTAACTTTCAGAAATCTTCCCGATAAAGCTATCGATCTTATTGACGAAGCCGCCGCCAGAGTTCGAGCTGAGAATGAAATGACACCTGCTGTGATGTCAGATCTTTCTCAAAAGCTATTAATGATTGATATCGAGCTTGACTCCCTAAGAAAAGAATCAGACGAAGATTCTAAGCAAGAGACTGAAGAGCTTGAGAAAGAACGTGCAAATGCTCAAGAGAAGCTTAACACGTTACAGAGAAAATTTGACACAGAAAAGGGTGTGATCGATCGGTACAGAAAAGCAAAGGCATCAAAGCTAAAAGTTGAAGCTAAAATGGCTGACGCCCAAGCCGGCGGCACTGATAGAGATGATTACTTTCGCATGAAGGTTGAGGACTTGCCGGGTGTAGAAGAAGAGCTTAAAAATTCTCAACAAGCTTTCCAGCAGCTCCGCCAGTCAGGTGAACTAATGGTAAAAGAAGAGATCAGCCCGCTTGAGATAGCACAAGTGATCTCAGATTGGATCGGTATTCCTGCTGAGAACTTATCCAAGTCAGACCGAGAGAAACTCGCAACTCTAAGAGAAGATATCGAAGAGCAAGTTTACGGGCAGGCTGATGCGGTGAAAGGCGTAACTGACGCGATCATTCGTTCTCGAGCAGGCCTTTCAGACGAGTCAAGACCGATCGGATCCTTCCTGTTCCTTGGTCCTTCGGGTGTAGGAAAGACGTGGCTTGCAAAATGCTTGGCTAAGCTCATGTTCGATGATTATGAGCACATGATCAGAATAGACATGTCTGAGTACGGTGAAAAACACTCGGTTTCACGTCTCGTAGGAGCTCCTCCTGGTTACATTGGTTTTGAGCAAGGGGGCCAGTTAACAGAAGCAGTCAGAAGACGCCCATATTCTATTGTGCTACTTGATGAGATTGAGAAGGCACACCCAGAAGTGTTTGATGTTTTGCTGCAGGTCTTAGATGATGGAAGGCTTACCGACGGTCAAGGTCGAGTAGTAAACTTTAAAAACACCATTATTATCATGACATCCAATATCGGATCACATCTTTTGCTCGAAGCATTATCCTCAACAGGTGAGGTATCTGATTCCGTTCGGGAGCAAGTCATCACTTTACTGCGGGCCAAGTATAGGCCTGAGATCTTAAACAGAATCGACGAGATTGTTGTGTTCAATCCCCTGTCCAAGGATCTTCTTGGCAAGATCGCAGTTACCTGCCTGGAAGAAGTTCGAGATCGCCTTTCTAAGAAGAAGATAAAGATTGAGTGGACGGACGAACTAATACAATACTTGAACAGCCAGCAGTACGACCCATCGCAGGGAGCTCGAGGAATGAAGTCTTTTGTCAAGAAGCACGTTGAGACAGATATTGCAGGAGCGATTGTTCACCATCATGACGTGACAAGCTTTAAGATCGACGTAGCGGACGGTAAAGTGCAAATTCAACCCGTAGAGAATATTTAGTAACATGGCAAGCACACGCATCATAAGTGAACAGGCATTCGGTCGCTCTGACCTGATCCGCCCATCTGAAGCACATTACATCCTCGTATATCCGAAGGGTGTGCTTCTCAACAACGTTCTTACGCGCATTCGAGTCCTGCGAGGAATCGCAACGGTTTATCAAAGAGATACCATCACTAAGTCTGGCAATAGATCGTTTGTTCCTATTGAAATAGGTTTTGTTGTGCCAGATGGCTACGGCGGTCGTGAGAAATTTGAAGAAGATATGAAAGCTTCAATTAAGAAGATCAAGGGCGTCGCTGAACTAAGGCCTCACAAGCCCTCTCCTAAGAAATAGTGTAAATCATAGCTACGTGTGATATAATCTCTGCGGAGATAATCAATGCGTGTACTCATTCTTGACGGCCACAATCTTATCCATCGTGCCCGAGCCGGCTACCACCGAGGTGACCACTCTGTAACGTTCATGTTCTTTAGGTCTCTTCGGCCTCTTGTGGAGAAGATGAACCCTGACAAGGTTTACTTTGTTCTAGAGGGAAGCCCCAAGAAGCGTATCGCAACCGACGCCAACTACAAGGCCAATCGAAAGATCGATGAGACAGATCCTAAGTGGCAAACTATGCAGGATTTCTTTCGACAGAAAGACGAATGCGTGGAGCTCCTTTACAAAGCATTCCCATTCAGCATTGTCCGCCATCCTGATTTTGAAGCAGACGACATCATTGCTCACTACGCAAGGTTGCACAAGGAAGATGACGTCATCATCGCCTCAGGTGATTCTGATTTCATTCAGCTGCTAACGGATGAGAACCCACAGATCAAGCTTTACCATCCGATTAAAAAAGATTTCGTCATCCCTCCTGACTACAACTACTTGGAGTGGAAATCCATTCGTGGTGACGCTACTGACAACGTGCCGGGTATTCCTCGTCACGGCGACAAGACTGCTGAAAAGATCATGCGTGATCCGGAGCTCTTTGCCAAGAAGATGGAGGATCCTGAGTGGAAGGCACAATTCGAGCGTAATCTCAGCCTGATCCGTATCGATCCCTTGACCGAAGATGAGATCGCAGGCATTCATGTTGTTGAGCCTGGATTGCAGCCAAGCTTAATCCAAGAGCAGTTCCAGGCTTGGGAGTTTAGCTTTGCGTCTAAAGAAAAGCCTTGGGATACCTTTGTCCAGACCTTCTCTGCTGTTTAATTGAACATTTACCTGGATTTGTGATACATAGTAGCTGCCTATGAATAAT
>Ga0163179_10001472_pt1 | contig 16696 bp, 17 predicted proteins | sample AtlANTMetagenome_FD_109643 | JGI IMG/M metagenome (GOLD analysis project Ga0163179, IMG submission 109643) | Marine eukaryotic phytoplankton communities from the Atlantic Ocean - Atlantic ANT 2 Metagenome | ecosystem: Environmental > Aquatic > Marine > Oceanic | place: North Atlantic Ocean... | reverse complement strand
TCAAGATTTGATGAAAAATCAAATTTATCAATGGAATTACCAGTATAAACCAGAATAATATTTGCAGCGTTATTTGGATCTTCATCTGCTTCCCTTAAAATAGTTTTTGTAGTAGTATATGAATATGAAGTATGGTCACTGATTAACTCATGAAGCTCAGATTTGAGCTCTTCTCCAGAGAGCCCAAAGCAAGATTGATAATAATTTACAGATTGTGAAAAAATAGAAAATGGAATTCCTATATATAAAATTATATTTAAAAAGTATTTCATATTATTAAAATTTATATTCAATTGATGCAACTATTCTTCTAGGCATACCAAAAAAAACTGATGCAGAAGATGCGTCAGAATTCATTGGTGAATCTTCAACATAACTAGAATTATTTTCTGCATCGCTAATATATGTTGTATTTAATAAATTTAAGACATTCAATTTAAAATTAAAACTAGATTTTTTTAAATAAAAACTTTGTCCCATATGCAAACTAAATAAAGCATATCCAGGTATTTGCCAAACTGTTTTTTCTTCATTTAATGTAAACGGGTCATAATCTGAGAAGAATCTATCAGAGTAAATACCTTTTAATTTTATATAACCTTTGGTGTTTTTATTAAATCTGAAATTATAACTGATACTTGACCCTATTTGTGTTTGAGGAGAGTCTCCTACATAGACTCCTCTAGCATCAAAATAATCACTTTCTAAAAGTTGTTGGTTTAAATAAAAATTCACTGTATCTCCTGAGTTCCATTTCCAATTACCAATTGAACTAAGGAATTCATATTTAAATGATTTTGATATTTTCCATGCAAAATCTAATTCAATCCCTTGATGTAAAGCATTGATGCCATTTATATTATAAGATACAGTTTCGCCTCCATCAAGGACAGTGGTTCCTGATTGAGGTTTGTTTTCCCAAATTGTATTATAAGCATTTAAGTTCAAAGAGAAATTTCTTGATTTATAACCATATCCAACTTCAACAGCCTTCACAATTTCGTTCTTAGTATTAAAATATGTTTCGTTATCATAATTAAAAACATTGTTAAATCTTGGCGCTTTAGACAAAATGCCGGTATTAATAAAAATATTATTAGATTCATCTATGTTCCAATTTGCACCAGTTTTAAAAGTAAATCCTGGAAAACTTTCCCAATTGCTTTCCGTGTATCTTGCTTCGTTAGAATCAATTGTATATTCAGAACCATTATAACTAATAGTGTCATTTATCCCAACAGATTGAATTAAAATAGTGTCAGGTAAAACCAAATCCTGTTTTTTAAAATAGTCAATTCTTTTATATAGAGTTTGTGAGCCGGTTATATTTATAAATGCAGAGATGTCTTTATAATTATATTCTAATTGTCCAAATGCCCCTGCCCATCGAACTAATCCATCATTATGATAATACATTTTGTCACCTTCTCTTAAAATTAAATTATTTGAACTTTCTCCTACTGAATTTTTTGCGCCAGAACCTAGTGATCCCGCATAATAATCCCCTCCTAATAAATCATAAATTTCTCGGTAGTGCTCTCCTCTATATGTTCGCAAGTCTAGTCCTGATGCTAAATCCAATTTATTATTTACTTTAAGATTAAAAGTAGATAATAATCCACCCCAGTAATGGTTGTTAATTGAAGAATATAGTATACTTGTTGATTTTTTTTCAGTATCACTATACGCTAAATCAATTGCTGGGCCACCTGGATTGATAAAAGAGTTCCAAATATTTCCATGATTTAAATCATAAATATTTTGAAAATCAATTTGATTGTTAGGGGTGTAAGTAATCATGCCACCATGTAATCCTGTGCCTCCACCTTGACCTGTGGAATAATATAATACATTGGTCAAAGAAGAATTTTCATTTATATTCCATAAATGTTGAAAATTAAAATTAGGTTTATGATAATAATTTTTAAATCTATTGACATAATTGTCTTGTCCTGAGATTGTATCTATAGGTATACCATTTTCAAAAACAACTTCATAATCATTATATACTCCCCAATTTGGATTATATGTTAATCCATAACCACCTTCAAGAGATGCTGTGTCTACTCCTTGATTAATTGCAAAACCCTTATCATAAACAGCCATTCCTGTTTGATATTTCCTTTGATCATGTTCTTGTGGTGCTCCAAATGCTGATAAAGAAAATATATGGTTGTTAAATTGTTTTTGCCATTTTAAGTAATAAAAAAAACCTTTCGAAGAAGTTTGTTCAATCAAACCATCAGATTTTTTAAATGACCCTGCAAAATTAAATTTTCCTATTTTAAAATCTTTAGTTGTATATGCAAAAGATGTTCTTAAAGAGTTTCCATTTCCTATCTCTTGTTTTATTCTACCTCCTTCTTTTGCATCAAAACCTTTAGTAATAATATTAATAGTTCCTCCTACTGAAGGCAATGCTAATTTTGACGCCCCTAACCCTCTTTGAACTTGTATAGTTCTTGTTAGCCCGTCTAATCCAAACCAATTAGACCAATACACCCATCCATTTTCCATATCATTCATTGGAACACCATCAATCATTACAGCTACATTTCTTTGATTAAAACCTCTAATATTTATTCTTACATCGCCATCTCCTCCACCTGTTTGAGTTGCGTAAACCCCAGGAGTGGAATTTAAAAGCATAGGAATTTCTTGACCTGCTAGCTCTCTTTCTATTTTTTCTAGTTTTACATTACTTAAAGAAACGGGGGTTTTTCTAAATTCTGCTTGGTCACTAATTATATCAACAACATTTAATTCTTCTGTTGTCATTTTTATAGTGAGTTTTTGATTAGAATTGTTTTTCAATAAGTTAAATAATGAAAAATCTAATGTTTTTTGATAATTATTATATCCAATATAGGAAACATGAATAATCCCATTTTGCTCATTTGATTTCAAAGAAATTTTAAATTCTCCAAGTGCGTTTGCTGTAACACCTGCAATCATTTCACCAGAATTATTTTTTATAACAATATTAGCCAAGGGAAGGGTTTCTGATGAATTTTTATCGGTAACTACACCCTCAATAAAAATAGACGATTCATTTTGACTAAATAAAAAATGAAAACTAAAAAAAAATACTAGTAAAAAATATTTATTCATTTCTTATTAAAATCGGCTCGGTTTTTATTCCACTTTCATCTATAATTGAAATGAAATATAGCCCAGATGAATAATTAGAAACATCAATTGTAGCATTGGATTTATGCGTCCTTAATTGTGATATTATTTTACCTAATTGGTTAGAAATTAAAATTTCTTTTATTACATTTTTATTAGCTATATAAACTTTTTTTGAGTTGTTTATAGGATTTGGATATACATTGAAACCAGTATTTAATTCTTTGAGATTAGAATTTACATTACAATCACAGTCATGAATACCTAAATTCATAAATGTATTAGCAGGTAGGGAGTCCCATTCTAATGTTGGGTCAAACACAGTTGGGTTCATAGAAACACCCTCAGAAATAAATGGTTTTCTTATTAATGTATGATCTTTAGTCCAATAGTTTCCCTCAGAATCATTCCATGAGGCACCAGGGTCTTCACCAACCTTTCCAATCAAATCCACTACAATACCTGTTCCTAGTAATTCTAATGTTATTGCATCATTTCCATTGAAATACATAGTGGTTGGAAATGCGGCAGCAGAGTCAGCATTAGTTCCAAAGTAGTATATAGGATTTAGAAATAAATCTACTTTACTTTGCAAGTCTGTATTTTCATCATATGTAGTCACCTCTTCTCCGGTTATGGAGTCAGTGTATGTAAAATAACCATCCCAAACAGGGGCTTCATAACCTTCTCCATTAGGGTCCTGCTTATCTAAACAAACTACAAAAGTTCCATAGGGACTAATAATTCCAGTTAATTGTGTTGTGCTCGGATTAGTGCCTCCATTTGCGTATCTTGAAATTGAGTAAGAAGATAAATCAATTTCTTCCGCTGTAGGATTATAAATCTCTAAAGCTTTATTATTTGACCATCCTTCAACATATTCTGAAAAGAATAATTGTGAGCAATCTTGGCTAAATGAAATAGTGCTTAAAAATAAAACGAACAGTAATGGTTTTTTCATAGGTATAATTATTTAGTGATGTTCCCAAATATAATAAATTGAATCAGGAAAATCTTAATTTTAATTAAGATTAATGTTAATTATTTACTTTTGTAAATTATTATGTCAGAGAGTTTAATTATTATACCTACTTATAATGAGTCACAAAATGTAATTTTGATGATAGAGAAAATATTTTCTTTATATAGTCATTTTCATGTTTTAATTGTAGATGACTCATCCCCTGATGGAACAGGGCAATGTGTTAAAGGTTTACAAAAGAAGTATGAGTCTAATTTATTTTTATTACAAAGAGAAAAAAAAGTAGGTTTAGGTGCAGCGTATATTGCTGGATTTTATTGGGGTTTACAAAAAAAATATAATTTTTTTTTCCAAATGGATTGTGATTTTTCACATGACCCAAAAGATTTAATTAGATTACACAAGGTTCTAGCTCAAGACGAGTCTGATATGGTAATAGGCTCTAGATATATTACTGGAGTTAATGTGGTTAATTGGCCAATGAGTAGAGTTTTACTTTCTTATTTTGCTTCTAAATATGTTAGATTCTTTACTAGAATGAAAATCTCTGATTCCACAGCTGGGTTTAATGGTTATAAAAGAGATATATTAGAAAATATTGATTTTCAAAAAATCAAATTTATTGGTTATGGTTTTCAAATAGAGATGAAATATAGAACATGGAAAATGGATTATAAAATAAAAGAGATTCCAATTATTTTTAGAGACAGAGAAAAAGGGGAGTCAAAAATTAGTAATAAAATTATTTGGGAAGGTGTTTTCGGAGTTTTTAGATTAGTAATTCGAAATCTACTCTTTTCTAAAGAATTTCAAAGAAAAAAATAATGGGCACAATTATAAAAAATGTAAGAATTATAAATGAAGGAAAAATCTTTGAGGGAGATGTGTTAATTGAAGGTGAGCTAATATCTAAAATTGCTTCAAATATTTCAGTAAAAAACCACACTTTTATTGATGGAGAAGGAAGTTATTTAATGCCGGGAGTTATTGATGACCAAGTTCATTTTAGAGAACCTGGCTTAACTCATAAAGCAACTATTTTTTCAGAATCTAGAGCTGCTGTTGCAGGTGGTATAACTTCTTATATGGAAATGCCAAACACAAAACCACAAACATTAACTCAAGATTTATTAGAAGCTAAAATTGAAATTGGAAAAAAAACTTCGTTAGCTAATTTTTCTTTTTTCTTTGGTGCGTCAAATGACAATATAGATGAAGTTTTAAAAGTTGATTTTAAAACATGTCCTGGGCTTAAAATATTTATGGGCTCTTCAACAGGAAATATGTTGGTCGATAATTTTAATACTTTAAATAACATTTTTTCAAAATGTGAAGGTTTAATCGCTACTCATTGTGAAGATGAACAAACCATAAGACATAATATTGCTTTAGCGAAAAAGGAATTTGGAGAGGATATACCTTTTACTCAACACCCAATTATCAGGTCTAGAGAAGCATGTTATAAATCCTCAGAATTAGCGGTTAATTTAGCTAAAAAGTACAACACTAGATTGCATGTACTACATATTTCTACAAAAGAAGAATTGGGGCTATTTTCTAATAAACTCGCATTAGAAGATAAAAGAATTACATCAGAAGTTTGTATACATCATTTAACTTTTTGTGATGTAGATTATGAAAACTTAGGACCTTGGATAAAATGGAATCCTGCAGTTAAAACTATTAGTGATAAAGAAGCTTTATGGAATGGCTTGTTAAATAATCATTTAGATATTATTGCTTCAGATCATGCTCCTCATACAATTTCTGAAAAACAACAAAAATATTTAAACGCACCATCTGGAGGGCCTTTAGTTCAGCATTCTTTACCTATTATGTTAAATCATATGTCTGATGGTAGAATAAAATTAGAAGATTTAGTTAATAAAATGTGTCATGCTCCAGCAACATGTTTTAATCTTGAAAAAAGAGGTTTTTTAAGAGAAGGCTATTATGCGGATTTAGTTTTATTTAATAATAATACTAAATCCAAAGTAACAAAGAAAAATATATTTTATAAATGTGGCTGGTCTCCTTTTGAAGGTAGAGCACTTAAGCATCAAATATCTCACACATTTGTAAATGGAAATTTAGTATATCATAATGGGAAATTTAATGAAGAAAAAATGGGCTCTTTACTTACTTTTAAGTACTAGTTTAATTTTTACATCTTGTTTTAATTCAGAGCAAAAAGAACAAATATCTAAAAATACATTTATTGATATTTTTAGAGAATTAGAATATTTAAAAGCATGCCATGAAATGGGTTTTATTACAGATTCCATATATAATCTAGAGTCTGAAAATATATTTTCAAAAAACAATTTAAATCAAGAAGACTTTCAAAATCAAATAAAGGAGTATTTAGAAGACTTGCCAGAGTTTGAATCTATTTTAAAAGAACTGCAGTCAAAATTAGAATCTAATTAGATACAATGTCACGGATTGATTTTTTAATTGGAATAAATTTATAGTTTAAAGCTTTACTTATTTTCTTATTACAATATTTTGATTTTAATTTAAAAAAATCAACCATACTTAAGCTTAATTTATTATAGGGATTTAGGAGTTTGCTAATGATAATGTAAAATCTAATTATGTTATTATATATTTTAAATTTTGGCTCTATTCCATTTGTGGTTTTTGAAAACAAAAAAAGTAATTCTTTAAAACTTAAATTTTCACTATTTATAATGTACCGTTGATGATTAATATTGTCTTCAGATAATTTTAAAAGAATGTTTGCAACATCTCTCACATCTACAAAACCTGTTCCTCCTTCAGGGTAAAAGAGAGTTTTGTTTTTTATTTTTGGTATCATTTTTCCAAACAAACTATTTTGATCTCCTGGCCCGATAATTAAAGATGGGTTAATAATAAATCCATTTAACCCTTCAGAAAACCCTCTCCAAACTTCCATTTCACCTAAGTGTTTTGAAATAGCATAGTCAGATTTTTCATGCGTAAAGTTAAACCAGTTATGTTCGTTTGTAATTTTATTTTTATTAACATTTGATAGCGTAGCAATAGAGCTAACATGACAAAATTTTCCGATTGATTTTTGCAAACACAGGTTGATTAAATTTTTGGTTCCAATATAGTTTGTTTCATAAATTTTATTTTTCTGCTTTTTATTAAAAGAAACAAAACCTGCACAATGAAAAATGATATCATTTTTTTTTAAATTTTCCTTCAGGGCAAAAAGGTTCTCCAAGTCACAATTTATCCATTTTATTTTTTTATAAAAATCCATTTTTTCATGAAATATTTTTTTTATGTTTTCCAAATTGCTGGTTTTTCTTTTTATGGCAATAGGAGCATATCCATTTATAGTTAGTTTATATAATAAATGACTTCCTAAAAACCCAGTACCTCCAGTTACAAAAATATTTTTCATATCTAAAATTATAAAAAGTATGTTATTCCATGCTATAATTTATATTTTTACATAAAAAAATAATATGAGTTTTATAGATGAGTTAAAATGGAGGGGCATGATAAACGATTTAACTCCCGGATTGGAAGAAAAATTGTCATCTGGGGTTAATTCTGCTTATGTTGGATTTGATCCAACAGCCTCATCTTTACACATTGGTAATTTAGCCCCTATAATGCTATTAACTCATTTTCAAAATTGTGGTCATAAACCTATTTTACTTTTAGGGGGAGCAACAGCTATGATTGGGGACCCCTCTGGTAAAACTTCAGAGCGAAAATTATTAGATTTAGAAGAGATAAAGACTAATTTATTATGTATTAAAAATCAGTTAGCAAATTTTTTAGATTTTGATTCTAAAGACACCGGAGCAGAATTTGTTAATAATTTAGATTGGATGCAAACAATGAATTTTAATACATTTTTAAGAGAAATAGGAAAGTATATTACAGTAAATTATATGTTATCTAAGGATTCTGTAAAAAACAGAATGGAAACAGGGATTTCATTTACTGAATTCTCATATCAATTAATACAAGCATATGATTTTCTTTATTTATATAAAAATAAAAATTGCAATATTCAAATTGGAGGTTCAGATCAGTGGGGAAATATTACATCAGGAATTGAACTAATTAGAAAAAAAGAAAATAAAGAAAGCTATGCTTTGACATGTCCTTTATTAACTAAATCAGACGGTTCTAAATTTGGAAAAACAGAGGAAGGAAATGTGTGGTTAGATCCAGAAAGGACTTCCCCTTATAAATTTTTCCAATATTGGTTAAATGTTTCAGATGAAGATGCAAAAAAATGCATTAGATTTTTTTCAGTTTCAAGAAAAGAAAAAATTCTAAGTATTGAGAAAAATCATAAAGAAACTCCACATCTCAGAATCCTTCAAAATGAATTAGCAAAAGAAATGACATGTAGAGTTCATGGAAAAGATTCGTATATGAAAGCTGTTGAAGGAAGTAAAATTCTTTTTGGAAAGAACACAAAAGAAGATTTAGAACGGGTTTCAGAGAAAGATTTTCTTATGTTTTTTGAAGGAGTGCCAACTTATTCTGTTTCTAGAAACCAGATAAATGAAGAAATTAACATATTAAATTTATTAACTGAAAAAACATCTGCTTTTACATCAAAAGGCGAGTTAAGGAGAATGTTACAATCAAATGCAATTAGTCTTAATAAAGAAAAGATTAATATTGAAAAAAATGTTACAGGAAATGATTTAATAAATGACCGTTATCTTTTGATTCAAAAAGGTAAAAAAAATTATATAATTATTAAAGTAGAATAAATATTACTCTTCCTTTCCAATTAGTAATTCCATTAATACTCCAAAATTTTCACAATTCATCATTTGTAAACCAAATTGTTCCTCTCCTAATTTTTGACTTAGTTTGTCACATTGTTCTCCTAATGGCCCCAGACCTCGTTGTTCAGGATTTCCATTTAGTTGTTGTATCGCAATATCAACACATGCGCATATTTCCGGATTTTCTGGTAAGTCGCTACCACCAGCCATTAATTGAATGAGTTTAGGGAAATTTTTACAGGAAGCCATAGCTTTTTCAAAATCTGCTCCTATTTTTTGACTTAACTGATCACATATTTTATTTTCTTTTTCAAATCTTTTTTTAACTGTTTCTTCTGAAGCTCCTCTATCAATACTTTGCATCATTCGGATACCTACATCAACACAATCACATACATTTTCTTGTGAAAACAAACCTATTGTTAAAAAAAATAAAGCTATAGTTAATGTTTTTTTCATAATTTTTCTAGTTATATTTTATTTATTCTTTTGGGTTTTTTGTGGGCCCAGCTGGGCTTGAACCAGCGACCCCTTGATTATGAGTCAAGTGCTCTAACCAGCTGAGCTATGGGCCCTATAAGGAATGCAATAATAATAAAAGATTACTCATCACACAAAATATTGAACTTATAATTTTTCTTTTTTATGTGGAGAGGGGATTCCATTTTCATCTAAATTAACAAAAACAATTTTCTCTATTTTTATTATTGCTTTCTCTGAATCTTTTACTCGAGCTTCACATTTAAATGTAATTGACGTTGTTCCAACTTTTGTCGTTTCAATTCCAATTTCAACAACATCACCTAATTTTGCAGGGGATATAAAATTAATTTCAGACATAAACTTTGTTGTAACTCTTCGATTATTTAATTGACACATTGCATAAATAGCAGCTTCTTCATCAATCCATTTTAATAATTGCCCTCCAAATAATGTTTTTCCCGCATTTAAATCTTCAGGTTTTATAAGTTTTCGTGTTCTAAATTCCATTTTATTTATTTATTTTTTGACAAATTTCAATTAAAACACCGTTTGTTTCTTTTGGGTGCAAAAATGAAATCAGTTTATTATTCCCCCCATGAGAAATAGAGTTATTTATTACTCTAAATCCTTCTTTCTTTAATCTTTTTATTTCTTGTTTTATATCGTCAACTTCTATTGCGACATGATGTATTCCTTCGCCTTTTTTTTTAATAAATTTAGTGATAGTGCTATTTTTCCCGATGCCTTCTAATAATTCTATTTTTGATTTATCAATTTGTAAAAATTTTATTTTCACATTTTCCTTTTCAACAATTTCCGTTTTTGAAGACTTTACATTAAATAATTTTTCAAATAATTTAGCGGAAGAATTAAGATTATTCACGGCAAAGGCAATATGATCTATCTTTTTAATCATGAGTTTTCTCTAAGTTATAAAGTTGTTGATAAACTTTACTAGAATTTATTAATAATTTATGAGATCCATGTTCAATAATTTGCCCATCTTTCATTACAAAAATACGATCTAAGTTTTGAACAGACTGTAATTTATGTGTTATGATAATACATGTTTGATCTGTATCAATTTTATTTATAATACTTTCAATATGTTTAGATGATTTTGAGTCTAAAGAAGATGTTGCTTCATCAAAAATAAGTATTGGATAATTCCCAAAAATAGCACGAGCAATACTAATTCTTTGTTTTTCACCAGAGGATAAGTTTTTACCTTGATTTTTAATTATTGTATTATAACCATTCTCAAGTTTAGAAATAAATTCATGAGCATTTGCTTTTTTTGCAGCATCAATTATTTTATCTAAATCAATATTTGGATTTCCAAAGCTAATATTGTTAGCAATAGAGTCATTGAATAAAAAAACATCTTGACTTATCAGCCCAAACAAAGATCGTAGCTTCCCTAAATTTTTATTTTTTATGTTTTCAGAATCAATTTTTATAATCCCACTATCAATAGAAAAGAAATTTAATAGTAAATCTATAATAGTTGTTTTTCCACATCCAGATTCACCAACGATAGCAATTTTTTCTCCCTTTTTTATCGACAATGATAAGTCTTTAATGACAATTTGATTTTCATATGAAAAAGTAACATTAGAAAACAAAATTTCATTTTCAAAAACACATGATTCGTTGATATTTCTCTGTGTTTCTTCTTCATCAATTTTTATAAATTCATTAATTCTGTTTATAGCAGCACTCCCTTTTTTAATTGAATAAAAAGATGAAGTTAAAGATTTTGTTGGTGGGATAATTTGAGAAAACATAATTGTGAATCCAATAAATGACTCCGCTTTTAAAGTGCCATTTAAAACCATTTCACCCCCAATCCAAATAATAACTACCATTGTAATGGTACTCAAAACTTCACTCATTGGAGAAGATAAATCTTTTTTCCAAAGTACATTGTTTGCAATTTTCTTTTGCTTCTCATTTTCTTTTTTAAAAATTTTCATAATAAAGTTTTCTTTATTGAAAGCTTTAATAATTTTTATTCCAGAAATATTTTGATCAATTAATGAAATTAATTCTGCTATTTTTTCTTGATTTAGAAAAGAAGTTTTTTTTAGGTTTTTTGCAATAACTGCAATTACAAAACCAGTAATTGGGAATAATAAAAAACATAGAAAAGTTAATTTTATATTTATTAAAGAAAGTCCTATTAAAAATATTATTATATGTGTAGGATCTTTGAAAATCAATTCCAATAATCCAATAATTGACCACTCAATGTCTGTAAGGTCATGTGTTATTCTAGAAATAACATCACCTTTTTTAAACTTTTGGAAAAATGATATTGGAACATGTAAAAGTTTTGTTTTTAAGCTATTTCTAATATCACGAATAATATTATTTCTAATAGGTGTTAAAAAAAATAAAGCTAAGTATCGTGTTAAATTTTTTAATATGGCAAAAAACACTATAAAAAAACAAATAACAGCTAATGTATAAAGTTCACTATGTTTCGTAATTAAGTTAGAAATCCCATTATATATCCAAATTTTTAAATATTCAAATGAAAAAATAGAAAGTTCTTGGAGCTTTTTAAATTCCTCAGGATTAAATTCAATTGTTCCAAATAAAATCCCTAAAACGGGTATAATAAGAGATATTGAAAAAAGAGAAAATGCTACAGATAATATATTAAATATAAAGTTTAAAACAATTAAATGTTTATACGGCTTTATGAATGGGATTAGTTTAAAGAAATCTGACATTAGTACAAATATAACTCATCCACTTATAATTATTGTATATTTGGCCTGTGCAGTTTTCTAGAAATCAAAAAATATCTAGGTTTATTCAAAAAGAATTATCAGAGGTCTTTTTAGATGAAACAAAAAATGACTTGAGGGGTTTGATAATTTCTGTAACACATGTTTTTGTTTCAAAAGACCATTCATCTGCTAAAATATATTTAAGTTTTTTTCCTACAAATAAAAAAGAACACTTCTTAAACTTAATAAAAGAAAAAAAAAATATAATTAAAAATAATTTCTGTCGTAAAACAAAAGGTCAATTAAAAAAAACACCAGAGTTGTTTTTTTATTTAGATAAATCTATTGATCATTATGAAGAAATAGATAAGTTATTAAAATGAACTTATGGATAGCTAGAAAATATTTTTTTTCTTTTAATAAGGGGAGCGCTATAAATATCATTTCCTTAATAACAGTTTTAGGTCTGATGTTTTCTACTATAGCAATGATTTTTGTGCTATCTATATTTAATGGTTTCGAGGGCTTAGTAACAAATTTACACAAGGGGTATATTCCTAATTTAAAAATTGAATCAAAGAATAGTGCATTTTTTTTGACAGATAGTATAATAGATTCTAAATCAAATGAAAATATTTTAGATAAATTAAAAAAATATGAAAATGATATAATTTTCTCACAAGTTTTGGAGCAGGAAATCATATTGGAGTATGAAAATAATAATAATCAGAATATAGAATCTTTAAAAACATTTTCTAGAATAAAAGGGGTTTCTGATAATTATATGAAAGTCACAAATCTTTCTGATTATGTGTTAGCAAATAGTATTAAATATCAATTTTTAGATAATAAAAATCCCTATTCAATTATTATAGGGTTGGATGTTGCTAATAAATTAAATTTACCAATTGCAAATACTTTTGAAGAGGCAAGCAAGCATAATAAATTTTTTAAAATATGGTCACTGAAGGTTTTTCCAGATAAACCAAAATTGTTTTTTAAGAATGGGTTTATTAATTCTGGTATTTTCTCAATTTCCCCAGAATTTGATAATTATATATTTTCGTCTATTGATTTAGCTCGAAGTATTTTGGAAAAACCAAATTATTGCTCTTCTATAGAAATAAAAATAAAAAAGGGTATAGAGGATAATCTTAAGGAAAAAATTCAGTTAGATTTAGGCGATAATTTTGTTGTTAAAAATTTTAAAGAACAAATGCCGTTTTTATATAAAATGGTTAATACAGAAAGAATAGCAGTTTACTTAATATTTATTTTAATACTTATGGTAACAATGATTACGCTTATAGGGTCACTGACTATATTTATTTTACAGAAAAAAGAAGATATGTTTATTTTAATGACATTAGGAGCTTCTACTCAAAGGTTAAAAAACATATTTATGATTTGGGGGCAAGTCATTGTTTTTATTGGTTTGTTTTTCGGTGTTTTATTTGGTTTAATTATTTGTTTTATACAGCAAAAAACTCCTTTTCTAAAAATATCAGGACACCTCATTATAGATTACTATCCTATAGATGTGCATTTTATTGATATAATGAATATTATTGGATTAGTTTTTATAATAGGGATCATTACTTCTTTTTTAGTTTCAAGAAGACAATCCTTTTATAAAAATTTAATACATGATTAATGAATATTTTTTTCAATTTCATGTAATGTTTCATAAATTTCATCCATAGAGTTTCGGGTTACTAATTTAATTCTATAGTTTTTTATATTTTGATATCCTTTGAAATAGTTAGTATAATGACGCCTCATTTCTAATATACCTAATTTTTCCCCTTTCCAATTGATAGATAAATCTAAATGTTCTTTCACTGTTTTTATTCTTTCTTTTATTGATGGTGGTGGTGGCATAATACCAGTTTTCATATAAGATTGGATTTCATTAAAAATCCATGGATATCCAATAGCACCTCTTCCAATCATCACGCCATCTACACTTGAGTAGTCTTTTTTTTCTTTTACATGTTTTGCAGAAAAAAGATCTCCATTTCCAAACACTGGAATATGTAATCTTGGATTTTCTTTTGTTTTTTCAATTAATGTCCAATCAGCAGAGCCTTTATACATTTGTTTTCTTGTCCTTCCATGGATTGAAATTGCTTTTATTCCAACATCTTGAAGTTTTTCGGCAACTTCAACGATATGCATGCTATTTTCATCCCAACCTAGCCTAGTTTTAACAGTTACGGGAATATTAGTTTTTTTTACGATTGCTTTAGTTAATTTTACCATCTTAGGAATGTCTTGTAAAATTCCTGCCCCCGCCCCTTTACAGGTAACTTTTTTAACAGGACAGCCATAATTGATATCTATAATATCAGGTTTTACTTCTGAAACAATTTCCACAGATCTTTTCATAGAATTTTCATTTCCACCAAAAATCTGAATTCCTATAGGTCTTTCAAAATCAAAAATATCTAGTTTTTTGGTACTTTTAATGGCATCTCTAATCAGACCCTCTGAAGAAATAAATTCTGTAAACATTAAATCAACTCCAAATTTTTTGCAAATTTTTCTAAAAGGAGGGTCGCTTACATCCTCCATTGGAGCTAAAAGAATAGGGAATTCTCCTAATTGAATATCTCCAATTTTGACCATATTATAGGATTACTTATTTTTTAGTTTCCTTTTTTGTAGTATATGAAATTTTATGCCCCATGGGACTAACTCTACGCAATTCAGTGGTTACTTGATCAATGAAATACATTTCTGTTGCATTGTCCGCTTTTAGAGATGTCCAAATTAATTTTCTTTCATCTTCGTGCCTTGCCGCTCTTTCTGCTAAAACAAAAGCAGGGATATCTTTAATTTCGGCAATTGCATCATTTAATTGTAAACAGTTTTTTTCACCTTTCCACTTGCCATATTTTCCGGCACCAACATAAATATGACTAACTAAAGATTTTCTTTCTAATTTACTTACTTCTGATGCTTTTGGTAATTCATTAGTTACTTTTAATTCTACTTCCCTTAGCACTGTTGCAACCATGAAAAAAAACAAAAGCATAAATACAATATCAGGAAGTGATGCGGTAGAAATTTTAGGAGATTCTCCTTCGTTTTTTCTTTTAAATTTTCCCATAATATTTATTCTTTTATAGATTCAGAAACTCTCATAGGATATGCTTTTTTAACAACATCTTGTTGTTCTTTATTTAAACCTTCATACTTCTTATTATATCTTTTGAGGGATTCGTTGTTTCTTAGTTCTTTATAAGCAATACTAATTTGGTCTTGTATTTGAACATAAGTTTCATATTGTGTTTTTTTATGTACTCTTATTGATAACACAGCTTTATTAGGAGATTCAGACAAATCCGGATTTCTTCCTTGATTGCTAAGGAATGTTATGATTTCATTTTTTAGTTCATTTGTAGCAAATGGCTTTCCATTTCCTGCCTCATCAGCTCCTGTTTCAACCAAAATTTGATCAGAATTAGGACTGCAATCAAAAATTAATATATTGTTTTTATGAAAATCAACTTGCGTTGGTATATTTTCCTCGTCTGGTAAAGGAGGTAGCTTTCGTTTTATACCAGTGTCAACATCCATCGTAGTGGTTACTAAAAAAAAGATTAATAGCAAAAACGCTATGTCTGCCATTGAACCAGCATTGATTTCAGGTAAAGATCTTCTTTTTTTAGCCATACTATTTTTTTAATAGATTTAAAATAGAGCTAAATATAATTGCTATAATAGCAATCACCACTAAACTGAAAGCAGAAATTAATCCTGCTGCAGAAAATTTTGATATCCAACTTTCACTTAAAGGAAAAAACAATAAAGCAATACAAGGAAAAATAAAAATTAAACCAAGTAAAATTGTAAGAGCGCTTTTCAAGCTTCCTTTTAATATTACTGAGTAAATAGAGGAAAATATTGCTGCTAAACAAGCGATAGAAAACAAACTAAATGTAAAATATAAAGCAACTTCAATCATTTTTTATAAAGGTTTTAATTTATTTTTTTTTATAATTTGCTATTAAATCTATAAGAGAAATAGAAGAGTCTTCCATGTCATTAACGATATCATCAATTTTAGCAACTATATAGTTATAAAAAACTTGTAAAATAATAGCAACAATAAGTCCAAATACCGTTGTTAATAAAGCTTGCTTAATACCACCTGCAACTAAAGAAGGAGAAATATCCCCTGCTACTTCAATAGCATCAAATGCACTAATCATACCAATAACCGTCCCCATGAAACCAAGCATTGGTGCAATAGCAATAAATAAAGAAATCCAAGAAGTGCCTTTTTCTAATAGACCCATTTGAACAGATCCGTAGGACATAATAGATTTTTCAATTAAATCTAATTCTTCATCAGATCTTTCAAGTCCTTGTAAGCAAATACTAGCAGTAGGCCCAGTTGTATTTCGGCATTCTTCTTTGGCTGCTTCGACACCCCCTGATTTTAAAGCTTCTTCAATTTTTAACAAAAGACTTTTTGAGTTAGATGAAGCTAGATGTAAATAAATTATTCTTTCAATACAAAGAGCAAGGCCTAGAATTAAACAAATTAAAACACAAGTCATGAAGCCCACACCACCTTCTGCATATTTTTCCATTAATTTATT
>Ga0163179_10001470_pt1 | contig 16720 bp, 20 predicted proteins | sample AtlANTMetagenome_FD_109643 | JGI IMG/M metagenome (GOLD analysis project Ga0163179, IMG submission 109643) | Marine eukaryotic phytoplankton communities from the Atlantic Ocean - Atlantic ANT 2 Metagenome | ecosystem: Environmental > Aquatic > Marine > Oceanic | place: North Atlantic Ocean... | reverse complement strand
CAGAGAAGGGACGCTTTGTAGCATGTCAATTGGGCAGGCGCCATTGAATCCCTGGAGTCATAATGGACCTGTTGATTCGTTCTATTCCTGAAGTGCTCACCATGAATCCAGAAATTGGGGATGGTGAGTTGGGTGTTTTGAGGGAGGTGTCCGTTGGTTTTGAAGATGGTCGCCTGGTGTATTTGGGAAGTGATCAAGGGGCGCAGAAAGCTCGCAAGGTACTGGATGGTCGCGGGTGTGTAGCGCTTCCAGGCCTTGTGGATTGTCATACCCACGCTTTGTTTGCGGGTAGTCGAGCGGATGAGTTTCGAAGACGCTTAGCGGGAGAGTCCTACACGGCGATTCTTGAGCAGGGCGGCGGAATTTTATCTACCGTTCGAGCGACTCGGGCTGCCACGGATGAGGAATTGCTGGGCTTGTTGCATGCTCGCCTTACGGGGTTCCTGCACTCTGGGGTGACGACGGTGGAAGTAAAGTCGGGCTATGGGCTCTCCTTGGAGCAAGAGGTCCGCCTCTGTCGACTCATGGCAGAATCGGATTGGCCGATCGCGGTTTACACCACATTCTTGGGAGCACACGCCATTCCGACGGAGTGGCGTTCGGATCGGGATCAGTATGTGCGGTGTGTGATCGAAGAGATGATTCCGGCAGTCGCTGACTTGGCGGATGCCGTGGACGTTTACTGTGATCGGGGAGCATTCACTTTAGACGAGGCACGAGCGATTCTGTCTGCGGGCTTGAAGGCGGGATTGCATGGTCGCATTCACGCGGAGCAGGTCGAGCATACAGGGAGTGCAAAACTTGCCGCAGAGATGGGGTGCTTGTCCGCAGACCATCTTGAGCAGATCGATGCAGACGGGATTGCGGCGATGGCAAAATCGGACCTTGTGGGGGTGCTTCTTCCCGGAGCGCAGTTGTATCTCAAAGATCCGGCACCGCCCGTGCGTGCATTACGAGATGCAGGTGTCCCCTTGGCGGTGGCTACGGATTTTAATCCTGGCAGTTCACCTGTGCGTGATTTGATGACCTGCGCCACACTTGCTTGTCTACAGATGGGCTTGACTGTGGAGGAGGCCTTTTTGGGTATTACTCGCCATGGTGCCCGTGTGTTGGGTGCGGATGATCGTGGTTGGCTCGGGAAAGATTCCGCAGCAGATTTGGCGTTGTTTGCTTTGCCTCCGGGTGAGTCTTCGAGTGCAGCGCTCATCCAGTACTTGGGAGGCCACACGCTTCGTGCTGTCGTGCGGGGCGGTCAATTGGCCTATTCCGAATGACGGTGGAAGCGATTCGATGGGAAGGCAATGCGCTTTCTCTGCTTGATCAGCGCAGGCTTCCCCTTGAAATTAAATGGTTGCGTTGCCACAGCGTCGAAGAGGTGGCCAAAGCCATTTCCACGATGGTGGTTCGGGGAGCACCAGCGATAGGAATCACAGCAGCCTATGGATTCGTTTTGGCGCGCCAAAAAGGAGTCGATAGGGACGTGGCGGATCGACTCCTGCGAGCGAGTCGTCCGACTGCGGTGAATTTGACCTGGGCGCTCGAGAGAATGGCACCTGTCTCGGATGAGGACTTGGAGGCTGAAGCCATTGCCATACACCGAGAGGATGCCGAATTGTGCCGCCAGCTTGGGGAGAGTGGTGCTGATGTGCTGCCTTCTGGGGCGATTTATACGCACTGCAACACCGGCGCACTAGCGACCGGGGGTTGGGGTACGGCATTGGGTATTGTCCGGACCTTAGCGAAACGGGGTCAGCACCCTAAGGTGTATGCGGGTGAAACACGTCCGTATTTGCAGGGGGCTCGTCTCACGGCTTGGGAGTGTGCGCAGGAAGGCATTGACTGTGTGCTGGTTGCTGACTCAATGGCAGGTGCATTGATGCAGTCTGGAGCAGTTTCGTCTGTGCTTGTGGGGTGTGATCGGGTTGCAGCAAATGGCGATGTGGCCAACAAAATAGGCACTTATGGTCTCGCAGTACTCGCAAGAGCGCACCGGATTCCTTTTTATGTGGCGATGCCGATGTCGACGCTTGATCTCCGATGCGCAACGGGGTCGGATATTCCTGTCGAGTATAGGGATAAGGCGGAACTGCGGTCGCTTTTTGGTCTGGAGATAGCGCCCGCCGAGGTGGATGCATGGAACCCGGCCTTTGATGTGACGCCTGCGGAATGGGTGACAGGTTGGATTAGCGAGCATGGTCTTTGGCGCCCTTGAAGAGCTTTTCCTGCATTGCTGCTTGGCCTGAGCGGGAGAGAAAGGCTATTCTGGGCCGGAGAATCTAGGAGTTCGATATGTTCGGCATGCTTGCAGCAACCTGTCTCCCCGCCATTGGTCTTCCTGGCCCATGGGAGATGATGATCCTTCTGTTGATTGTGGTGCTGTTGTTTGGCCCTGGAAAACTCAAAGGGCTTGGACCAGCTTTGGGCAGCAGTATTCGCGGATTCAAAGATGCGATGAACAGCGATCCAGAAGAGAGCGAGCAAGCAAGCGCAACCGCGAGTGTTTCTTCGAATGAAATCGACGTGACACCAGAAGCGTCTGTTGAGAAAGTGACCGAGGCAGAGGAAGCCTAGCCGTCTTGTGCTTCGAACTCATGCCCGCAGAATGAACAACGCGGGCTGACATTCTCTCGAATGATCACCATGCTCTGACATTTTGGACACGGGGCTTTTCCAGTGACCGTCGCGTGAGTTCGGTTGAGTCGATCAAGTACCAATTCGTTGTCACCGGTGGCGGGTAGGAAGAGCGCATTGCGAATGGCAGGGAGTGAGAGATCCACCTCGGTCTTGTTGGCGTGGCAGTGCAGAAGGTGAAGTACGAGCGCTCGGAGTTCTTTCACTTCGGCTTTCAGATCGTAGAGGTCGTGGCTTTCTACGCTGCCCTGTTTCTTCTCTTTCCTGGCCATGGGTCACTCCTCGCTGAGTGTAGCATTTCGTACACGGTTGCGATGTGCGATCAATGCGTACACCTCTTCTCTCAACTCTGGAAGCAACGCCCCCGAAGAGGACAAAAAGCGCAGGTCTTGGATGAGGAGTGTGGGTAGGAGTCGTATCGCAATGCTTTCGGGCGTATGTGGGTTGCACGCCAACGCTTTTCTGATTCGGTATCGCGAGGACCATTTTTTGTGGTTGGCGATTACTTTCATGACTTCCGGTCGTGTGGGACGACGAGCAGCAATGGCGATAACATCACGTTCAGTGAGCATTGGGTTGTTCAGTAGCAACTCGATGACGCGGTAATCCTTGTCGTGAAGGAGGCGATCGAGTTTTTGTCGATCGCGGCTTCGTGCGGCTTGCCTTCGCACGCCCAAGGGCAGTGGAAGGTGCTCATTGTCATCGAATGCGGTTTCTAAGCCTTTCTTGTTCACGCGTACATTGAGCAACAGACGATTGACGGACTCCAAGTCGACTTCCTTGGCCAATGCTCTGAGTTCTTTGAGCTGGATACTCGTGAGTTCATCGAGGACGGATGGGGAGAGGGCCAGCTCCGTCATCATCGCTCTAGCCGATGGTTTACCGGAGTCTGCGGCTCGTATGATGCGATCAAGTACTGCCAAGAACAGCGGGTGATCCATCTGACCAAGTGCATCTCGCAGCATCCGCGGACGCACCGAACGTTCTTTCACTGCCTCAATCAGTTGTAGCAGCGTTCGGCAGTGACGTTCTGCGACCCCGTTTTCGGATTCTGACAGGAGATTGCGCAGTCTTTCGGGTTCGGTAGAGGCGTGTTCCGGCATGGGTTGGTTATTCTAATGGAATGAAGAAGAAGTCTTGGGCGATCACACTCGCAGTTATTCTACTCGGTGCGGTTTTGGGTTGGACCCTGAATCGTGACCGTTCCGCGGAAGAGTCCGATGTGGTCGTTGAAGAACAGGAAAAAAAGGACACAGGATACACTGAGGAACAAAGAGAAGAACTGATGCGCACCATTGGCTACGTCCAACAATAGGTCAAGATCAGATGGGTAATGTACGCTTTTCTTTCCTTTACCTCCTTTGCCTCGGGTTTTGCTTGGGTTCCGTCTCTGCTCTCCAGGCCAATGCTGATCTTCCAGACTCGAGCTTGCTTGAGGAGTTTGAGCGCGCCCAAGCGATTGCAATCCCGCCAAAGCCGGATGGAGCGAAACCGTCGACGGACTCTGAGGGCGACACCCCGCTCATCTGGGAGAATTGTGCAGAGCGAGAGTCGGTCGATTTTCGAGATGCTTGTTTTGGGATGCTAGCGATTCAGCGTGCGGAGCGGGATTTGCGCGGAGCGATAGAAGCCTGCGAAGCTATCGGAGAGGCTCAATTGCTTGCCGAGTGTGTAGGCGATGTGGCGGGCTTGCACACACGCATCGACAGGTCTGCAGCCGAAGGGTTGTGCCCCACAATTCAAAAACGCCGTTGGCATGATCAATGTTGGTTCAACATTGCGTTAGCGTGGAGCCAACATGACTTTGTTTATGCCCGGGACACCTGCTCCAAAGCGGGGATGTGGACGGACTTCTGTCGCCATGATGTGAATGGAGAGATTGCACAGGTGGACTCCGGTGATGCGCTGGCGTGGTGTAAGCGTGAAGAAGGTACAGCTCTACAGCGAAAGACGTGTTTTCATGGCTTGGGGAAGTACTTGGGTCGCACCAATCCATCAGCAGCGGTTGGTCTTTGTGGACGGGTACCGGACCACAATGCGCTGTATCCTGAGAACTGTTTTCACGGGGTTGGTTGGGCGGTTGCGGAAAAACAGTCGGTGTCTGCCTCCCGATCGTTTTGTATGGCGCTGTCGGCGTATCGAGACAGCTGTATGATGGGTGTAAGTGCCCATGCCAAGCGCTTAGATAAAGCGGAGTCCTACCGTTTGTGTGCAGATGTGCAGCGGACGGATTTGAGAGGGCGCTGTGAGGCTTTTGCTCAAAGAGATTGAAGTCTGGCTTAGAGGCTCTTCTTGCTTTCGGCGACGAGTGACAGCTCTTTCCAGCCGGCCTGTTGGGCGGTAAAAATGAGTTTCTGGATTAAGACATAGGGCATTTCTGCGTCTGCACGAATCAGAAGAGGACCCTTTTCCATTTGTAGAAGTGGCCAATACAACTCTTCGATAAGCGCTTCTGGTTTTGTGGAGTAGAAGCTACTCGAGGTGAGTCGTGTCTCATCCAGATAGATGCCGTCGGAGGTCAGATCTACCGCAGACGCTTTCGGTACCGGTAATTCGGAATGGGTTTCGGCTAGGCTAAAGCGCAGCGGTGTGTCTGTAGAGAAGCTTGCGAGTAGAACCACTAAGAGCAGCGTGAAGATATCCACCATCGGGGTCAATGCGGCTCGGTCTAGCCCTGTTGTGGTGTTCCTCCTGCGCAAGAGTCTCATGGTTCACCCCCTAAACTGACTTCTGGAAGAAGAAGACCTTTGCTATCGGAGCGCACCCCATCCATCAGTGACACCAACTCGGCTGTGGTGGTGTTCGGATCGGGCAGCAGGGTGATTTTTTCCCATACATAGGGTGTGGTGAATCCGGTTTTTAGTGCGCGGAGCCGTTTTTGGAGTGTTTTGATGTCGAAGGCGCCGTCGGCTTGGTGCGGGAACGAAATGGCTTTGCTTACTGGTGCGGCGATGACGTCTTTGTTCCAGCGGGTTTCGTTCAAGATTAGGGCTTGGTCCCCAATACGGAGTTCAAGACCGACAAATTCTCCGTGCTTCCCTTTGGTCGCGACATCGCCCTGTTCCGTTGCATCGGCCAGCTGTAGCTTGATGGCGGCGAGTTTTTGAGGCGAGCCAGTGAGTAGTAGAAAGGGAAGCAGCAGCAAGAACAGGGCCACAATCGCAAGCAGTCCAGCTCGAGCGTCGTCCTGTGATTGTGTGCGAGAGAGCAGTCGTTGTGAGCGAAGGCTTCGCACTTAATCTGCCTTTTGGTTTCGCTTTTTCTGCAGGGACAACTCAGCAGCAATTGCCTCCATCCCGCTGAGTAAGGCCTCTGCTCGGGCTTCGAGCCAAGCATGAGCCGCCATACAAGGGATAGCGACACAGAGGCCAAAGGCGGTTGTTGACATCGCTGCTGCGATACCATCTGAGAGGCTTTCAGCATTGGTGTTGGCTGTGTCTCCGAGCGCCTGGAAGGCCACGATGAGTCCGTAGACGGTGCCAAGGAGGCCGAGCATCGTCGCAATATTTGCTGCAGCTGACAGATAGGGAATGCGCTTTTTGATTTGATCTTCGGCTTGAATGGCTTGTGCAGCCATTGCGTCCCATGCGTTGTCGGCCTTTTCTTCCTTTAAGCCTGTCTGGATGACGGAGCCGATGATGGGGCCAGCCATGTCTGCAGCCTTCTCAAACTCTCCCGCCCGAATGGCTGTAATTGCTTGAGTTGTTCGTGCTTTTCCGCGAAACAAGAGGAAATACATTCGTTCGATCAGAATAGCGAGACCGAGCGCAAGTACCGCTGTGATGGCATACATGAATGCCTGTCCAGGTCCTGAGAAAGCGTCGAGAAGATAGTCCAGCACAGGAAAGCGACTCCACATGGTTCTCTACCTTTGTTGCACCGTCTCACTGGCCGTGCAAGGTTTGAAATGCTCGGAGAACTCGCATGCGCCTTTCGTTGCTTCCTTTTGTGCTTCTTTTTTTGTCCTGTGGCTCGGGAAGTAAAACCGAGAACTCGGCCGAAGGCTGCGCATCCATCGAGGATGTGGGGCAACAGGATGAATGTTGGTCAAGAATTGCCGTCGAGGTCTATCGCCAAAATCCCGAGGAGGGAGAGGCGCTTGTAGAGCGAATTTCTGACCCGCTCGTTCGCGACTATGTTCTTTTGGCGTTCACGCGTGAAATCGATCCGAGTACGGCGCGGTGGTGTCAGCGTATTCAGAACACGCAGATGCGCTCTCGCTGTAGGGTCTTGGTGAGCAGGCCACATTTGCATCAAGAGCTAGTGGGTGGGGGGCCCGGACGGCCTCCTCCTGGTACCATGGGCCCTGGCGGGAATCTGAATCCCGATGCGTTGGGTGGCGATTCTAGTGATCATGGTCGACCACCGCCACCACCGCCGGGGTCGCAGTGAAATCATGCTTTCTTTTGGTGTAGCGCTCTGGTAGTCTCATTCAGCACAAGGGGGCTTGCGTGGCGCAGGGCATTCTTATTGTGGACGACGAGCAACCGATCCGTGAGTTGCAGGGCGAGTATCTCGGTGGTTTGGGGTACGACGTTGTGGAAGCGGCTTCGGGCGGAGAGGCGATCTCTCGACTCCAGTCCGAAGCGGAGCGCTTCTCGGTGGCGATAGTGGATTGGCAGATGGCCGGGATTAACGGGCGTGCTGTGATTGATTTGATCCGTCGTCAGTGCCCACACGTACAGGTCTTGATTTCAACCGGTCGCACAGAGGAAGAACTCTCGGATCAGGTTGCCTTGCGCATTGGTGGCTCACTTTTACGCAAGCCTTTTAGCTTGAGGGCCTTGGGTGCAGAGGTCGAGCGTTTGGTAGCTACCGCCTAAAGATCCGTCGTCCAAGCAAAGCAATGTGTTGGGAAATTTGCATTTGGAAGCAAAAAAGATCTTGCCGATCAATCGAAGTAGCCTGTAGGTTGAATTTGCGAAGCGTGCTTTGGCAAGTACGCTGAGAAGGTTTGACTTTCCCCGCCGATCCCTGACTCGGTATTTGCGTCTCCTCCATTTTCTTGCGGTGAGGGCCACGCGGGGGAAGTTCTTCTAGTTTTGGCCTGTGACTGCGACGCCTTAGTCGACGCAGTTGTTTACATCGACGTCATCGGGAAGTGCGATGACGTCCATGGTTTTTTCCATCTTTCTTCCACCGCTATCGGTGACGATCATGTGGAGCTCTAGTTCATGTTCGCACAGCAACTCTGGGGGAGTGTCTAACTCTCCTTTTGAGAGTTCGAGTACATCGAGAAATCCGTACATTCCGGTGTAAATTCCGGTGCAGTCGTCTTCCATAGCCAACGCGACTTGGTTGGTGACGTCTACGACGACTACACCGCTTTCTTTGTCGCTGATGCGAAAGTGTATTTTGATCACATCTCGGGTGTTCTTTGCGCGTACGCTTCCCCAAATATGCCAACCACCTTGGGGACCGTAAACCATCGTGACCCCGTCCCCGTCATTGAGTCCAATAAACTCTCCGGTGCTGCTTCCCATCCAGAAGTCGGGTTCGCTACAGATACACTGTTCAGCGATGCTTCCGATTTGGATACCAGTGTCCTCCAAGCTTGGATCGCAGGTGTCCTCTGATGTACAGCCAGTCCATACGAAAAGGGAACAGAGGGTGAGGATGCGAAGCATGGTTTTGATTGTAGCTCTTTGTGGCGCGGTCGGGGCCTACTGGCAGTCCACTTGGGCAAGATAATCCACATGGATGACCTCGCCTTCTGTGAGTTCTTCTTCGGTGCCGTCAACAACGACCTGGTTCGTCGAAGACAAATACTGCCAATTCGAGAGTGATTTCTGGTCGGTATAGATTGAGAGTGTGGAGACTACGGGATGTTCGGCGAGTGCTAAGCTGACATTGGCGTCAAGTTGCGCCTGGGCTCTATCGGAGAGGCCCTGAAAGAAGGAAGTGAGCGATTGATCGCAGAGATCGACCTGGTCGCCTTCTGTGGTTTCAGCAGCTTCGTGGAGCCGCGGAGAGTTGGAACAGCCGCCAGTTCCGATTCCTGAGAAAGCGGAGATAGAGAGTTCCTGGCCCTCGGTGAGTTGAGCCTCCATCCGGGAGATATTTGTTCCCACGCTATCGCTACTGTTGTCCGTCATATGACTGATGAAGGCGATTTGAAGCAGTGAATCGGCGCGTAAAAAACCATCCATACAGTCGCCGGGATCGGAGCGTTCAAGAATAGAGAGTGCCTTCTCGAACAGTTTCGTTCCACCTGGACCGTTCTGGCTTAGCGCTGACACAAGCGCAGTGGTGCTCGAAGTCACATCGTCTTCGGAGCTAAGCCAGGCTTGATTGGTGAGGTGGCAGTAGCTGTTGAGATTGGTCACGGCGATTCGCCAGTCCAAGCCATCAATTGCAGTCAGTAGGTTTTCGATGTCGGGGGTGTTGGCATCAATTCGGGAGATGGTTTGAGGGTGGTCGTTGACGACCAAGAGTAGGTCCGATCTACCGTAGGGTCGGTAGTCAAAGCTTTCTTTTACGGCTTCTCCCTCGTAGCCAATGGCTTCTAAGTGAGTCGTATGAATCGGCACCGCCGGGTCGTTGCTAACGATTTGTAGGACGCTTGTGTGAAGGCTTCCAATCGTGGGTGAGAAAACCAGGAAGGCGTTTGTGCTTTCGCCGGGTGCGAGCTCGAGAGGGGTCTCCATGTCAATGACGAAATCGCTACTGCCGCTGATGCTTGCGGAACTGATGGAGAGGGCTTCTTCACCGGTGTTTTTTACTTCAAGTATTTTTTGGGAACTGCAGCCTACCGGTTGGCTTTCAAATGTGAGCTCTGTTGGTTCAACACTGACTTCTGGCGCTAAGCCAATCCCGGTGAGAACGATTGTTTTTTCGCCATTGGGAACGAGGGTTGCCTGGAAGGAACCTGATGCGGTGGGTGTGAACACAACTGTGATGTCTTCGGATTGATTGGGCTCGAGTTCGAGGAGGGGAGGGGCATTGCTTTCAAAGACGAGCGCATCACCAATGGATCTGTCTAAGCCCGCCACTTTGAGCAGACCCTCACCGGTGTTTCGTATGGTCATTTGAAGCGTTCCGGCGCCATCATGAATGACGGAGCGTTCTCCAAAGTCGAGTCGGTCGGTATCGATATAGAGTTGGCCTTGACCGCCGATGGGTGGGCCGGGCGGATCTCCCCCCGGTCCAAAAGGCTCACACGCCATTACCAAAAATGCAGACAGTAGAAACCGCATGCAGGCAAAATAGCTGAAGAGAGGGGGATTAGTCCTGTTTTCCGTATCCGAGTGCGAGACTCTGCTCGGTATAGCGTCGCCATTCGCCGTCATAGCTGAAGGGCACCATGCGGAAAGAATGGCGAACGGTGAGGTGCTGTTTTCCGAAAGGCAGTCGAATTTGGGTGCGTAGCCCGGGCATTGGATTCAGACTGGTTTGACGGTGCAGGCCGTCGGTATCGGTAAAGACACGCCAAGGCACGCCGAGATCGAATTCCGGGCCAATAAGCGCCCGCCCTGCAAGCAGGCGTAGGCTCGCCGAAGCACCGAGAGAGAACTCACCGCTGTCGACTTGGACGTAGGGGCCTTGTTCGTCCAGTACACCCCGTGCGTAGGCCAATCTTGCGTGTAGACCTATCTCTAGCCAGTCCGCAAATTCCACCGGGTCGTACCGATTGACTTCCGCTCCAGTCGAGAAGGGGTGCAGGATTTCAGCGCCTATTCCGCTCCGTAGTCCTACTCCTCCAAAGACTTCCCAACCGGGCTTTCTCGGATGAAATAGGTCTTCGAGCATCAGTGTCTCGCCGGCTTGAATACGCACTGTACGGCGCATCAGTCGACGACCTTGTTCGTCTTTTACTTCAATGGTGTGTGTGCCCGGTTCGATGGCGACAAGCTCAGGAAGCACGCCTCGGGAGCGTCCGTTCACAATGACTCGCCCTCGCGCAAGTATGGCGTCCTGGGCTGTGAGAAGTGCCTTCTCGGCGGCGGTACGCGTCGCTTCGCTACCGGCGAGGTAGATTTCTTCCCGACCGACGATTCGGTATTCGGCACGAGGAACTTGCATGCCTCCTGTGTGCGCGATGGTTTTGTCGCGAGCCCAGTCATGGGCTTCTGTGACGTCTACCAGACCGTCTTTGTCGAGGTCAGCCTTTGCTGCAGCCGAGTTGAGGGCCTCCAGTATGTAGTGGGTATAGACACCGTTCTTGAGATCCGGGTCTTCCATGGCCGGTTGATAATATTGGGCTGCATACAGTCGGGCTTCGGACTCGGATACGGCTTTGAAACTGCGCGGGGGTGGGGGATCACCCTTGAGGCCTGCGAGTTGTTTGTTGGTGCTTTCTCCAAGCGAAGACTTATCTCTGCCGTTGTGGCACGTGTCCATCATGAGGACACGGCGTCGAGCACTGACCTGAGCCACGCGTTTCTCAAGCCACGAAATATCGATTCCGGAGGTTTTTGCTTCGCTGAGTTGGGCGTTCGAGGGAAGAAACCACAATTTTGTGCCTTCCCGCGTATCGATGGTCAGTGTGCCGTGGCCGGAGAGATACAGCAGGAAAGTGTCATCGCGTTGCAGGTCAGCTGTGGCCTTATCAATCGCTTGGAGGATTGCCTCTTTCTCGGTGGCTTTGGAGTCGTCTAAGATGATGAGTTGATCAAAGTCTCCTCGTTGCTTTAGGGAAAGCGCTAAGTCACGGGCATCTTTGCCGGCAAAGGCCAAGTCGTCGAGTTCTGGATCTTCATAGTCATTGACGCCAATCAGAACCGCTACGCGTTTGCTTTCGTAGAGTTTGTCGAGGTTGTGCGGCGCATCGGTGCCTTCAAGCGAACCGGCAAGCACACTGGGTATCCACATTAGCAAGAGAGGATTCATTGTTCTGACACCATGACTTCAATCGCGTCGCATTGGCAACCTAAGCTTTCTGCAGCCAGGCAGAATGCAGAAGCGGTGGGTGGGACGACGCCGAGGTTTTCACCAATTTGGGTCTGGAGTTGCTGGGGGTCGATCTTTTCAGTGGTGGAGACGACTGCAAACACAGCACTTCGATCCTTGGATTCGAACTTCCATTGTGCGAGTTGCCCATTGGGTAGCGCTAGATCCGCTTCACCTGCACGGATTTCTGTTTCAAGGACGACCTGTATGCTGCTTTGATCTGCACGGATCAAGTAAGCACTTCCGGCCGCATCAGACTGCACTCGGAAGGCAAGTGCATCACCGGGTCCGTAGTTTGCATCTGTGCGGTGTCGTGCCCAGTTGCCGTTTTGGTTTGCTGAAATCTTGAGGCTGACTTTGGGGGCGCTTTGCTCTTCACCTTTCGCTTGCATTCCCTCCAGTGGATTCACCTGATTTGAGGTGGAATCAAGTGGGGATGTGTCTTCTTTGGTTTGAATGACCAGCAGTAGGCCCGCTGCCAGCGTCACAAGAAGTCCTGACTTCCAGATCCTGTTCTTCCAGTTTTGCTGTGCCACTGGCGGACGAGTTCGCTCGATGGCAACGAGGTTGAGGGTCTGTTGTGCAAGTTCCTCGGGAACGTCTTCCTCGAAGAGATCTGCAAGCACAGCCGCTGGCGGCGGTGGGCCATCCTCAAGGAGATAGTCGAGCAGCTCAGCTTGATTCATTTCTGCTGCTCCTGGAGTGCTTTACGTAGCTGAGTTCGCGCCCGCGAAATCCGTGCTCGCGCATTGTCAGGGCTGATATCGAGCGCTTCGGCGACTTCTTTGTGATCGAAGCCTTGAATCGCACCCAGTAAGAACGCTTCTCGCAGTGTGTCGGGCAGGGCGTCGATTGCATTTTGGATGTCGAGTCCAGAGGTGGGCGAGGTGGGCTTCGCGCGGGCTTCAATCGGGCTGTCGACGGTCTGAATACGACGCTGGCGCTTACGGTAGGCGTCGCGTGTAGTGTTCGCAGTGATGGTGTAAAGCCACGTCTTGAATCGTGAGCCTTCTTGGTAGGTATGTCGGGCGCGATGGACCTTGAGCCACGCGTCCTGGAAGGCTTCTTGGGCTTGAGCTTCATCTCTGATAAAGCGGAGCGCATAGCCGTACACACCACTTTTGTGGCGTGCGAAGAGCTCCGCATATGCTGCCTCATTACCTGTCTGAACCAGAAGCATCAGGTCCTCATCCGATTGCGCGCTTAGGGCCATCTCCCTCCGTCGCCCCCCTATCTACGCCACAGCATCATCATCTGTGACAGGCTTTTTCCGCATCCAAATGAGGAGTCCTATGCTCAACAGTGTACATCCCCAGCCGAACCAGTCTCCAAATCGTTTGTAGACAGTGGATATTTGGCCGACTTGGACTTCCACTACTCGCGAGACTTCTGTGTAGGGCTTGGTTTCATTTTGAATCTTCCCGGTGGGTGTCGCGGTCATAGAGACACCAGTGTAGGCCAGTCTGTACATGGGAATGCCCAATTCGATACTGCGGGCAATGCTGAGCATGGCGTGCTGGTGGGGTTCCATGGTGTCGCCGAACCAACCGTCGTTGGTCACGTTCACTAATAAATCAGCGTCCGACATGTGCTTTCGCATGAAGTGAGGAAGCATGACTTCGTAGCAGATCGGGGTGTAGAAACTGAAATCTTGCTGGTCTTCTCCGGCGGAGATTACAAAAGGCTCAGCGCTTTTTCCTGGTTCAAACTTGCCGGGTCCTTGAATCCATTTTCGCACGATTGGGAAGCTCTTCTCAAAGGGAATGAACTCTCCGAAGGGCAGGAGGATCATCTTGTCGTAGCGGCGTACGTTCATGTCCGTCTCGCCAAGCCAGCGGATGCGTCTTCTTGGATTCTCGGTTTCGATACGCTTTAGTCGTTGTGCGGCATCTTCTGGAATCAGAAAAACGGAGTTGTAGTCCTCTCTTTTTCCTTTGTTCTCGATTGCGAAGCCGGCACCCACTACGAGAGGAGCCTCCATTTTTTCCGTCAGTTGAGCCAGGCGTTTGGCTTTGGAGTAATACAGTGGATTTGAGAGCAGGGATCCCTCGGGGAAAACCATTAAGTCGATTTTCTCTCCTTCAATGGCTTTGGTGAGGCTAATCCACGAATCGAGTGCACTGATGGTGCTGGAGGGCCGTGTTCTTTTGAGCTTGTCGAGTCCACCACCCTCCTGACTAGCACCCGCTGCGGCTTGCTCCATGCGCTTGGTCATGGTGATGTCTTGCTGGATTTGGCTGATTCGAATGGTAGGCCAATCCGCGGTGTCTGCATTGACTTGTTGAATGCGCCACGAGCCCCACGCTGCGTTCACAAGGACTAAGCCAAATGCGGCCGCCGGGATGCGCCATGGTAGTTCACGCCCTTCTTGGTGGCGAAAGACGCACTCGGCCACCGCACAGTTGGTCATGTACACGAGAAAGGTCATGCCAATCATGCCAGTCACGGAAGCGATTTGGACCAATTCGATGACGCGATATTGTGTCGCGCCTTGGAAAAAAGGAAAAACGGAGAGCCGTACGCCAGTGAGTTGATCGATGCCAAGTGGCAAGAACTCCATTGCGACTGCGAAGGCGGGGACCAAGAAAACCCAACCTCTTGGAAAGTGCCGCCGCATGGGGCGCACCACAGCGAAAATGGCAGCGATAGGGATGGCATATGCTGCTGCAAACAGAATCACAGCCAAGATAGCCAAGGCCCATGGCAGGTTCGAATAGAGAGTGATGGCTTCGGAAATCCAGAAGAAACAGGTTGCAACTCCGATGAATCCGACCAGGTACCCGTAGCGGAAGTTTCGCTTTGTTTCTCGAGGTTTCAACTGGGAAAAAACAGGTACCCACAAGACCCAGTGGAGCCACCACCAGCTGATCGGAGGGGAGGTAAGGCCGAGCGCTGCTCCACAGAATAGAGCGATCAGGAGACTGTTGTAGGGCGCAATTCGCGGATGCTTAAAGAGGTTGTTCATTCAGTTGGCCTGGCTCCAATCGGGTGCTTTTTTGGCGAGAAATGCTTGAATCCCGATGGCGGGTTCGCCTGAAGTTAGTGCGATCACCCCGGCTTCTGTATCTGCAGTGAGAGCGTCCTCCTGATTGAGATCCGGGATGTTTCGGATGGTCTTGAGGGCGGTTTGGACAGCCACGGGAGCGTTGGCCAGGATTTCTTCAGCCATTTTTTTGGCGGTGGATAAGGCTTCCCCAGGCTCACAGACACGCTGTGTCACACCCCATGCTTTTGCTTCATGCCCGTCGATTCGACGCGCAGTCAGAATCAGGTCTGCGGCTCGCCCTGTCCCCGTGATTCGAGTCAAGCGTGCTGTGCCACCAAGATCTGGCACCATGCCTGCTCGAACTTCATTCAATGCGAATTGGGCGTTGTGTGCAGCAACTCGTAAATCACAACCTAAAGCGACTTCCATGCCTCCCCCGACACACGCGCCCTCGATTGCGGCAATCGTGGGAATGGGCAGGTCTGCGATGGCCTGTATGAAGGATTTGAGGTCTTGGATCAGTTGGCGGGCAGCGTTCTGATCCTTGGTTAGCATCGCGGGTGCAAGCCTTTGAACGGCTGGATTGTCCATCGAAAGATCCATTCCTGAACAAAAGTGGGCGTCGGCCCCTGAGACGATCACTACGCGAATTTCAGGGTTCGCGTGAATCTCTTTTGCACGTTCACCGAGTTGGACCCAGAGATCCCAATGTAGGGCATTGCGCCGTTTAGGTTGGCTCAACACAATGTGGGCGACAGGGCCATCGATGTGGAGGTCCACGGAGCCGTCTGGCATTTTTATCTCCAGTTTGTGATTGGGTGTGCAGAGCGTATCGCAGCAGGCCTTTTTCGTCTTTCTCTTGGTAAAAAGGACTGTAGCCCCCCCTTGGTATCGGCTACAGATCTTCTGTAGACTGGGGCAGGTTCTCGTGTAGGAGGAGAAGTGTTCCAGTTTTTGTTGTTTTGTTCTGTTGCTCTGGCGACTGAAGAAACCCCGTCGGCTGCCGATGGGGCTGAGGATAGTTCATCGGTGGAGGTTTCAGAAAATGCGCCCTCAACACAGGTGGATGAGGCATTGCTTCGTCGTTTAGAGGCAGCTGCTCGCTACAAAGTCGGTCTTGAGTTGGTGACGCAAGGTCGCTACGAAGAGGCGAATGTCATTTTCCAAGACGTGATTGATCGCTATTCCGACACGGACATCGAGGTCCGTGCACAAGAACAACTGCGGTTGTTGACGTCGCTTCAAATGGGGACAATCCCGCGCAGTGTGGTGGATCAAAAGGCCTATGAAGAAGAAGGTTGGGCAGAACTCGCAATTAATCAAGGCTTGGCGATGCCGATCATTCTTGGCTTCCTACTCCCAGCGGGGACCACTCAGCCAGAGGAGCCGGGAATCCCTGTTGCGTTGGGCATGGTGGGTCTTGGGCTCGGGGTTGGAGGATCGTATTTACTTGACCAAAAAGTAGGGATCACGCGTGGTCAAGCGATGGCTGTTTTTTCAGGCGAGGCAGTTGGTTTTCTCAATGGCTACATGCTGTCTGCAATTGCCCAACCAAGAGATTACCGTGGACACTATCGCTACATGATGGCGGGAACTCTGCTCGGTGGAACGGGTGCTGTGGTACTGGACCACTACTTAGAGTTGGGTTCGGGACAAATGGCGATGGCCAACTCTGGAGCGTTTTGGGGTGCTGTTCTGGGATTGACATCCATGGTTTTTGTCGATCCAGAGGATGATGCAGCTGCTTGGATTCGTGTCGTGAGTGCACTGGATATTGGCTTGGTTACAGGTGCACTTCTTACACAGAAGTGGGACATCTCACGAAGGCGGATGGGGGTGATCAACCTCTCCGCTGTGGCGGGAGCCGGGTTGGGGCTTGGTTTTGGCTTTTTCGGGTCTTTTTACGGCAACATGAATGAGGAGTCTTTCACCATCTTGATGCTCGCATCTACGGCGAGTGGGGCCGCTCTTGGTGCGTATCTCTCGAGAAAGATGGATGGGGATAGCACGGACGCTTCGGCACTGTTGAATTTGACCGAGGGGCGTTGGGGGTTTGGTACTCCATTACCAGCACCGATGCTTACTCCGAATGGTGAGATGGGAATTGGTGTTTCCCTCGCCAACGGACGTTTTTGAGTTCTTAAAGAAAAAAGCCTCCAGCAGGAGAGCTGGAGGCTTTTTCGCAGATTCGGTTTGGGGGTCTTAGAAGCCCAT
>Ga0163179_10001469_pt1 | contig 16723 bp, 9 predicted proteins | sample AtlANTMetagenome_FD_109643 | JGI IMG/M metagenome (GOLD analysis project Ga0163179, IMG submission 109643) | Marine eukaryotic phytoplankton communities from the Atlantic Ocean - Atlantic ANT 2 Metagenome | ecosystem: Environmental > Aquatic > Marine > Oceanic | place: North Atlantic Ocean... | reverse complement strand
TTGTATTAACAGGTATTGTATCTGCATAATTTTTACCCAAACCAGGAGCAGATGCAGTTGATTCATTTTGACCATCATAATATAAAAATCTTTCATAAGGTGTAAATGATTTTATTTCATCATTTATTTTTTTAAATAAATCTTGTCTTTGTTGAATCACATATGTTCCATCATTTTCAATAGAACAAGAAACATTCAATGAACTTGATATTTCAGAATAATATTCTTGAATGGTTTCAACTTTATTTTTAAAATTTTCTAATTTTCTTTTAGCAGAACCAAAGTGTGTATGGTTTTCAAAGAATCTAAAATCTGTATTCAGATTTGGATAATCATAACTACCTGAAATTAAATTATCTATCGTAATATCATCAAGTGATGAAGTTAATTCATTGTAACTTTCAAATTGTGGTTCATTACCATCAGGATTTAACCAATTTTCTTGTGGGTCTGGAATTAATCCATCTCCAAAAAATATATCAGGTACATCAGAAAAATAACGGACATTTTCAGCTTGTGTTATTAAAACTTCTTTTTCAATCGTAACATGTTTTATAGCTGTTATATTAATTGGTATTGGGTCATATAATTTTAAAATAATTGATTGATTGTTTGAACCATCTGTTACTTTATCAAAAGTATAATTCATAATTGGAATATGGTCACCAGTTCCAATATTCAGTAAATGTTTAAAGGCGTATGAATCACCATTATCATTAAATTCTTTTGTTAACTCATTAATTGTAAATGAGTTGTTTCGTATATCCTCATTTAATAATTTTAAACGAACTTCTTTTCTTGAAGTTGATATTTCTTTTATAACAAATTGATAATGTCTATTGTGGTGTGGTGGTTCGGGAATAAGTCCATCTAACAAGTCATTTATATAGTCCCGTATATCTGGTCTTTGTAAATCATTTAAAAAATAACCTCTATCACCCTCTCCTATATCACCATTAGGATATGGTAAATCAAATTCTTCAAAGAATCTTGGAAATGGTAAAGTTGCTAGATACTCTTCAGAAGTATCTTCAGGGCCATCATCCATTGTAGGATTTTTAAAAACATTTAAATCAGTAATTAAATTAATTGATGATTGATTTAAAAAATCAACTTGTATTTTATAATTACCATCAGGCAAACCAAATTCATCAAATATATCATTTGGTTTTATATATAGATTAGTATCCATTGGTTCACCATCGGAGCCAACATCTCTATATATTTTAAAATCATTTGAATCACCACCAATGGTTTGTGTTTTTATTTCATCTAATCCAGCTCCAAAAGGAGATATATTTATTTCAAATGGTTGTTCGTTTAAAGAAGAGAAAAATATAGCTTGACCATTTACACCTTTTGTTTCATCTTCTAAAGTAACAATATTATCAATAGCTTCTGTTGGATAAATGGTTAAACGAATATAATTCGTTCCACCAAAATAACCAGAGTCTTCGGATACAACTAATTCTCTATCCTCTTGGGAAAATTCATATTCGAATTTAGCCATTACATTGCTCCTTCATTTTTATGCCCTTTTATTGGAAGTTTTAATGATGAATCTTTTCTCATAGGTTGGCCTTTTTTTTGTTTTTTAATTTTATAGTCACCAATTATAATCCCTTTTTTTCCATTACCACTTGAATCATAAATGGCTTTACCAGTTAATTCACCTGAATTTAATTCTATTTTACACTTAGCTTTTAAATCATTATCCTGATTTTCATTTATAAATATCTGTCCGACTGAACTTTCGTGTGGAAAAGTTCTTGCTAGAGTTGAACCATCCCAAAAATCTGTATCTGTGTATTTGTTTTCCAATGTAGCAGCTACTATCCAAGATATTGGATTAGCAAATGTTTCTAATGGTCTTGGTTCTTCCGGCTGAGGTGGGTTGATGAATTGTCTAACTGTAAATTCTCCATACATTACCACCTCAACATCTACCAATTCATTATCATTATCAATATTGTGGTGTGTTGTATCATGTATTAGTAATGTATAATCACCCGATGGAATCCCTTCATATGGTATTGTCCAATCAGTATGATATTCGCCATTAGTCATTAAACCAAATCCTTCATATAGTATAGTTAAAGAATTTCCACCACCATATCCAAAATCAATACCTGAAGAGAAATGTTCAACCTCATTTCCATTTCCAGTTCTTTTCATTAAGTAAATTCTAACAATAGCTTGTTGATATTCACCCATTTCATCATCATCACCCATAACATTTGGATTATAATTACCTTCATCATGATGAGATCCATATCCATGTAATTTCCATCTAATGTGAACCGTTGAGGGTTCTTGTTCATTCCCAAAACCATGATTTCTATATATTTTATTGTTTTGTACAACTGGTGGTTCAACTACTGTATCTGAAAAAGTAATGGAATAAAAATTTGCGTCTTCTCCTGGGTCTTCACCTGTATCCGTTTCACCTTCACCAGGATTTGGCACATCAAATTCTCCTCCTGAGTTATGAGTCAATATACCATTAGCAAAAAATGTATGGTTATCTTCAATAGTTATATCATATGTTCTTACATCAGGTTCTAATATGTTTTCAATATCAGTAACCATTACTTCTTCTAATTCCTCACCATTGTGATAATACAATGTATCACCAACTTCTAATTGTTCTGTATCTTTTCCATTATTAGTTTCTTTAACCCATTGATGTAATCTATTACATCTTTCAGCATCAGCTGCTACGAATCCTTTATCTTTAGACCAAAATGGATTTGCAATTGTGTTGTGAGTTATAATTCCATTATTAAATTTTGTTTTAGCAGTAATATCACCATCAACTAAATTATGAACTTGTGTAAATAATTTAGTTACTTTTTTTGATTCTAATTTTTTTGTATGAATATTGTATGAAAGAACTTCTTCACCAATCTGAATGTCTTCAATGTTTTTTTCCAAACCACTTTTCATACGGATTTTTGTTCCGGCTACAAAACACTCAAAGTCACCACCCGCACCATCACCAAATCCCATAAGTTCATCGCCACCACCATCACCTGGTCCCATACCTGGTCCCATACCTTGTCCAGCAGTTGGCATTGCACCATCACCTGGTCCTCCACCAGTACCACCACTTCCACCAAAAAGTTGTTCTCCCTCATCAGTAAATTCCGTTCCACTATCTTCAGATTGAACTTCGTTTTCCATATCTATTGTCTGTTGAAATAAAGCTATATCAGGCCTACCATAATTATCCCATCCAACCGCATTTAATAACATAACTTCAGCATTATTCATTCCATTACCATTGAATCCTTCTAAAGTTTCTAAGTGTTCTTCGGTTGTAAGATATTGTCTTGTTCCAACTCCAGTTCTTGATTTATCTAACATTAATAAACTATCTAAACTATAACTTTTATCAAAATATCTACATTGTTCTAAATCAAAATTTAGAATATTTTTTCCCATTTCTTCATTATTAATATCATTTAATAAAAATCTTTCATCAATAATATCACTTTTTCCAATCTTTCCACTTGATAAAATTGTTCGAATACTTTTTTTGTATTTTGAATCTTCACTAATACCACCAATGATTGGAGTTGGATATGGCCAAGGAAGTGTTATGTAGTTACCACCCAATTCTACAAAGTCTGGTGTTTGATTGATTGGTATATCTAAGAAAAATCTTGTTGTGATAAGTTTCCACCTCCCAGTTTCAAACGGCCCCCCTTGATATTGTAAATCATCGGGATCTTCAACAACCTCATCATTTTCAAAAGGTTGTCTATTATAACTAACCATAATCGCTTTGATAGTTTTAATACCCGGAGTATTGTAAGTGTGGGTTATCATTGACGCACTAATTGTTTGCCCAAAATTCTGCACATTTTTAAAAGTTTTAAAGTGATATTTATTTTCATTTTGTTGTTTTAATAATTCTGCTCTATTTGTTGGAGTTGATTTAAAAGCATCATCCCAAGTCTGTATCTTATCATCTTTATCATCCCAATCAAGAACATAATAATAAAACATTCTATCTAAATGCTTTGAATTTCCACCATATGCATAACTAGGTATCGCTAAAGCAGAACCACTACCTGCGTCTTGTTGGTTATCCATCGGAAGTTCTGGCCAATTATTCCATGAAGCGGTTATCGGTACACCAAAACTACCTTCACGCTCAGTAAAGTGTGGTATACTCCTACATGAAAATGATAAAGCTACAGTTGTTGGAGCTGAAGCAATTAACCTACCATCTTCGGTTTTATGATACCTTTGTAAATCATAATAATTATCAAATCCAGTTGATAAAGGTTCATCATCATCCATTGGTGTAACAAAAGCTAATGGGAAATAATCAGCAAAACCTTTTGTAGCAGCATTAGGATAACCATCTCTTGGAAGTGTAATATTAGTTTGACCATCTATTGCAAAATTAAACTCAAACTCATCATTAAAAAGAGCTCTTTCAGGTGTTTGTTGTAAATAAGACAATGGATTAGTTTCATAAAAAGGAATTGATGGTTTTACAAACCTTTTATATTGTCTAGAACCTTTTAATACACTTTGATCAGCCACACCCCCACGAGTATCAACTGTTATTTGAAATGAATTACATTCCCAAGCAGGCGCATCTGTTCCACCATCACCACCGCCACTAACAATACGAGATGTTCCGTCTGTAAATGAAATTGGATCATTTAATCTACCTGAACCATCATCATTAAATAAATCTAAATTATTTATTTCAAATATTTGAAATTTTCTTTTTCTTGTAGCGCTTCCTCTTGGCCATGGTAAATCAGCATTACCTTTCATATAGACAACAAAATATAAATTATTTTGTTGAGTTTCATCAATTACTGTAATGCTTTCACCTTCTGTGTTTATTTTTGCTAAAGCTGCACCTGGTGAAAATTCATCATCAAGTCCATCAAAGTCTCCCAATTGAACTGTTTGATCTAAGTTAGAAACAATTATAGTATTTGAAAAAATTCTTCCTACATCAGATTTCCTATCACTGTAAGATTTTACAAATAATTCAGAATATTTCATTGGTGCGCCACCCTTTACTAACTTATTATACAATGTATTGTAACTAGCAGTATCGGGATCTAAACTAGAACCTGCAGCTGCAGTTTTTGAAAAAAGATAACATCTAACACTAATATCAATTACTTTATAATTAACTCCCGTATGATTAATATAACAATCATCAATTCTAATATAACTATCACCTTCAAATTTTATATTTTGAAACATAATTTCTTCATTTAACATATGCCCCTTTGAATTTGTGTATAAATCTTTTTCAGAAAATTTATCGTTATTTTCTGGCAAACCTTCATTTCTATCATCACCGTATTCTGGATTACTGTAGTGAGTTGTTGAGTATTGATACGCACTTATATCATTATATTTAGGTTGATTTGTTATTATTACTGGATTTGTTTCTTTTGACTTTGCCATTAAAACGCTCCATCAAGGTTTGAAGAGAATAATTTATTAAATCCCCTCTTTTTTCGAGGTTGTAATGTTCTATTACTAAAAATTGGTTTATAATCTGAAATACCCATTCCAAAATTATTCATTCCACTACTATCTAAATACACATTTTTATCTACTTCATTGCTTGTTATGTTTATTAACAAATCGTCAGTTTCCTCAAATTCATTTGTTATTGGACCATTTAATGGAAATGGAATATGGTTGTTTGGATAAATACCATTTTCTACATTTCCCTCGTTATCATGTTTTACTTCAATAAAATGTCCATCTTGTCCATATTTAGGTAATACAGGATAATAGTATTTAGAATTTCCTGGTAGGTTCATATTTTTGGTAGGAAACGCCTGTTCTGAATAAATATTAATATGACTGTTACCATATTCATCAAGTGGTAAAAATAAATCTTCTCTATGGGTTAATGAATAATTTTTTGGAATAATGTTTTTCCAATATCTTGGTTCATCAGCTTTTCCAATTAAACTAAAATCTTGTTGTTCAAATCCAAGTAATTCATGTAATGATTTTGGAGCATTGTAGTATTTTATAATTTGAATATCACAATCACCTAATGATTTTCCAAATTCTTCTTTGAATTTTTCAATACCATTATTTATTCTTGACCCACCATTTCTACCAATAGTTCTTGTAGGTTCATAACCAGGTATTAACCTAAATTCATCTTTTAAACTACTATCCATTTTCAACATAGCTAACTCTGTTTTTAATTTATCTCCCTCAGATTTAAACTTAACATTTAAATTCTTATCTAAACCATCAACATCTATTATACCTAATTGCCTTTTAATTGTTCTATAATACATACTGTTTTTTGAATATCCACCAACCATAGGTGATGTTTTATCATATGGTATAAATGCAGAACCCTCTGAACCAAAGTATGTAAAATCTTCAGCATCACCTGAATTAACACATATTTTTAATTTAAATTTTTTAACATTATGTACTCCTGTTGGATAACCATCCTCATTACCCTTCATTCTTATCATATATCCAGTTACTTCAAAGATACCACTTGATTCATATGTATGATATAGTGCTTTTTCTTCATCTATTTGTTCAGGTTCAGATGTAAAAGATTTTGGTGTACCATCACCCCAATCCAAATCATAAATATAAAATAAACCTTTTTGAAAATCATTATACATTGGTGTTCTTATTACATCAAATACCTGGTTAGTAGTATAAGTTGGATAAAAATAAAATTGTGCTTCTAATGGAACTTTTGTATCTTCGTATTCTTCCGGTTGTAATTTTCTATCATAATATTTTGTTAAATCAGCTTTACCATAATTACCAACAGATATTCTTTTCCTAACATCAACATCAGGTGTGAACTCACCAGAGTCATATACTTCAAAGTCATCTAATAAAACTCTACCTTGAAAATTATTTCCAGATTGAACAATAAATCCAAGAGGTTTAACTTTTCCAGAGGATTCTTTTAAATACTCACCTGATAAAGTTACATGATATTCAAATGTTTCCCATTTTCGCAATCTGGAATTTTGAAATCGTCCCACACCTGCACTCCTACTCCACCTTCTCTCTGTAGTTCTATTCCATTGGTAATTTTCAGATGTAGTGGTAAAGTCAGCTAACATAGAATTAAAACCACCTTTAGGTACGAATATTCTTGGTACAACATAACCAGCGTCTCCATCACCAAAATTAGAAGTGGGGTTAAATAATGCAGTTTCAACAGCAGGCATTTCTGTTTCACTTTGGTTATCATTCTCCTCTGTATACATTTTAAATCTAATTGTTAATGTTGAATAAGGTACTATAAAATTATCAGATTCTCTATATATGGTTTGCCATTGATTTAAAGTTCTATATTGGTTATCGTGATAAAATGTTCCACTTTCACCACTTCTGTTGAGATAAGTATCCCATTCACTATCAGTAGAACTACCAGCCTGACCTTGATATAATGTACCATTTATATCTCTTTGAGGATATGGAAACTCACTCTTAGCATAATATTCAACAACTTGTTCAGTTAACTTAGCTCTATGATGAAAAACTAAACACCTATTATTACTGTGAGCAAATGGAGTTCTAATCCAAGTTGCTATTGGAGCTACAGAATTATGACTTGGACTATAGTCAGAGTCAGAAGTTCCTCCACTATAATTTTCTCCTTCATCTTCCCTTGCCCAATATAATGCCCCATAGTTTTTTGAGCTTAGATAGTTATTTCCTTCATCAGTACCAATTGTTTCATAAGCTTCTAACTGCCAATTATTACCATAATTGGGTGGGAAACCACAATATGTAAATATAACATTTGGGTAAGCTAACTCTTTATAATATACTTCTAATTCAGATAAATCTTCACCATATCTTCCATCATTATGTGCATTCATCTGCCTAGTTAGTTGATCATCAGATTCCATACCTGTAGTCTTCACAGGAACATATGGTAAATATCCAGCATAGCTGGTTTGACCATCAGCATTTGGACCTGTAAATGTTGAATCAGAACCATCTTCTAATGGATAATCAGATGGAATGTCGTTTGAAGTGTTTTGAACAAAGTGAGTTGAATATCCAGGTACGGATTCTTCTGGAGTTTTTCCTTGATAATGAGTCTCTCCTTCTACTTCGTCATCTAAATCAAGAGCTTGTTTTCCAATACCATCATATGGTAGAAATTTCCAACCACCCGCAGGTTGAAAAATTACTGGTTTGTATGATTCTGTACCAGTATAAAGACTAGTCTTTATAAATGTTTTTTTTATAACAGCACAATCACCATTTTGTACTAAATTTCGTTTTGGTAAGATTTCAAATTCTTGTCCTGGTATGATACCATCAGGAAAATTATAACTTTCAAAATTTACATCCTTGAAACAAAACATACCAAGTGGTATTCTACCATCTATATTGTTTTTGTTAAATTCATTTTCTGATTCAAGCACATAAGTTCGTTTGGTGGAGTCACTACCATTACCAAAACTACTGGAATTTATATTATTATGTATTCCCCATATAGAAGCATTTGAACCTGTAATATTTATACCTCTAAATGCATCATAGGAAGATGATAAGGTTTGTTCAATTTCAACACCTTCTACACCAAATTCATTAGAATATGTTTCTGATTTCCATGCCATTTTAATCTACCTTAAAACCGCGAGCTCTTAATAAATCTGTCCTTGAAATCATTTCAACTTTACACATATTACCCCAAGAAGCATTTGAAACATATTCTTCTGTTATTGGATTAATGTTATTTAACCAAAAATCAGAATCATATTTGTATTTAACTCCACCTATTCCGTCCATTTCAAATATTTCATTATATGGGTCGGAAGATGATTTACCTGGCTCAACAACATTTGGATTAAAACTAGCACATATGAAATACCATTCTTGGAAGTTTTGTGGAATGTGTGTGGTTTGTAAATATTTTAATTCATCATAATCATCATAATCAGGATCATCTACACCTTCACCAATATTATGAGCAAATTTCATACTCCACTTCATACCGAGATGTGAGTCTTTTAAATTATGGTCATCTTTTTCTGGATCACTAGTTGTTGGATCTCCTATTCTTGCTACGAGTCTAACGAAACGAGCCTTATTGCTTTCTTGAAATATCGTATGCCCTTCAGGATCTAATTCTTGCGCGGCATCATACCACCTATCAAAACCCTCATGAGGACATTCATCATCTTTATCCACTACATAAGTTTCTAATCTGAATCCAAATGGATTTTCATCTCTTGTCGGATTACCAAAATTAAACAATGTCCCTTCTGATGATTTATCTAAAAACCTTACCCACATTGTAATGGTAAACCCTGTGCCAGGATTTTCATTAATAAATTCTCTAACTCCAAATCTATCACTCGTTGGATCTATGTTTTGCAATCCAGCATAATTACTTGTTAACCAAGTTGGATTATTTGGGTCTAATCCTTCAATAAATTCTTGACTTGTATTACGAATAACAATACCCTGATTTGGATTTCTAAATTTTAAAAATCCAGTTCCTTGATTTACATATTCGGGTCTATCATCTTCTGGTATTGGAGCAGCTTCCAATATATCTGTTAAATATGGTAGGACTCTATTGTAAATATCTTGAATTGTTGCGCTTGAATTTGTATTATTACTTGTAGATTTTAATCTATGAATAAATGCTTCTTCCTCATCTATATTACTATCAACATTTTCTTGTGCATATACAATACTATTGTCTTGATTATAAAAACTAGCAGAAATCCAAGTACCATCAGGCGCTCTATCAACAAACCCATCAGGCATATTATCATCACCTGTTTTATCAAATTGAGGTGTTTCTGGTGGAAGTAAGGCATTTAACTCTTGAAAAAATCTATTTATTCTAGCTTGTCTTGTATCAGTTGATGGAAGTAATTCAAAAATATTTGTATCTAAAAACTCATTTGCTTGAGCTTTATTAACAATAGTTTTCTTTTTTCTTACAGGAATGAATTGACTTAAATTCAATGGATTACCTTGTCCAACAAAATAATCTGTTACATCCTCACCCTCTCCAAAATCATCACCAGAGATAGTAATTTGAAACTCCCCTCCAACCTCTTGGTCTTGTTGTCCCTGACCTTGATTACCTTCATCACCACCTTGTTGAACAAAATCAGCTGTTACTGTAATTTGATTAATATCATCAATCCTATTAGCTAATTGTTCCAATCCAGTAATTGTTTCTCCAGTATCGTCATCTATGATAATTTCACCACTTTGTAATAAATCTTGTTTATTAGCTTCTAAATCTGTTTGATATAAAACAAGTCTACCATCGATACCTCTACCTGTTTGAATAATTCCATTACGAATTGTTTTTTGTAATGTTTCTATTTGAGTTGGACCAAACTCAGGTACTGATACAATAGCTTCAGCAACTTTGTCCAATAATTGTTCTACTTTAATATTAGCCATAACTATTTCCTTTTAACTATAAATTCAAAATCATCATCAAACACTTGTTCTTGTCCATCATCAGTTTTTAACTTTAACTGAAATTTATATACTCTATCAGGATAGAATCCATCCATCCATTGAATAAAATAATTCGAATCACTATCACAACTCATCGATGTGTAAGCACTAAACGGAACAATGAACTCATCAGTAGCAACATCCTTGATTGCATATGAACCACTACCTTCAGGTATAAAAGAACCAGTTACGGTTTGAACTGATGTATTGAAAGATTTTTGAATATATCTTTTTCTCGCACCAACTCTGAACTTAACTCTTTCACCCTCTTTGTATTCTTCTCTCAACCCTTTCATATATAAAAAGTTATCAGCCAATCCACTCATTGTTAATTCAGTTAATGAACCAGTGTTTGAACCACTACAAGCTATGTGGTCGTCCCAACGAACTTCTAATTTAGGTGCGTATATTGTATGTGTGTTTCTTGAAAAGAATTTTAAATTTCCAAATGTAGTTTCATCTGTTTCTTGACTACCACTAAAACGAATCAACATTCCATAATTATTTGCTTTATTTTCTAACCACATATTCACCATATTGGTTACTTCCACATCAACATCAGGTGATTGGTTTTCAAATGATTGTTCAGATTGACTTACAGTTAAAACAGTTACACCTGTATTACTCCAAGTTACTTCATTTCCACCAATTGGATTTGAACGATTTTCCCAACTACAACCATTTGTATTTTTTGGAGTGTCCTTAAACTTACCTGTACCTTCAGTCCAAGATTCCGATATTGGTTGAAATGCCAAAGTATATTCTTCAGTCAATTCTGCATTACCCTCAGCTTCATAAAGTTTTAAATAATATTTTGGATTTGTGATAGCACTATCTGCAACTGATTTAGAAAGTTCTGTAAAATCTGTTCCACTAAAATTAACTAATGCTCTTGTCTGATGGTCGAATGAAGTATTGTAAAAAAACTTTTTAACTTCAAGTATTTGGTCTTTACCAAAGTTTTGGTCTTTAAAAGATTCTCCATTTATTATTGATGAACCACTTGAAATCCAAGTATTTTGTGTTGGAAAAATAAAATGATGCATTATCTAACTCTCCCTTGTATATTTTGGTTTGGCTTTTTTAATTCAAACACAGCAGGTGTATCTGTGTTTGGTGGTAAAATAATTGTTTTATCATCCGATAGTGCGTTTTTGAAATCATATTTGAAACCATAATCCGTTGAACCATTTCCTGAAACTGATGAATCTTCGAATCCACCTTCATTATTATATGAATATCTATAAGTAAAGTTTTCTAATTCGTCACCTTCATTTGCATTATCAGCAGCATCTTGATAAAAATAATCATAATCTTGTGTAATGGTTACATGCCCAATGGAACGAACTCCCTCTACTCCCATTAATTCAAATTCTAATTGACTCTTATAAATCGGTTGATTGAATTGCATTTTTTCAATTCTAAAATATTCTTTTATTTTTTGAATACAATCTAATTTTACTTTTTGTTTATTAGCATATTTTTCAGCAATTATATCAAAGAAAACTCCAAAGTTTACAATGTATCCATCATTGATTGTTACAGTATCAGTCATCAGTTTAAAGTTATTAAGATAATTTGAAACATTACCTAACAATGTTAGTGGTAAATTATCAGCTGTTCCAAGTGCAGTAGCATGTGGATTACCGACTAATTGTTTTTGATTGTTGTAAGCTAAAACATATATGTTTATTGCTGATAAGTTAAATGATGTAAGGTCTGTATTATCTTTAATTATATCTAATGGTGTGGACATTTCATCTAAAGCAGTATTAATGTTTTGCAACATTGGAGTAACCACATTGTTCCAACTATCAGCTGTGATTTGTTCATATGTTATATCTAATAAATCATTTATCTCTATTAAAGAAAAGCTGTGTTTGGTAGTTACATCATTCACTGCATTGGTAAATTCTTGCTGTCCAGAAACTTCATCTCCTTGAACATTTCTTGCAACATAAGCTTTTGCTATGTTTCCAAACTTTGCTGGTATGTTTACCACTCTAGCTTCATAATCCTCTTTTGTAACAGCCCTATTTTGTGTTGAGAAAAATGCTTTAGCCTTTTCTCTTATTTCTAAAGTTGGTTCTTGGTCTTTACCACCACGAGCAGGACTATTATTAGTTACAGTAGATAATACAGAAGTACCAAGTGTTGGTGTTGGTGCAGGTGATGGTATTGTAGATATATCTCCAGATGGAATATTTGAATTAATTCCACCCCCAACACGATAAGTAATAGTTAAAGTTGTTTGATTTGGCGTTTCACCAAGTGTTGAATATTCATTACCCAACATTGGGTCGATAGCATCATTTAAATCACCATATTGACCTGGTATAGTTATTCCAATTTGTTCTAAATCAATGAACCCACTATCAACAACTTCACCATTTTTTAAAACACCATTTCCAAAAACCAATGATGTTGTATTATCTTCATTAGTTTCACGAGTAAATCTTTTCGTTGTAGTGATATAAGTCAATGAATAAGGAACAGCTGTAGATGAAACCAATCCACTACCATCACTTGTGTAAGCCGAGTTTCTATCCACATCATCCGTATAATGTAATGGGATTGGAACTTTGTCTTGTGCAAGAAAATCTACTTCATACCAATTACTCCCATTTGAATCCACGCAAGAAACAATATCAATTACATTGGTATCAGGTATTACAATTTTTCTAAACTTTTCAGGAGTACCTATTTGAAATGTTAATGTTTTTTCTGTAGCACTTACAGCTCTTACAATTCTTGATAATGTATATGTATCAACCAAGCCATCAGTTGAAGTTCCAATTGTTTCAGTATCATTCGAACCTGTAATTTTAAAATCAATTGGTTCTAATGTTGTGAACACTATGTCTGAATTGGTTGAAGATATAAGTTCAATTCCAGCATCAAAAACCCCAGCACCACCATAATTAACTTTTGTCTTATCAGTATCTGCAGCAACATCGGAAGTAAAAGTTAAATCAACATATGAAGGAACAATTGGTTTTACTTTATAGCCAAACATCTTAGCCATTGTGATTATGTTTCTTCTTTCTTCAGCTAATGGTAATAACATCTCACGATATTGTTGGTCGACATAAAATGATAATACATCCCCAACATAAGCATTCATTTCCATTAACATCATACCAGGTGATGTTTCATTGAAATCACGATAGGTATCTGGAAAATAAGATTTAGCATAATTCATCAATGATGTTTTCAATGATGCAAAATCTTTATTTAAATAATTTACATTTGATTCTTTAAAATTGTTTTCACCATATGTTGGCATTTCTTATCTCCAATTAATATCCACCACCTTGTTGGTTTTGTGGATTAGAACTCATATCAGCTGAGTGATTTGGTTCAGTTTCTTCACTAATATCTCCTGAATAACTCATTGTTACTGAATCTATTGTGTTCGGGTCTTGTTTAATATTAAAATCTATTTTCACTCTAATTTCATTTACTCCAATATCCATTGAATCTTTTCTACTTAAAACTTTAATGTTTCTTACCTCAACAAAAGGTAACCAAAACTCTACCTTATCTAATATAGCATCTTGAACACCGACTAAGTTTTCAGTTGTAATATGTTCAAACAATAACCTTCTCAAATTTAAACCTAATGTTGGTTGAAACAACCTTTCACCTTCATTAGTTTGTAATAAATTTCTTATATTGTTTTTTACAGCCTCAATGGTTGTTGAAGTACTTGCAAACCAACCATCTCTTTCATCACCTCTACGGATTGGTAAATCAATACCAATTTTAATACTACTATCATTATCTTGAATATAAGGTTTTCTTGTTGTATCTTTAATTGCCATTATAATAGTTTCCTAGCATCATCTTCTAATAATTTAACTGTTGTATGTTGTCGTTGCCCATCTTCATCACTAACATCAAATTGATCTTGTGAATCCGGGTCATCACCAATATAAACATAACCTGTAGATTCTAAAGCACCAATACGATTAAGATAATTTACACTACCATCATCATCATCTCTATCACCTCTTTTAGCTAAATCTAAACCTGGTAATGTTGAACCACCTTCCAATAGTGGAGTTACAGCTGCAGCTATTTCATCCTCTAATTTTTCTATTAATCCCCCAAGTCCTAAAGGGTCACCTAATTTTCTTAACATTTTTAAAACAGGTTTATATTCACCCAACAAAGTTTCTAATTCAACATTAACAGGTAAATCTGGTGTTTTAATATCTTCAAGAACAACAGGAGCATTTAATTGTGTTACTCTAAAGTTTGCGTCCATAAGAGCATTTATTATTGCTCGAGACATATAATGAGCTTCTCTTTCAATCATAGAACCAGTTGAAGTATCTATTTGTATACTTGGGTTATAAGTTGGAGATGCTTTTAAACCCTGAACTTTAGCTTTTATTAAATCTTCTTTTAATCCCATTATTATCTTCCACTTTTCATTTTAGATTTTTCTTCACTTTTCTTTAACACTTCACTATAATCTTTATTAACGAATTGAGCCATTGGGTCATTCGAGGGAACAACTTGTTGTGATGCTCCACCCATCACATCACCATATTGTTTACCCATCAATTCATTCATTCTATCTGAAGTAAATTCACTACCACCTAATGTTTTCCAATCATCATCTTGAGCTGTTTCATTCAATACATCATTCAATACTGAATTAGATGTAAATGATTTTTTCTCAACGATTTTTTTTGGTTGTGGTTGAGATTCAATTGGTTGTTTCAATTCAGTTATCACTTCCTTGATTGCCATCGCAACTTCTTCTCTAACGATTTGTCTTATTATAGTTTTAATATTTGTTTTTTTCTTTTTCATAATTACCTCTTTTATTGTTCAATAAAATGTTTACTACTTAATATTTTATCTAATTTCTGTCCAAGTTTTATAAATTCTGGAGCTAAAGGTTTACCACTTAGGTTAGTAAGTGGTATTGGTGAAAACATAAAAATAGCCCCCTCTTGTAAAAGTGCTAATGTTTCTTTTAATATATCAATAAGTTCATTACCTAAAACCATAGGTTGTGAAGCATTTTTACCAAGAAATGTTTTGTTTGAATTTATATATAAATCTTGATTAGTCGATATTGTTAAATGTCTTCCAGTTCCAATATGAATATCTTTAACTGAAGATAAAAGAATATCATCTCGTTTAGTATTTATAGTTATTCTATCAGAACTAAATAATATCTGATTTTGTTTATCAGCGTTACCATACCCATATATACCATTGGTATCTTGTGCCCCATTAACTTGTTTATATAAATCACCCATATATAAATTTCTTGAACCAACTACTGCATTAGAGTCTGATGATAATATAAAACCATCAACACGATTATTAGTATTGTCTGTGTAACTACCAAAATGTTGTTGTAGTGTACCATTTGATGTTATACTAATTAATCCACCATCACTTAAAGTTTCAATATCAAAGTTTGGGTCTCTTTTATTTGAAATAAAAATATAAGGATTATTACTCCTACTACCAATACGAACACTATTTCCGTGTCTACCCTCAATCAAATAATCACCAGTAACTTCATTAACCACTTTACCATAGTCTAAATCTTCTTTTCTTTTTTTAGTTAATCTACGATAATTAATTTCGGTGTTAAAATTTTTACTCTCACCTCTTCTACCTCTTTCATCTAACCAACCTTTATTTTTTTCTTTTATTGGTAAAGCTAATTCAGGTTTATAAGATGGGTCGTCATTCCAAGTTGGACTATTAGTAATTGTATTTAATGGTCCTAAATAAAAATTAGTTTTATTTATGGTACATAATAATACGGGATCTCCTTTTGATGGAATATCTCCATGACTTCTCAATAATGGATAATACCTATGTTCTTCATTACCAACAGATAATACTTTTTTATTATATAGTTTACCTGATATATTAGGTTTAGCTATAATTGTGTTTATTGTATGATCACCCTTATATGAAAGAGATTCTTTAGAATGAACAACATCAACAACAGATCCTGGAACAAATTGCAAATACATTGGTATTGGATATTGTTTACCAGCAAATCCTTTGATTGTTTTTCCAGGCATTGTTATAGTGGTTGAAGCCATTAATTACTCCCCAAATCAATTGTTTTATTTTTTGTAACTTCAAGTCTTTCACTTTCTTTCTGTAAATCATCTACAGTATCTTGAAGTGTTCCCATTAATTCTTCTTTTTCTTCATCACTTAATAACATTGATTCATCAGA
>Ga0163179_10001467_pt1 | contig 16729 bp, 23 predicted proteins | sample AtlANTMetagenome_FD_109643 | JGI IMG/M metagenome (GOLD analysis project Ga0163179, IMG submission 109643) | Marine eukaryotic phytoplankton communities from the Atlantic Ocean - Atlantic ANT 2 Metagenome | ecosystem: Environmental > Aquatic > Marine > Oceanic | place: North Atlantic Ocean... | reverse complement strand
TCAGTTTAGCTTTGTTCCCACCAAAGTAAGGCACTGCATACCCTTCTCGACACATAAGTTTTGACACTGGTTTGCCCTTGTACAGAAAGTCTCCCAGAACTCTGCCAAACTTTCCTTTCATATCAACACCTTTTTTGTTGATGGTAGTTTTCAACACAGTGGTTTTTCCTAATATTCTTTTCAACATAGCCTTACTAGCCAATCCAAATTTCTTTTCCACTTTGTCTCTTGTTCTTGATTCTGGAGTGTCTATGCCCATGATCCTCACACGTTCATTCTTTTGCCAAATGCCGAAACCTAGGTCGACGTCCACGTCAACAGTGTCACCGTCTATGACTCTAATCACTTTTGCTCGATAGGTCCACATTATTTTTTCTCTACTAGGTTTATTAAATCTTGAACAGTCTGGACTTTGTCACCGTCGTCCTCTGATATTTTGACACCAGTTGCTTTTTCAACTTGTATGCATAATTCGATTGTGTCAAATGGATCTGCACCTAAGTCATCCACTAGGTGTGCTGTAGGTACTACTTTGCCTTCTGCTACATCTAGGTGTTCTGCTATGACTTTGATTACTGTTTGCATACTATTCCAATATTATCGCTTTGATTGATTTCTCGCCCATGTAGATCTCAGTCTTGCCTTTGCCTTTCCAACACTGGTACTTGACCGTTGGGTTGTAATCTCTTTCAGCTGTTCTCTTTCCCCTTAGGCATTTGGCCATGCTGTCCTGTATTCGATGTTCTTTTATCTCACCGTTAACAAACATCAATAAGGCTACCACTGTTTCTATCATTAGCTTCCGTTCTTGTAGACGATCTCTCTGTCAGCGTCTTTTAATTTTTCGATTGATTCTTGTGCTTTTTCCATCTGCTCTTTGAGGAACTCGATGTTTACCTTGTTGTTGGCCATGTCATCCAAGTGTTTTTGCATTCTTTCAACTGACTTGTATAAATCTTCTATCAACATAAATTGCTCTATGTCCTGAGAACTTTGGCCTAATTCACCTCTTGGATATCTTATTCTAAAGTCTGTGTTTTTTGTAACTTCGTTGTGTAGCCTTTGGTCTTCGGCAGTCATGTCTTTTTCTAATAGCACTGACTGTGTTTCTAACTTGTTTAATCTTTCCACAACTCCAAAATATGCCCAAACACCCACTGCAACCGCACCTATGATTGATAGCAGATTTCTCATTGGCATTGAGATTGATGTTGAATCACTGATTTTCATAATAGTAGTATTTATTGAGTATTATTGGAATCTTCGTAGTACTTCTTGTACTCTTGTAGCAGGTTGTTTGTTTCCTGTAGTTTCTGTCTGATCTGTGCAAAGTTCCTAGCCAGCACCTGGAAGTCCTTGTCTGTGATTCCGAACAGCACGGGGTCTATTCCTGCCTCTTCAAGTTTCTTGAACACTTCGTCCGCATTCTTGCTCGTGATTATAATCCATTTGATCTCTTCCATCTGTAGTGGAGTGGGCATAGGATAATCTAGTTTTTCTCTTGGTTTCTCGACCGAGAATATTTTGATCTTTTTCTCGCCACCTATGCTACATCCTGTTAGGAATAAGATCAGTGCTAATGCAAATATTTTATTGATGTTCGACATAATTTGGGTTTGCCAGTGACGGGCACTCTGGGTTGATTTCTGATTTCAAAGTTGCTTTTAATTCTGCTTCAGTGTGTTCCGCACCAGATGCCAACTCAATACATCTTGCGGCATTCTTGCCACCACTGTTTATTACTCTCTCAACAGATGTGGTTCTCTCAAGGGCCAGTTTGCCTATGTCTCTTTTTTTCTTGGTGAAACGTTTGTCAAGATCCTGTAGGTCTTTTTTGAACGTGTTAATCAGAACATTTAATTTTTTATTGCTTTCTAATATTGCTTCAAAGTCTTTCTTTTGTTGTTCGAGAACTTTTGTTTGTTCAGCAACCGCAGTTTCAAGTTTGACTTGATTTGCCTTAAGTGTGGCATTGTCTGCCCTCAATTTCATCACATAGACCCCTGCACCTGCGATACCTGTGATAAGCAACATGGTTATAACCATTCTTATTGAACTAAACATAATATACGTATTTATTGAATTAAACCAGGCTTGTAGACAGTTTTTCCGTTTTCTTTCATTGCAGTAAGCACACTTTTTCTGTTGCCTTCTGACTTGTATGAAACGTGTACCCAACCTGAATCTGGTATGCCGGGTGTGTAGAATTCTAATATCAATTGGTCGAAGTCTAAATTGGATTCAATCCAACTTGCAACATCGTAATTGGCTGTGCCCGGACATTCTATATCGGCCGCCTCTCCTTGGCAGTGTTGCGATTTGCTGGATCCACCAACTGCTTCGTTTAGGGCAGGTCCTCTGTATCCGGAGTTTATAACCGTTACACCAAAGTTGTCTCTGACTTTCTGTACAACATTTTCAAACAGTTGTTTTGCGTTTGCTAGATGTTCTTCGTTGGGAGTGTTGTCAAGACCCTGCCTTGTGGCAGTTTGACTTTTAGTAAATTCTTGTAAACTGAAATTTTTGCTTAATCTTACCATCCACTCTTACTTAACAGAGCAGACTGGTCACCCTTTGTGAAAATGAATTTGTTTTCATTGGTTTTGGTAATATCGTATGGGCCAAAGTATTTGGTAAGATGAGTGCATTCTGCAATAGAATCCATATCAATCTTGAATGCTTTTGCTTCTTTCATTATGACATCTGTAGATCCAAATTTATGTATTTCAAATTTTAATTCGTGTCCAGCACCAACCTTTTTAACAGACATTATGCTTTCGTTTATTTTGCATTCCATCATATCATAAAGGTCAAAGAACTTCCTTGCTTCGCTGACTTTCATCTCGTCCACTCTTTGTTCATAAGCCTCTGGCGTGGTCGGCACAGTCTCTGCCATTGTACCTGCGGAAACCATTGTTGGATTTACACCTTTGTGGTATGTGTATTCAAATTCTTCGATATTGGTAAGTTTCTTTAGATCTTCTAAAAATCCAGCTATTTGTTTTATTACTTCTGGCTTTCTAGCAAACTCTACAAACACTCGGTGTTTGCCATCTTCAAGTGTGCCTGGTGTGGCGTCAGCGTCAAGAATTGAATTATAACCGACTTCTGCAAATCTTTCAAGATCTTTTGCTGGTGCTTGTCCATCCACAACAAAACCGAGAACTAGTATGTTCTTATCGTCGCCCATTTTTGATTTATATTGGTCAATAGAAAAACGTGGACTTACTACGCCTTCTAGGTCTCCAGCTTTTAATCCTTCGTATATTTTCATTAAATGTCTAATCCAGTTTCAGGAGTCATGGGCATATCGTCCTGTCTTTCTATTTCGTCCTGACCGTGTTTGATATTTCCTATCAGTTGTTTTGGCATTTTAATCTCAACAATCCATATGTCATGTGCATCAATTTTGCCTTTAGTGGTGCCCGGTCTATAATCTTCAGGCCCCTTGATCATTCTTGGTTTCAATAATTCGTCTTTTGCATACGTCACCTTACAACCTTTGTCAGTCAATCTCTTTCCACCTGCAGGATCTGGCATTTTGTCTGCCGGCCACATGAATGAACAAGTGACAAAATGTCTCGAGTCATTTGGACCGGATAGTAGTTCTCCATCTTTCCAGTTGGCAAAAACATATACATCTAGTTCGTCTATGACTCTCTCGAAGTCCTTTAGTATGCCTAAAGTAGGACCTACTGAGTATAACGATTGTACGTTTTTGATTATGTCTAAGACGTCATGCATAGTTCTTATTTATCCTAAATATCTGTGTTGTAAAATATGCATACTTAATCTGGAAATTTGATAGTAAGTAATTGTACATGAGTCCACAAAGACACATCAAATCACAATCAACCACAAACTACGAGGAACCTTATGTTATCATCAAACGGCCTACAAATGCGACCTTTATTCCAACGCAAACTATGGAAATTAATGAGGAAGAAAAGAGTGTACGACAAACGAGTAAGACTGTATATGCAGAATCAGACTTGGCTTAAGATAAGGAAACAAAAGGACAGACGCAGACGTAGAGTGTTGATGAGAATATGGAAGGCCAACCAACTTGCTATGCTAAAGCGAATGTATAATCAGTCTATTTGATAAACTGATCTAACATTTGACCATAAGCCTTGTAGAAGTGTTTGTATAGGGTGTCATATGCAATATGGTCAACTAGGTTCGGCTGACCGGGCACTTCACATTTCAATACCTCTTTATTAACAAGGTCTAGCACTACGCCCGATTTCAAGATCTTGCCTGGACCACATTTTTTCTTTGAAAGTTCCACGAGCTCGTCGTAGCCGCCTTTTGCGTTGAAGGTGTAATTTACAATCAAGAATCTCTTTTTTCCGTGCTTACTGCCCATTGGATAGTCTCGCTAGTTTGATCATAACACTTGCTAGATTTATCTCAGGATCAGCGACAAATGAATGATCAACTAAACCTTGCTTAATAATCAGCACGGCCTTGTCTTGTGCTTCTTCGTTTTTGGATATTATATCCAAGTTGTCATACAACCATCTGTATATCTCTTCACACTCCTCTGGTCTCGCTTGGGCACATACAAGTTTCCTTGCTTCGTTTATTTTGCCTTGTTTGAACAGTTCAACCATCTGTAGTCTATAATCTTGTTGTCCTGAATCACCTGACTGTGGTGGCATCAGTTTTCCATCTCTGCAATTCTGTTGTATCATGTTGATACATTTTCTTAGATCCGGATATGACGCTTTCACATAAGTGTCTAACACTTCTATATCTGGTTCCATTTTTTCAGCAATCAGTATCTCTGCTGTCCTCGCCGTGAATTCGTTCTTGTCAATTGTTTCCATGTGGAATCCTTGACATCTTGAGTGTAGTGCTGGAATTACCCTGTTTGGATAATTGCAAGTTAAAATAAATCTCGCTGATGTGTGATACATTTCCATCACACCACGCAACGCCGCCTGTCCATTTGGACTCATGTAATCTGCCTCATCAAGCAACACATATTTGTATGCTCCAAATGGCATGATCTGTACAAATGAATTAATTTTTTCTCTTACGGTATCTACACTGTTTTCTCGAGAAGCATTTATTTCTAGTATGTCATAACTGCTTACTTCTAGTTCTTGGAACAATACTTTTGCAAGTGTAGTCTTACCTACGCCAGGAGCACCACTCAGCAATAGATGTGGAATCGCTTTGTCGTCAATCCATGTTTGTATTTGACCACGTTGTGCTTCATCTCGCACAACATATTCTTTCAGTGCCTTTGGTCTATATTTTTCGACCCAAAGTTCTTTCATTAGTTGTAGCCTTTAATTTTTTTATAAGTTTTGTGTAACACATAGAACCAAACACCGTTGATGCTAGGCTCGATCAAAGCAACTGCACCTGCCTCCCATAAACTTGCACCAGTCATTACACTCACGACAGTCATTGCAATCACTATGTGTCCTAATGTGTAAGTTATTGCCAGCCCAACACTTGATCCTGTTATCAATTTTTTTATTGCTCCTTGTATGCCCGATGTGAACTCTGTCATTTACGTAACCATTTCCTTGCCGCTTCAATTGGATTTTTTAAACCTTCATAAGTGTTATCAATAAATTTAATATGTTTGCTTAACTTAATATTAAGATCCTCTATTGTTTTTTGCAACTTATCAATCTTGTCGTTTAGTTTCTTAATGTTTTTTTCGTTTGTCATACCGCTATATTACAGCAGATTCTTTGGCTTGTCTATATAATTGTTCTGCGGCCATGTTTTTACCTTTGGCCTCTGTCTGTATGTCAAAGTGTTCGCCGAAACTTAATGCCCAGTCATTAACCTTTGCGTTTGGTAAAAGGTCCGAGTGTGCTCGTAATTTTTGTTTCTTGCAACCTCTTTCCAATAGCATCTTAATATCATGCATTTCGGAGTGCATTTTATCACCAAGTCCTGCAGGCGCAAGATGTTCATCTCTGGAGTATGAATAATGTAGAGTTGGTCTGACGCCACGCCAACTGTCTATCACCCTCTTTACCCTGTCGTCATTTGGTTGTATATATTCTTCCGCACGTATCCAATGATGGTGTATGTCAAGCACCAGGGCAATCTCTTTTGCCACTTCTAGAGTGCTTTCGAGCCCATGACCCATTTCGTCATTCTCTATTGTTATAAGATTCCTTGCTTCTTGAGATAATCTTGGAAACTCTTTCAGAAGTCCCTCTGGTCCACGTTTGCCAGATATGTGTATGTTGATCTTGCAACCATCATGCCACGTCTTGCCATATCCCATCCAACGTGCCATGTCAACATGATACTCGAATTCTTCAATGCTTCTTTCAACAATGTCTGGTGTGACACTAGAAAGGCAACAGAACTGTCCAGGATGAAAACTAATTTTAACATCTAAACGTCTGGCCGCTTCACCCACAGGGGCAAATATTTTAGCACAGTGATCTTGTATCTCCTTGCGTTGCCACCATGCCTTCCAGTTCTTTTCTGTGTAGCCTTGAAGCATCTCACTACCTAGTCTTACCATTCTACGTTCGGGTGGCAGTGACCCCACACGTTCAACCATCCTTATGGCCGCCGCGGCGTTGTGGTTCATTATGTCCCACTGCCTCTGCTCTGCATCATTAGGATGTTCTCTCAACCAACGCATGGTTGTGGATCTGCCATTTAGATTTCTATCCTTGGCATTTACTTTCATTCCGCCAAATTCAGACTCGTCATTGAGCCATTTACAACAAAAACCTATACGCATATTAATATTTTAACACAGTCTGTTAAGATGTCAATCATTATCAGCATCACAAAATGTCGCCCATTGCTGAGGTAGATCACTGCATTTCAAACGGAATCCATAATCTCTGTCAATATCTCTGAGTATTTTGTTTGCTTTTGCCATGCTCAGGCCTACATCTGCTGGTATCAGCAAAGCATCCATTTCAACTTCTTTGTTTTTCTTTGCGGCCTGTACTCTGTGCCATCCATCTGTAAGCAAATAATATCCAGAATCTTTTATAGGAGTAACCAGTATAGGATTGTAAGGAAAACCTTCTTTGGCCAGTTTATTGATCCAGTATCTTTTTTCTTTGTTCAGTGGACGCACTACCCCTAGTCCCATTTCCGCCATGGTAACAAGTTTATCTATAGGAACATTTTTCCTAATTAGTTTAGTTTTTTTAGTCATTGCCCGGAAGAGATGTCATCTGTTGCATTCCACCTGTGTTGACATATCCGGCTTTGTGTCTGTTGAAGTCAGGTTCGTCATCTGAGACTAACAGGATGTCATTCTCGTCAATCATTCTTACTTCTAGTTCAACACCTATTTCACCAGCCGAACCTTTTTCACTTCGCTTGACTTTGAATGCTCTGGACCATCTTCCATGTGCTACCATTATCCATTGTCCTACTTTGACATCTTCTTGTAGCCTACCAACTGCGTATACCTTGCCCCATCTAGGGTGTATGCCTTCTGCAGTTCCGTCATCGTCAACTAGTATTATACCGCCTTTGGATTTTGTTTCACCAAAATGCATATCAGAGACTAGTACTCTTTTTTTGAGGGGGATAATATCGTTCTCGACAGTGTATTGCTTACCACCATCACTACCGAATCCTTTTGCCTGTGCTGATTTTATATCCATCTTAGTATTATTGTACTAGATTTATTCTAAACCGTCAAGTGCTTCGTCTATGCCTTTTTTAGGTGCGACAGTTTTTTCTGCTACTTTGGGTGCCGCTTTTGGTGTTGCTATTTTTTTTGTTTCCACCGCTTTGGGAGTTGGTGGAACTTTGTTGACTGGTGCTGGTTTGGCCCTCGCTGGAGTGTCGTCAACTTTGCCTCTTGGTTGCTCGTAATACTTTTTGATCACTGTTTCTTTCGGTGTAACTATTTGTCCACCTTTTCCTAGAACATCACCTCTTGCATTGACATTCATATTACCAACTGCCTGAACGCTTTCGTTGGCTGATCTTAATTTTTCTATATCGACCATCCTGCCTTGCATGGTTCTGTATAATTTTCTTCTTTGTGCCATAATATTAAACTCCTATATAATTACTTATCATCTTAAAAACTCAGTGATATCTAAATTGTACAACAACGGATTAATCTTGTGTACACCTATCAAGAAAAGGCAGAAACTTGCCACACTTGATCCTCTGCCAACTCCCCATACCACGTTGTTGGTTCTTAGAGTGTCTACGAAATATATTAAGAACTGCAAAACACGAACAAATTTCTTTTTCTCAAACAGTGCATATTCTGTTTGCACTCTCATTTTTTCTTCGTCGTTCTGACATTTGTCCAACAACCACTGTAACACATTTATTTGGTAATACTTCTCTGGCATGTGCCAGTCATTGATATTTTTATTATCGAACTCCGACAGAGATTCTCTGTTTGGCAATGTATTAATTGTTGGTAGATCTAAACCAAGTTCTTTGAGGCTTGATGTGTACTTTTCAACATCATCGATGAAAAGTTTTGAAATGTCAAATTCTGGATTATTGTACAGTAAGTCTATTGCGTCCTGTTCACTGAATGTGCAGTCACCGTAATCATTTATCTTTATCTTTTCCGCCATTTAATACCTTTGGGTCGAACTTGAATATTTTAGCATGATCTTCGTGCTTATTGTCAACTGGTATTTGTTTACTGGTGCCCCAACTAAAGTGTCCTGTGTATATGCCTTTGTCAAATTCTTCATCATAAGTTGCCGTGTCCGGTCTCAACCACCATGGGTCAAAGTTCGAGTATTTGTCTGAGAACCAGTCCGGCGCATCTAATAGTATAAGCTCTTTGCTGTCTTTGTCAACCGTGTAGGTAATACCATCTCCCTGCCATGACGAGAGTTCAACAAAATTAATGGTCATCTTGCTGTCTAGTATTGCATTTGCTTTGCAGAAACACACAGACGCCATTATCTGATCATATGGTGGCCTGGGAAGTTCTATGAATCTATTGTTACTTGATTTCTTTAGGATTTGATATAACTTCTCTTCTCTCCACGTTGTGATTGTGTTTGCGAACACTAATTCGAAAAGATTCTTTAATCTATCAAAGTATTCAGTTTGCTCTTTTAAGTTTGCTGTGTGCGGAGTTAGGGAAATTTTTACACTGTATTCGTTGCCAAACAACTCACCGTCTACTATGATAATCGATTTGAATTTTGTCTTCCAAGAAAATTTATTTGACATCAAGACTATTTACTATTCGATATTTACTAGGTCTCCTAGGTCTGGTTCGTTCCTTAACTTCTTATTATTTTTGTGCCAAGCTTCAATACGCCTTTCTCTGATTGCGTTTTGATATGTTAAAAGTGCATGTTGAAGTTGTGCCAACATTTCAGGATTCCTACCAAATCTTTTCGCCGTGTTTACTTTTCTGCTTAATTCTTTTATTCTTTTGGAAATGTCCTCGTCTGACATGTTTCCTATTTCTTCTTGTAGTGGGTGGAAGTACATACTACTCCTTATCTATTAGATATAGATTTTACCTATCTGATGCATCAATATTGTTGTGCCACCATCTGGAGTAAGGAACTCATACAAAAATCTTTTATTGTCCGGAAAAGTAATTGTATCTGATGATCCGTCTCCGCCTGTTACGTTATCCGCAACCAGCACGGCGCTTGGTATTGTTAATGTGTGTGCCACATTGGTGCAAGTGATATCTAATATTATCCTACCAAGTGAACCACTGGCTGGAAGATTGGTAAAAGATAGTGTTACAGATGCATTTGTTGTGATTGTTTGGTAATGTCCGTTTGCATGGTTCAATGCAATCGAGCCTCCTGTGGTTCCATGTGCGTACACAACCTCCGAAGTGTTTTTAAATTTTGCCTGTAGGACTTCATTGTTGGCAAAATTACTAGATTGATTCAATGATGCCTTGTTAGTTTGTAAGTCCTCTATTTCAGATTTGGCCTCTGTGAAATTAGTTAGTATCGCACTAAAGTTATCTCTGAATCCCTGTGATGAATTATCTTGTCCTGCAGTAGGGAAAGTTCCGTCTACGTTGCCTGGTACTATTTTACTTGCCATATTTTAAATTCCTTTGTTTCTAAATACTAGATATTTATCGTTGGATCTCTCCACCTTGATTATTGTGCCTTCTGCAGGGACTTCTTTGGTAAATGTAATTGTTGTTTTCTTGTTTGCTGTGTCATGTGATAAAGTAGCACCAAGTTCATGGTCAGCAGATCTTAGTGTGCCATCAACTGTGAGATAGCTTGGTATAATATTGTTGTCCGCTGTTACACCTTTACCAACTGATACTATGTTCGCTCCTTCTTTAAGCAATATGTCTTCTTCGTGTATGATCTCATTCAAAGTAAATGTAGTTGTAGACCCATCTGCTGTGAACGTCTCTGGAGACACAATGCTCTTGCCAACAAGATATCTGTCTATCGTAAATTCAATATTTTGGAAAACAAGTTTTTTGTCTTCGATCCTTTTCTTTAACCTACCACTGGTGCCAGGTTTACAAAAGCATATAGGAACGGCCATGACATATCCCAATGGTGCCAATTCACCAACCTGCGTGGTCCTCATCCATAAAGGCAGATAGTCGTATTCCTTGTGTCCCAATGATTTCATTCTTGTTCTCATGTTTGCAACTGCGTTGGGATATAGATGTGTAATGAAACCTAGGTCAGCTGAAAGTTGATTTGCATATCTTACTTTGGATCCTGAAGTGCTGAATGATAAACCACCATCGGTAGTCACCTCGTACACGTCATAATCTGTCGTGGCATTTGTGCTAGAAGCCCTTGGACCTATCATTGGTTTAGAAATATCATTCCTCAATTTGATTGAACTAGATACTGATTCGCCTTCGCTGTTCACCAAATTATCTTTTATTTCAATGTATACAACTTCATATTTTACAACACCGTCTTCTTTGGCCTGTGCTGTTTTAATATCACCAAAATATAATGTTTTTGATGTATGGTTTTGCTCCATCTGTTGCTGAAAAGCTGTCAAGGTTTGTGCCTGTAATCCGGCCATCATTAACATATCTGGTTTTAGTTTCATTCCAAAGTTTGCATCTTCTGGTCTGAAAATGTATTCTGGAGAATTTATATTGGGATCTTGTGCTATACTGTAAAATATATTTTGATCTATAAATGATGTTGCCTGGCCAGACATGTTTCCATACTCTACGGAAGTGAATGGTATGTCTATATTAAGCGTGAATTCTTTCTTAGTTGCCTCTGATTGGTACTGATCACTAACTGTAACTTCAAATGTAAAAGACCGTGTCGAATCAGAGAAATCACTAGGATCTATTGTGCCAATTAAGTTTCCTTGTTCTGACAGTGTTATTCCTGTAGGTAGTGTTCCTGAAGTCACGGAATATGATAGCACTCTGTTTGCTGTTTCTGTTTCTGCCTCTATCGAAAGTAGACTAGGTATGTCTGCGGTCAATGTGCCAATGATAGAAGGAGTTGTGAAAGTTAGACCTATGTCTATTTCTCCAACCACTTTCATGGTAAAAGTTCTTTCTGAGAATGTGTTTAGTCCTGTGGCTACCACCCTGTTAGCTCTTACGGTGAAAGTGAAATCAACTTCTACCGCCGATTGTCTTGCAAGTTTGCCGTATATCTCACCTGAATTTAAATCTATAGATAGTCCTGTGGGTAATGCTCCAGCTGTGATGCTATATTCAAGGTTGGCCTGTAATGGATCAAAATCTGATACATCTATCCTTATTACAATGTTGTTGTCGTGTCTGAACGTTCCGAGATCCGAATCTGTTATGAACACAGGAGGTCTTCCTGTGTGTCGATCCATTGTTATTGTGTTATCGCCTATTATTGTTTGGTCAATTGTGACATTAGAATTTGAAACTACCCAGTAGTCTGCAGAGTAAACAAAAATGTTAAAATTTCGATCAACACTGGAAACACCATCTGTAACTCTTACAATAAAATCATAATTGACAGATCTTGATTTGGATATTACAGTCCTGTCGTAAATGTTTTTAGCTTCTAGAGGATTACCACCGTCACTTGGTGTAAGTGCTGAGAAATCGGGAAATGCATCAAAGTCATATCCACCCTGTGGGCCATAAGAATCATCAATTGCAAGTTGCACTACTCCTGATATTTTTCCTCCAGTTGTCATAGTAACTCCTGGTGGTAAGGAACCTTGCACAACTTCGTAAACAAGATTCTGCCCCGCCGCTGTGTCTGTGTCTGTGGCAACTATATCGTACTCAATGAATGATCCATCAAGCACAGTAACGTTACCTGTCACGTCTGCTGTGGACAATGTGCTGTCACAAGTTGATGTACTGTCAGTGGTGTATACCGTTGACAATGGCTTATTAAGCTGTCCTGCCACCGTAGTGAACACAGGAGCATCTGCGCCTGACACATCAAGTGTGAATGTTCTGTCTGTGATTGCGGATCCGGCCGTGGCTCGCACGACGAAGGTGTAAAGAGTTCTTTTGGCTACCTCAGCCGGAGTTCCTGTTAGTAAGCCTGTGGAAGTAAGAGACATTCCTGATGGTAGGCTTCCTGCAATCAACGAGTATGTAATGGCCGTGGAATCGCTAGTATTCGCTTCGAGTTGTAGCGAAAACGCTGACTGCTCATCAATAGATGCCAGTTTTCCTGCTGTGGTTGTCCACACTGGTGTTGCCATTAAAATACTCCTTACATGGATATTTATTGGAGTATCAACGATTTATAGTGTGCGTTATAGTATGCTATTAACTATTAACTGACTGCCGCTGTAAATGGTGTTGCTGGATTGGCACCTGCCGCCACTCTCATCACGCCTCTTACGTGATATTGGTTGGTAGCTATGTCAATAAGCTCAAGATAATCACCAACAATACCGCCTGTGGTACCACCGTTAAGTGTGATTGTGTCAGAAGCCGCAACTGTTGGAAAAGCTGTTACTGCCGTACCATCTTCATCTAGGTACAACATAATCCCGTCGATTGTGTCTGTTGCATCCGCCACCTGTATCTTGTAGTTGGATGTGTTAGTAACACTAACGATGAATTTGTATACAGCACCTGTGCCTGTTGCCGCTGGTAGTGTTAAAGTCACTGCCGCGTTACCACCAACTTCACCAAGCAGTAAAGTTCTGCCGGCGTGTTCAGCTATTGTGACTGAGTCTGTTGCCACGAATGTGTGTATCGCTGGTAGGAATGATCCAGTCAATGTCAGCTGTGAACTGATTGCAACTGCACCTGAACCCTGAGATGATATATTGATGTCTGCGTCTGACGTATCACTCTGGATTGTGTTCGATCTCAACACACCTGATACTTCTATGTCAACTGCATTTAATTCGTTAGTAATACCAACAGTCTGGCCACCTAGTGTAATTGAGCCAGAACCGTCTGGACTAATTGTTATACCACCATTTGTGTCTATGGCCGAAATCAAGTTACCATTTAATCTTATATTATCAACGTTTACAGCTCCTGTTGTAGTCTGTTCGCCTGTGTGAGTAATAGCACCTGTCAGCACGATAGCACCTGTACCAGCTGGATCAACTACAAAGTCGCCATTTGTGTCTGTTGTGATTGTACCGTCTGCTAGTATGTTTAGGTCACCTATTGCAACTGCTCCGCCAAGTGTAAGTGCACCTGTTGTTGTTAGTGCGGCAACTGTCGTAGTTCCTGTCACATTTAACGTTCCACCTACTGTGGCATTATTTGTTATTGCAGTGTTTCCTGTTGCTGTAATAGTACACAGTCCACCTGATGTTATTGTAAGGTCTGTGTTGTCACCTTCGATCTTCTCACCTGTACCAAATGTTACGCCTACATTGGCAGGCACAACTACGTCTGTTGTTGCTGTAAGGTTGATCGCACCACCTGATGTTACTGTAAGGTCTGTGCTGTCACCTTCAATTTTCTCGCCAGTTCCAAATGTGATACCCACGTTAGCAGGAATCACAACATCTGTTGTGGCAGTCAACTCAATTGCATCACTTGAAGATATTGTTAATTTTGTACCGTTACCTTCAATTTTTTCTCCGTCATCGCCAAATGTCATTCCGATGTTGGCTGGCAGGTTAACATCTGCACCTGCTGTAAGGTTGATGTCACCAGTCCCTGTTGGATCTAATGTGATGTCTGCGTTTGAACCATTCGACACGATGTCGTTGGTTGTGACACTTGTTGCTGTGACGCTGTTGTTTACTACAACCGCACCTGTCAATGTAGTTGCACCTGTAACTGCTAGTGTCGAACTTAATGTTGCGGCACCTGTAACTGCCAAAGTAGAACTAGCCGAAACTGCTCCTGTCAATGTACTTGCACCACTTATGGACGCTGTACCATCAACCACTAGTCCTTCGTTTATATTAATTGTGCTAGAGTCATCAGAGCTGATTGTTGTTCCAGCTATTCTTATCGCTGAAGCAATCACCCCACCTGTACCATTTGGTAATAATATGATGTCTTCGTTTGATCTTGCTGATGTAATTCTTCTTCCGTTTACGTCTAGATCTCCACCTAGTTGCGGAGTTGAATCCTCAACCAAGTCATTGGCTTCTGCTGTTGAGCCATATAATTCTGTAAAGTTGTCGTTAATCTTGTCAAATGCTGTTCTTAACGGATCACCTGTTCCGTCGTTTGCACTTGATCCTATGTTAATACTCTGTTGTGCCATGTTTAAATCCCCTTTTTGCTATGATTATTTATCGTTGATTTTATAAACCGAACGTAAAATTATAGGTCCATTGATATTCTTTGGAATTTGAATACTGTGCTGTCGCTTGACGTGTTTGTCACTAATATTCTAACGTTTCCTCCACTAACATCTGCAGTGAATGTGGTCAATGGTCCTGTGTGATCTGTTGTAGATCCAAACACACTGATGTAAGCATCTGATCCATCGTGCGTCACATTTGCTTCTACTACCTCGAATCTGCTATTAGTAGAATCTGTGATGGATATGAAGTACTTGGCACTTCTGACTGCGGTAGTTGAGAATGTGTTCATTACGGTAGTCGTTGATGTAGCCACTGTTGTTGTGCCATCCACTAGGTCTGAATTGTTTAATGTGGCACCAGCAGTGGCAAATGATAACGTACCGGATCCGTCTGTCTTGATAAATTGGTTTGCACTTCCATCTGATGTTGGGAAAGTAAGACCACTAATTGTTACTCCTCCGGAACTGTTTCCTGATAGTTCAAGATTGGCATTTGAAGAGTTGGTCTTTATGGTGTTGTCATCGATTGTTATACCTTCTAGTGTAAGTGCCTGTGTTACGGTAAGTGTTGTAAAAGTCGCCGCCGCCGCCGTTGTTGCGCCAATGGTTGTTCCATCTATGGCACCACTGTTGATGTCTGCTTTTGCAATTACAACCGATCCTGTTCCTGATGGTGATAATACCAAGTTGGAGTTGGAAGCTGTTGCTTGTATCTCGTTGTCGGTTATGTTGATGTTGTCATCTATCGTGAGGCTTCCCACGATCACTGATCCTGTGCCACCTGGAGTCAAACGTATGTCCGCATTTGAACTGGAAGAGATAATGTTATCATTGAAATTCAAGTTGTCCACTGTTACCCCGCCACCACCAAATGTAACTGCACCGGTCACTGTCAACGCTCCAAGTGTGGACAATCCATCTACTTGTAGTGTTCCTGTTGTGCTTAAATTTTCATTGCCAAAACTGATCGCACCGGATGAATCCGTGATTGAGCCGTTTGCCAGTGTAAGATTACCAATTGTGGAACCTGTGGCCGCGGTCACTGTTCCTGTGGTTGTGAGGTTCTCGTTGCCGAAACTTATAGCACCTGACGAGTCAGTTATTGACCCATCGGCCAGAGTCAAATTTCCAACCGTTGATCCAGATCCTGCTGTGATGGCTCCCGAAAATGAAACTGTTCCAGACACTGACAGAGTACCATCAACAATCAAACCGTCATTAATATTGATCGCTGTCGAGTCATCTGAACTTAATGTTGTGCCAGCGATCTTGATTGCGCCGAAAACAACTGATCCTGTTCCTGCAGGCACTAGGTTGATGTTTTCGTTCGACCTTGTACCTATTATTTCATTGCCGCTGATGCTGATTGCGGGAAAATTCACAGCACCTGCGCCAGCTGGTTTGAATATCAAATCATCATTGGTCCTGGTGGCCCTGATCTCGTTTCCTGTGACCTGTATGCTTGTAAGGTCAAATCCTGCTGATGCGTAAATCTCGGTGAAGTTCGTGTTCACCTTGATCATTGCGTCTCGTAACGTATCTCCCGTTCCGTCGTTTGCGTTCTGTCCTACATTTAAAACTAATTGTGCCATATTCTATATTTCTATCAATCTTCTCACCACTGTTATTTCATGCGTGTTACTAGTATTTATTTGTCCTCTGAGCCTGACATTGTCACCACTTACGTCGGCAGTGATTGTTGCCAAGTCAGAACCAGTGCTACTTGTCCTTCCAAACACAGATATGTATGGATCTGTTCCGTCGTGTGTTACCCGCACATCAAGGGTCTCGTAGTTCCCCAACGTGCCTCCGTTTGAGTCAGAAATAGACATGTTGTAAAAAGCACCCCTGTGGGTAGTCTTGTCGAATGTGTCCAGTGTGGCGATGTTTGATGGGTTTCCAGCCGCCCTGTCCAGGTGGACCTGCCATGCAACGATCGTTCCTTGTGCTCTCGAATCTGCCAGCGTTGCCCTAACATCGACATCGGAGCCATCAACCACTGTGTCCCAGTTGACTAGATTTGTGGTTGTTGAATCAGTGTTGATGCCAAGCCTAGTGTTATACGCATCCGT
>Ga0163179_10001466_pt1 | contig 16732 bp, 9 predicted proteins | sample AtlANTMetagenome_FD_109643 | JGI IMG/M metagenome (GOLD analysis project Ga0163179, IMG submission 109643) | Marine eukaryotic phytoplankton communities from the Atlantic Ocean - Atlantic ANT 2 Metagenome | ecosystem: Environmental > Aquatic > Marine > Oceanic | place: North Atlantic Ocean... | reverse complement strand
TATAAGTTCAGAACTATATCAAATAAATATTCAACCATCGGTTCGAAATAACAAGGAAAGGCGATAAATCGATTGATACTCATGTACTAACTGAAATCTAACATCATAGAATGCCGATAATTCAGAGCTAATCTCTTTTTTATTATGCTTTTTTTCTTTTTCTAACCTATCTATACGCAAGTTCAAAATCTCGATTGCTATCTTAAGATCTGAAAGTTGTGTGTCTTTATCTAGCTTTTGACCAATTTTGCATCTTTGAATTAGACCACCAGCAAGTTTGAGTATCATGTTTCCCTCTTAAAAAAGATTGAAGATCAGAATAATGAACAGTGTAAATTAACTCTGACCAGATTCATATTAAGTGCCTAAGTGATAATACTGTACGGCCCTTTCCCACTTTAGGATCGTACAATTAACAAAATCCTCAAAACTTACCTTTGTTATTACTCTACATATATCGACAGAAAGAGCAAAAACTTGGACAATTCACGCGTATATCCAAGAAATTTATAATCGAAGTGGCGAGAAATTACCCTTACAAATAATTGGAATAAATATATAGAAACAAGATTTTTTTAGAGCTGATTTTCAATTATATGGAGACAAATAACTTTGACCTAGAAAGATCAAAAAAATCAAATAGTAGTTGTCAGTTCTAAATGAAAACTTCTTAAGTTTTTCAATAAAGAAAGAGCGATAAACATATTAGTACGCTGTAAATTTGCGTTTGTTGATAATTCAATCGGTTAACATCACAAAATTAAGTTTGTCCAGTTTCGATCCGTAGATTTTTCTGAACTTAAAATCAGTAAAAAGAAGAATTCAGATCGAATAAATATTTTCTTAATTTATAAATACTGAACAATATAATCTAGTCTGTGAAAAACTAGACTCATATCTGTATTATGCGTGAGCCATATTACGCCATAACCTGCAATCTAATACGAGTAAGTCCAGTTTATTTGATGGGAATAACTTGGCTGTCGATATATTATTTAGCTCCTTATCACAAAAAAACAGATTTTTTGTGACTTTCGTTTCAAGATACTTTCGGGGTTTTCTCTATGTGCTGTTATTGGTACTTACAGCCAAGTTTGCGCCAAAAAACAAAATCGCAGAGTAAACCGTAAGCAAAGATGGAACTCCAATTAGTACTTACTGCTCCACTTATAATACAAATTTATCTGGTGGGTTATTTTATAATAGTATGGCTGGTGGTGTTCATCATAACTAAATTCGGTAAAATTAAATAAAGTTCATTCCTAATGATAAAAATGTAATCGATACGTCTTGATATATAGAATCTCACGTGCTGTAATAACAGCAATATAGAATAGAAAAACACTCAACTCTAGATATTACCCATACTCCATTTGAATATTGATGGGCGATACAAATCGACGCCAGTATTCACAGAATCATACAAGTTCACAATTCAAGTGCTTGTAACTATAAATATTTGAATAATCTAGTTAGATAAACCCATTGAGCCATACCGGCGCTCATATGATTGAATATATAACCATTACGAGATGAAACTAGATACTTGACCTGATTTTTTCGCTACACTTTTTTTGAACTAGCACGAATGACACACTAATATTCATAATATTCTTCTTGAGGCTAAACCCAATAATGAAAACTACATCTTTGTCTGCTAAAATAATATTTTTCTCTTTAACACTCTTATTCACATCATTTTTGATGACACCAATTGTGAGCCAAGAAGCCGACCTATCTGTCATTTTACAGAGGAACGACGAACTCAATATCCTAACTCAATCCCTAGAAACGGCTGACCTGTTAAGTGTTTTGAAATTAGAAGGACCATTTACCATATTTGCTCCCAATGACCAAGCATTTTCAAAATTACCTAAAAGAGCTTTAGAAAATCTTTTGTCAGACACCGACAGGTTAGAAGAAATACTTCTGTACCATGTCATAAATGGACTCGCGGTAGCTGATGATTTTGTTCGACTCAATCAACTCGGAATTAATGAATTTAAAACCTTGAACAAAAAAAATGTTGAAGTGAGCGTAAATAGCGAAGGTGTTTTTATAAATCAAAACTCAAATATTATACAAACAGATATTTTAGCTCCGAATGGAGTAGTTCACATAATTGATACGATATTGTTACCCCTCGAATCTGATTCAAAAAAAAGAAAAAGTGATAACACCAATACAAAAATAGATGAAGTAAGATCGCTAATTCAACAAGCCATAAGCCTGGGTGTCCCACTTTACAATTCGGGCTCCTACATGGCTTGTGAATCTATTTATAGAATCACTTTGAAAGCAATAGAAACCTTGACCGATGGTGTTACAGATAACAATTTGATAAAAAACGCAATCAGAGAAGCAGAATCAATAGATCCAAAAGATGGTGCTTGGGTATTACGATATATGCTTGATGACATCTATGCTTCAACTACAAATAACTCTATGCTCGAAGCAGAAAAAACTATGTTTGACTTTTCCGATAAAGATAACTCCGATTGGTATTTGCTCAACGATAATGTCATGGGTGGAGTATCAAAAGCTCGAGTCTCAAAAACCGCCGAGAAAACAATGAAGTTTAGGGGACGTTTATCTCTAAAGAACAATGGAGGATTTAGCTCTACTCGGAGCCAAATACCTGATTTTTCTCTAGCTGGATACGATGGATTAATGCTTAAAATACGCGGTGATGGTCGATATTACTCATTATTAGTTAGTAACCAACAACGCAGAGGAACATGGCAAACTAAATTTAAGACAAACAAGAAATGGGAAACAGTAAAAGTGCCTTTCAATAAAATGCAAATGTCAATTAGGGGATGGCGTCCGAGATCCGCACCAAAGATCATGGGTGATGGAATTAAAACCATAGGTTTTATCATCGCCGATAAAAATGAACAACCTTTTGAACTAGAAGTTGATTGGATTAAGGGCTATATTGACTAAAGACAATTTGCACACATTAATAAAGAGACAACCAGATCGACAATAGTGACTTTGGAGAATCCAGACCCACACCTATGTTCAGTACTTATTTTTAAGGGCGTTTTCTGATTGATGCAATTAACGATCGAAAATTGATAGTATCCGAAAATCTTTCCACTAATAACTCTGGAGCAAATTGCACCAACATTCGGGGGTAACTGGATCTACAGTTTCTCAGTTACCCCCTCTTTGGGCGACATTTCACACTATATAGTTCACAGCATTGGATGGAAGAAATAACTAAGTCTAGCAGAAAAAATCGAATAAGAATAATCAAGAGCAACGATAAAGTTCGATTTTTTTGCTTCAACTCATTTGCTTCAACTCAAATGTTAGCTAGTACTCAATATCATCACACCTTCCTACTGAAAGGTGAGTTAATACTTCTAGCTTCCTTCCTTTTTTCTAGTATTTTATTTATACTCAATTCTTAATCAAGTATTGAACGTGTTCAGGCAAATTTGTGCATGAAACGTGCTAATATACTTGAGCTCTGGCTATTTATGGCAAATATAAAATCAAAAGAAATAGAGATTCGTCTATACTATTAGCAGTCAGTTTGGATATTAAGTTAAATTCGCTGAATCTAGATCGTACAATTTCGCCATACCGCTCAATCTAAATTATCAAATCAGAAACAGGTTAAGTATGATTAACACAGAACAAAAAGCACTTAGTATCAACTTGAATAATGATATTTACGGAACTTTTGCTGAAATCGGTGCTGGACAGGAGGTCGCACGATACTTTTTTAAAGTTGGCGGTGCCGCAGGTACTGTTGCAAAAACGATGTCGGCATATGATATGGCTGTTTCTGACTCAATATACGGAAGAGGAGAAAGTGGGAGATACGTTTGCGAAGAGCGTCTCCAAAGGATGCTAAACCGTGAATTTTCACTACTTGAAAATCGCCTAAGACAGGATAGGCCCTCTGCACAATTCTTTGCTTTTGCTAATACTGTAGCTGCAAGTAGTTTCAAAACAAAAAGTACTGGTCATGGTTGGTTGGGAGTACGATTTCAAAGTAAACCAAATGAACCACCAAGCGACGTAATCCTTCATGTTCAGCTACTAGACAATCAAAATTATCTACAACAAGAAGCTCTCGGTATTATTGGAGTAGATTTAGTTTATGCATGTTTTCACTATATAGACGAATCAGAAAAATTCATTTCTTCTTTAATGGCAGATTTGAGTCTAAATAGAATTGAAATTGACATCATAAAAGTCAAAGGACCTGCATTTGCGAAAAAAGATCCACGTTTATTGAATTTAGAACTGATAAAATATAATTTCTCCCAAGCAATTATATTTGATGAAAGTGGGAAAATATTGCAGCCTTCTGATGCTTTATATAAATCACACCCATTAATATTAAGAGGAAGTTTCAGGCCACCCACCCACGTCAATTTTGATATGATTAAATCGGGTCTTGATGCTTTCAAAAAAGATATTCCAAAAGATCAACTTGATAATTTATTAGTCTTACCAGAGATTAGTATGAGTAAATTATTGGAACCCGGAGGCTTGGAAAATGAAGATTTTCTTGCGAGAGTTGACCTACTTTCAGCTCTAGGCCATAAAGTTATGATTAGCAACAAAAATTCATTTCATGATTTAAATAGTTACTTAATGAAATTTACGTCTGGTAATATTGGTTTTGTTATAGGAATCTACAATCTGGAAGCTTTATTCGATGAGAAAAACTATAAGGAAGATAAATATGGAGCACTAAAGTTGATCGGAACCTTATTTTCCAGACAAACTAAGGTTTATGTTTATCCTGCAGAAAAGAAAGGTAAAGGTATTTTCCATTCAGCTGATGCCAATATATCCAATTCATTAATCCTGTTGAGACAGCTGCTAATCGAAGAAAAAAGGATCATTGATCTGACGAATTACCACCCAGACCATTTTAATATATGGTCGCGTGATGTTATTAAAATGATCGAGGACGGAAACAATAATTGGCAGGATATGGTTCCTCAACTAGTGGCTGATACCGTAATTGAAAAAAACTTATTTGGCCATAAGAATCAACCAATCTAACTCATTTTGTCTACTAAATACAACATGGGAGAAATAGATCAAAGTACAGAAAATTTAAAAAATCATGAAGATAGAAAATCGTCCTCAAAGTTCCTAATTCGTATCGGATTTCTGATTATTGAATTTAATATCTGTCGTATTAAACTGATTCGTCACACAAAAACGAATCGAGTTTTTTTTCTGCTGCAGAAATGGATATCGGCTCTTCAATTTGAGCATTTGGATATCTTAGTGCAGCTGCCACCCCCATTAGGAGTGTCTCATAAGGTAAACCTTCTTGTTTACATAGGTTAATCGGTCCTAGTAACCTCTCAAATTTACCCAACTTTCTCACAGGATCTCTTGCATTCCGTTCGATAGTATCACGGATACTTTCATCCTGGTACTTTGCTAAGGCTCGACGACACCATTCCTCCTGATCGTCAGCATCAAACCTATAAGCTGAGACTAGAGCAGCGGAAGATTCCATTCCCGCCTGAAGTGCAATTTTTGCAATTTTGGAGTCATTTGCAGCGTCTGACAACCATTGATATCCTTTCAGGTAACCTATGTAGGAAACCATAGCATTAACACAATTATATGTGAATAATTTTCGGGTCAATTCTCTTTCGAAATCTGGCATAGGTTCAAACCCTAAAACATCCGGCGTCGTTAATAGCGCATTACCATCCATAGGTAAAGTCCAGTGGTTTTGAATTTGAACTGTCATTGAGGGTTGGCTAGATGTCGGCTCAATACACGAACGTAACACTTGAGCCTGAGAAACACCTAAGTTTTTTCTAATTAGTTGTCTTTCTTCATGATTAGCACTGTCTAAAAGTGTTGTGCGAACTAATTCAGCAGGTCTTGGGTGATTCTCTGCAGTAATGATATCAATGGGACCATTACGAAGACGCTTACACAACACAGATCGAATACTATGTGCCCATGCCTCCAAATAATTAGCTCCCATTGAAGTCATAATCAAAGATGATTTCAACATCAAATTATCAATTTTTTGTGCGCTATGAATTACATCTTTGACTTTGACTTTTTGGAATTGTTGTGTGGATAAGTTATATACGTCCCATTGTTTCGATTGACTCAATTCCCTTACAATAGGTAAATGAGAATCGACCAGTATCGTTTCCCAGCTGGATCTCATCAATAACTGTGCTAAAAATCCTCTACCCACTTTACCTGATCCGAATATAATTGCCAGCTTTGGTACCCTCGCCAGTTTAGCAATCCCCAGAGCACTTACTTCCGAGCCCGCCATAAATTTCGAATTCCTTGAACTAACAATTTCTGGCATGTGCGCTAGACCCCCACCAATCCACATCTCCAATTCCGGAAATTGATCTCGGATTTTCATAATCGGTTGATTTATAACTTCTAAGCCTAAACTAATCTTAGCAGATGAAGTAGCGTTATAACTCAGAGATGGCAGTCGACCCATTGGAGGCAACCAGCTCATTCCTTTGATGCGTTTACCTCCAACTTGCCCCACATGTTCAGTGGTATTGGCCAAGTTGAATAATACACCTTCGTGTGCCCCCAACCCTATAACCCCTGCAGTAAGATCGTCACAACCACAAATCACTTCAGCCTTATGTCTAATACCAGATAGTATTGCTCCTTCTTGTGAAACAGTTCCAATCACTTCCTCCGGTAACTTATAATAACCTTCACCTGCGAAACCACGCATGGAGCGGGAATCTCTAGCAATTATTCCTGTGATCTGCCAGTTGTACATATCTTTCAATTGGACTGCTACACCATCTCCAATAGGGCCATTTTCTTTTTCCCATTGTGCTACTCTAGAAGGAACCCAAAACCGAGTATTCGGTAAAATATGTTCTCCTTGAATTTCTCTAATACATTCGTCAGGTAATGGCTCAAACCAATTGATTATTCTCTCTTGAATTTGATTATCCCTAATCACAACTACCGAAGGTCCATGTGTAGTTATACCTACACGATCAATCTTTTCGCCTCTATGTCCTAGCCACTTCCTTAAGTTGTTCCAAAGACCTTCTTCAGAAGGCCAAGAATGCAATTGCCAACTAGAATCATCAGACAGTAGCAAAACTTTAGTGGCCGTTGTTCCGACATCGATTCCTAATGTTAAACGACCTTCTAACTTTTTTGATGATGTGGATTGGTTCTTTGTCATATCCTGGTAATAGCCACCAATATTTTCATTTTCTCTTTTCACCAAAAATTAAACCTCCATGCTACGTCTACCAAATCGTAGTGAATTATTATGTACGTCGTCTCAAATCAAAGCTCTAGTTTAGTTTTATCAGCGAGACAAATAACACACACACTAAAAGACAAATCGAATAAATTTTGCCATAAGAAAAATTCACTAATTATTCATAAATATGTATTGAGACTATTCAATTCTTTTGGATAAAATTTCTCTTGACCAACATTCATTTCGTGTATATCTCATAACAGTAACAACTAATATAACTGCTAGAGTAGCTATTTAGAATTAAAACTGCCATTTTATAATCTAAGATTGATGATACATATCAAAAGGAAATTATGAGAGCTATAGTACAACGAGTAAAATCAGCCAATGTTCAAATAGACGGACAATTGGTAGCAGAAATTGAAAGTGGTTTACTAATTTTCCTGGGGATTTCAGTAGATGACCAACAATCGGATATTGACTACCTAATAAGAAAAATCGCCAATTTACGAATTTTTCGTGATGATGATCTTCGTATGAATAAATCCTTGCTCGATGTTGGTGGGCATGCTTTAGTCGTTTCCCAATTCACTTTGTATGGTGACTGTCGAAAAGGTCGCCGGCCAAATTTTAGCCAAGCGGCAAAACCTGAAAAAGCCCATCAGTTATACCAAGTTTTTGTGAACCAACTACTACAATTGGGAGTTGATGTAAAAACTGGAGTATTCCAAGCAACAATGGAAGTCGAATTAACTAACGATGGTCCAATCACCATTTTATTAGATAGCGAAAAGTTATTCTAAAATCTTCTTCGTAAATGGTAGACTGAAATCGTTTGCCACTTTTTATTACTTCGGTGGGTGGAGACTCGAGCCTTATACTGTTCATGATTCTTAAAACCAAAATGATCAATCAAATCCGCCAATTTTTTGATAGCGTTCGGGCCTGAATGATCAGCATAACCCAAGAGTAAATCACCGTTCGGTTTCAAATGATTACCGACTTGCTCAAAGAAACGGGTAAGTATTTTTTGCTTTTCGTCGTTGGTGGGTAATTCTGATCGACTTCTACTCCTTGCTACCACCCAAGGCGCATTAAACAAAATGACATCAAATGTTTTATCTGATATCCCCTGAAATAAATCGCTGTGATAAACACTTACTAGATCAAGCTTTCGATGATTTTTCAGATTAATCTTTGTTGTAGCAAGGGCTTCGGGCATTATATCAACAGCAGCAACTTGAGCCGTTGGGAACTCAGTTCTAGCCAGAATTGTCAAGATGCCTGAACCACATCCCAAATCTAGTATTTGATCCGGATAAGATAAACTTTTCAAACCTCGCCTAAACAAGTCTGTAGTCTCTTGAGATTTCGGCGGTAGAACGGACTGACCTGCTAGAAAAGAACATTCGAATCCTTCTAGCATATACTCAATTGATAATGCACTTTGTATATCGGTTAGTTGCTCCCAAGGCAACAAAAATGGAAATTTACCGTTACTTCCCTCTAATTCACCAATCAACTCAATCAGAAATGGCAATTCAGGAGAAGGATCTAGCTGTAATTTACCCTCTGAATCTGCCAAAACCATCAACCTTTTTTGAGGTTCAATCCCAGTTGGTTTAACACGTTCCCTTCTGGTAGAAGTTCTATTACGGCGATCTCTTTTCCGATCGTAAGCCGGTTTTTCATACGAAACGAGTTCATTTCGTCTCTTCTGCAAATATTTTGCTAATTTTTGAATTTCACCCTGTGCGCCTGAAACCAATGCTAATCCTCCCCTCTTTAAGTAGGTGAAAATGCGATTAGGTTGTCGTACATCTGAATCATCAAAGAACTTGATTGCGTTCGACTCGATAACTAAGGGTCTAGAATTCACTGGTAAATAGACTTCACCAATAGGACGAATATAATGTGTTGAATTGTTTTCCATCATTTTAACAAAAATAGAACGGTTTCAGGAATTTTCCAGTGTGTGAAACTTCGGTTTGCGCAATTTCCTCTGGAGGTCCAAATGCCAACAATTCTCCACCGCCTTTCCCACCTTCGGGGCCGATGTCTATAACCCAGTCTGCACAACGAATTACATCTAGATTATGTTCAATGATAACCACAGTATTATCTTTCTTGACTAATTCATTGATAACTTTCATCAACTGAGATACATCGGCTGGATGTAGGCCTGTAGTTGGCTCATCCATGAGATATAGAGTATGACCACGACTACGACGGACTAACTCTGAGGAAAGTTTTATGCGTTGAGCTTCACCACTAGATAATGTCGTACTAGGTTGCCCTAGCTGCATGTAGCCTAAGCCTACATCTCTAACAATTTGAAGTGGATTTAAAATATTAGATTGATCAGAGAAAAAATCACAAGCCTCGTCAACTGTCATCCGTAAGACTTCGGCAATATTTTTCCCCTTATATCGTATCTCCAACGTTTCTCTATGATAACCAGTACCATCACAAGTATCACATTTGACCCACACATCAGGTAGAAAGTACATCTCAACCTGATTATATCCCAACCCCAAACAAGCTTCGCATTGACCAACAGTCATGTTAAAACTAAACCGGAGCGAATTATATCCACGTGTTTGTGCACTATCCAGAGATGAAAATAAGTTTCGAATTTTAGTGAAAATATCAGTATAAGTGGCCAGGTTAGATCTTGGACTTTCCCCAATCGGCGCTTGATCGATGTTAATTATGGTATTGATGTTTTCAATTCCGTGTACTTTTCTGGCCAAAGTATGCTCTGGAATACGACTATGATTTATATGTGCGGATACTATTGGAAAAAGTGTGTGCTCTATCAATGAGCTTTTTCCACAACCGGAAACACCAGTTACACAAGTCAATGCACCAACAGGAATAGAGACGTTGATATCTTTCAGATTATTCGTGTTTACTCCAATTAGGTCAATTGTACGCTGCTCAGGATCACCCAAATTTACCTTAACCTTATTTCGATCAGGCAGAAGCTGACTGAGTTTATTATCAGATAAATATCTACCAGTCTGTGAATCAGGATTATTTTGAATTTCGTGGGGAGTTCCCTGGGCTACGATTCTTCCACCTTGATATCCAGCACCAGGCCCAAATTCAATCAAATGATCAGATTGATTAATAGTCGAAGTATCATGTTCAACGACCAAAATACTATTACCCAAATCACGCAAGCGCTTCATTGCGTTTATTAGTCTTTGATTATCTCTTTGATGTAAACCGATTGTTGGCTCGTCTAAAATATATGTTACACCAGTCAACCCGCTACCGAGTTGATTGGCGAGCTGAATACGCTGCAACTCACCACCAGAAAGTGTGGGCGCAATGTTGTTTAATGTAAGATAATGAAGCCCAATATCATCCAAAAACTGGAAGCGTCTTTTTATTTCGATTAGTAGTTCACCCGCGACTTCCTGATGGTATTCATTTAGCTCAAGTTGCTGAAAGAATTGATTTGCTGAATCGATGGATAAGTTCGTCAATTCGGGAAGTGTAAGAGAATCAACAGTTACATGACGAAAAAAAGGTTGTAATCTCGTTCCTTCACACTCGGGACAAGGAGATGTTGATCGCCCTATGACTCCGAGACCAGTACAAGTTGGACATTGACCAATAGAACTATTAAAGGAGAATTGTTGAGGTGCGAGCTCAGGAAAGGATATATCACAGGATAGACAAACGAACTGAGTTGTAAATGATTGATAATTCGGTTTTTCTGAACTTGATTCTGGTTCAATTCGAACAGTCAAGGATCCCATACTTTTAGAAATAGCTACTTCAACGGCTTCTGCTAGGCGACTTTTTTCTAGGTGTTTCCTATCAAGCACCATACGATCAATTACCAGGTTTATTGTCTTTGAGCTAGAAATCAAATCTAACGGTGCTTGATCCAAAGAATAAATTTTCTGATTAACTTCGATTCGTGCGTAGCCTTCTCGCAATAGCTTTTTGCAGATTTCCTCACTATTATGATCAGGAAACAGATCTAGCAAATTCAAGGGAGAAAGAATATGAATACGAGATCGATTTGGCATCAACTGTATACTTTCTACAATTTCTTGGATAGTTTTTGCCTGAACTGGTTGATGGCAGTGAAAACAATGTGCTTTTCCAATCCTAGCATATAGAACCCTTAGATAATCGTAGATCTCGGTTATTGTCCCAACGGTTGAACGAGGATTTCTATTCTGATCTTTTCGTTCAATTGCAATAGCAGGAGATAGACCTTCAATGCGTTCTACCTTTGGCTTGTTCACTTGCCCCAAAAACTGCCTAGCATAAGAAGATAAAGATTCTACATACCTACGCTGTCCTTCTGCGTATATCGTATCCAATGCCAGTGATGACTTGCCTGATCCGCTGACTCCTGTAAAGGTCGTCAGTTTTCCATGTGGAATGTTAACCGTAATTTCTTTCAAATTATGCTCGCTGGCACTAGAGACCCTAATATGACTATCGGCGGTGAAATCTACTCTTCGCGTTGACTCTAACTGGAGCTGTGAGGCCAATTGATCTAAATATTTTGTGTTAGCTAAAATTTTAGCACGAGAGAAAAAGTCTTTTAGGGCTTGTCCTGTGTAGGAAATATCAGATTCGGTAATTTTTTCTGGCGTACCCATTGCAACAACTTGTCCACCATTTTCTCCACCTTCAGGTCCCAGATCAATAATATGATCCGCTGTTTTAATGACATCTAAATTGTGTTCAATCACGACAACTGTATTACCTGATTCGACCAATTTGTGCAAAGAAAGAAGTAACTTTTGTATATCATCAAAATGAAGACCTGTGGTTGGCTCATCCAAAATATATAATGTCTTACCTGTACTTCTCTTAGACAATTCACGAGCTAATTTGATACGCTGTGCTTCTCCTCCAGATAAAGTTGGTGATGGTTGTCCCAATTTTATGTATTCCATTCCAACATCTTGAAGTGTTTGTAATATTTTAGCAATTTTAGGAATAGCTCTAAAGTGTTTTAGTGCTTCTTGAACATCCATCTCCAAAACTTCAGCAATTGACTTATTCTTGTATTTGACCGATAGGGTTTCCTGATTGTATCTAGCCCCGTTACAAATATTGCACTTTACCCAAACATCAGCTAAAAATTGCAGCTCAATTTTTTTGGCACCGTTTCCCTCACAAGCTTCACAACGACCTCCTTTAACATTAAAACTAAATCGACCGGGCTTATAACCCCGTAACTTTGACTCTGAGATCTCAGCATAGAAGGTGCGAATGTGATCAAACAACTTGGTATAAGTAGCTGGGTTTGAGCGAGGAATACGACCAATAGGAGTTTGATCAATAGCTATCACCTTGTCGACTACTGACTGTAGTTCAGGTACGAATTTATCACCTGCTACGATTTTAATATCTTTGTGGTCTCCCGGAACAGCTTCTGCTCTCATCAGGTCCCGGCTTAGTACTGGATGCAAAATATCATTAACCAACGAACTTTTCCCTGATCCACTAACACCGGTGACGCATGTAAATGTGCCAATTGGAATTTTGACAGAAATATTTTTCAGGTTATTTTGTGTTGCACCCCGGATTTGAATATTTAATGGTTGTCCTTGATCATTGACTTTGGCTTTGCGTCGCTCTTGAGGAATTGGTATTTTGAGCTCTTGGCGGAGGTACTTAGCTGTCAGGGATTGAGTTGTTTTTGCTACCTGAATCGGTGTGCCCATCGCTACAATCTCACCACCTTTTACTCCTGCTCCTGGACCAAAATCAACTAGTAAATCCGCATTCCACATAGTATCTTCATCGTGTTCAACAACAATCACGGTATTTCCTTGATCGCGCAATTCATTCAATGTAGATAATAAGTGGTTATTGTCCCGAGGATGTAAACCAATGCTAGGCTCATCCAAAACATAAATCACATTTTGTAATCCTGCACCGATTTGAGACGCAAGTCTAATTCTTTGGGATTCACCTCCTGACAGCGTTTGGGCTTTTCTATTCAACGATAGATAACCAAGTCCAACATTGACCAAAAAACTTAATCGGCCCTTGATTTCTTTCAATAACTCGCCCGCAATTAACTCCTGTTTATCTGTAAGAATCAAGCTTTCAAAGAAATGTAAACAATCGTTAATTGTTATCTCTGTAATATCAACGATCGACCGATTATCGATAGTTACAGCTTGGACCGATCGTTTAATTCGTTTACCATTACAATCTGGACAAGAAGCCGAAGCTAAATATTTTTTGGCTGATTTCAGCCACTTTTGGTTTCCTTGCTCCTGTGCATAAATGATCTCCGTAGCCAAGTCCGCTAACACACCATCGTAAGGCCTACGACGCTTATGTCGCCGACTGCGATACCATCGATAGATAATCGGAACTTTTTCTCCTTGAGTACCATGTAACACTATAGACCGATGATCGTCAGTCAATTCTGACCAAGGTTGATCCAAGCTAAACTGGTAATAATCCGCTAGACTATGAGCCAAAAACCGATCACTATCTTGTTCTAATTTTTTCCAAGGTAAGACTGCGCCCCCTGAAATAGACAACGAGTCATCTGGTACCACTAGGTCCGGTTGTACCGTTTCAATTGTGCCCAAACCGTTACAAGTAGGACACATACCTGAGGGGCTATTGAAGGAGAAATCTTTAGGAGTCGGAGGCTCAATACTGATTTGGCAAGCAGAACAGGTAAGATTTTTACTGAAAAATATATCTTCTGTAGACTGTTGCGATCCATCCACAACACTAAGAATCAAGTTTCCAGTTCCCATCTTGAGAGCCGCATTGACCGAGTTAGCCAATCGTGTCCTAATGTCAGCTTTCCGAATTAGGCGATCAGCCACAATTTCTATGTTATTACGCTGACGTGTGTCAACAATAATCTCCTGACCCAATTCATGTATTTTGCCGTTGATTCTTACTCTGACATACCCAGCTCGAAAAGCATCATCCAATTCACGCCGATGTCTTCCTCTACGACCACGAATTATGGGAGCTAAAATCAGAAACCGGGTTCCCTCCGGCAAGGACATGATTTGATCGATAATCTGATCGGCCGTTTGAGATGTCAGAGGATTACCACATTCAGGACAATGACATTTTCCGACATTAGTGTACAAAACGCGCATATAATCATAGATGTCAGTTATAGTAGCAACAGTCGATCGAGGATTGTTAGCGACCGATTTCTGATCGATAGATATGGAAGGGGAAAGGCCAGTGATAGACTCCACTTCAGGCTTCTCTATCTGCCCTAAGAATTGACGAGCATAGGAAGACAAAGATTCAATGTAGCGACGTTGACCTTCGGCATAAATAGTGTCGAAGGCTAAAGAAGATTTACCTGAACCGCTTACACCTGTAAATACAATCAGCTTGTTTTTAGGTAACTGAAGATCCAAGTGACGTAGGTTATGCTCACTGGCTCCTCGTACCTCTATAAACGGGGTCGTGGTATTTTGCGTCTTGGGCACAAGTAGTAATTTTTCAATCTATCTTTTCAATTCATCAATCATTTTAAATAGGTTTTGTAAACAAATGCGGGAGGCTTCCTCACCATCTTGAGAGAATTGGCTACCTCCGGGAGTATGAACAATATCGTCTGCCAATTTAACCTGCGGTCGCCAGTGAGTCTCCAACGTCAGGTGTCCTTCATAACCATCATCAATATAAGCTTGTAGTTGGCCTGGCCAATCAATTATACCTTCACCAACTGGTACTGACTCCATTTCGTCAGTCTCTTCATTAAGGGCTGCATCTTTAAGGTGAGCGTGAGCCATAAATGGCCGTAGTCGATTATAGGCGTTCGGGTAGGGTGTTTCACCTTCTTCTTCAGCATGAGCTTCATTAGCTGGATCCCAGATAGCCTTGACACTCGGACTATTAATTTGGCGAATGAATCTCTCAGTCAATAATGCTGTCGCCAACGAAGTAGAGTATTCATTCTCTAAGCCTAATATAACCCCTTCACCTTCAGCAATCCGAACCGGTTCGTCGTAGGCTGATATTATCTCATCCCATCTTTGTTCCAGATTATCAAACTTCCAAAAGGCAAAAGTCCGAATAATTTTGGCATCAAATTCATGCGCCAATTGAATGCAGTCTTTCAAAATCTGCAAGTGTTCTTTTCGAGCTTCACTGTCATCAATATCACATTTAAAAAAAGGTGAAGCTACACCTATAATCTGTAGGCTCGTCTTATCCAAAATCCTCTTCATTTGATCAATATCGTTCTTGGTCAACTCTTGCGGAGCCTTGTCCCAAACAGATCGAATTTCGATTGAATCAAGATTAAACTCTTTTGAAACGTCCACTACTGTTTGAAAATCTTGCGAGACTTCGTCGCCAATAACACCAATTTTAAACATCTAATACCCCTTATCTTAATTTTGCTTTATTATTCGTAAGTATGGTTTGAATCAGGGAAGATATTTTCTCTTACTTCCCTCTTATAATTTGCGATTGCATCCTTAATCGTTATTCCTAGTTCCGCATAGTGTTTAACAAAGGTCGGCTTGAATAGATCAAACAAGCCCAACATATCATTAAGAACTAAGATTTGGCCATCACAATCCGAACCGGCACCTATACCAATTGTCGGTATGTTCAGGGATTTAGTGATCTTACTGGCTAATTTTTTGGTTATTGACTCAAGAACCAACGCAAAACAGCCAGATGATTCCAGTTGCTTTGCTTGTTGCGAAATCAACTCTGCTTCTTGTACAGATCGACCATACACTCGAAATTTATCTGCAGTTTGTGGTAATAAACCTATATGTCCAACAGTAGGTATGTTATGTTGAGTCAACGATTCAGTAATTTTCGGATAGCATCCCTCCAATTTGACTGCATCAGCACCAGCTGATATTAGCAATTTAGCGTTTTCGATTGCCAGCTTTTCCGTAGTGTAAGAACCATAAGGCAAATCTGCCACAATCAGACAAAAATCATTTCCACGAGCTACAGCCTTCGTATGATGAACAATGTCACTCACGGTTACTTTTGATGTTGTATCATAACCTAAAACAACCACACCTAATGTGTCCCCTACGAGAATCAAGTCTACTTGGGATTGACTCAAAATTTGGGCCATTGGGTAATCATAAGCAGTCAACGCTACAATTTTTTCCCCGGTTGACTTCATATTCCGGATGCTCTCAACAGTTTGTTTAAACGAATGCATTATTTGTATGATATCAGCCTAAAAGTATGAATACAATTGTTCCTCGACAAGCCGTGAGTATATCAATTGATTTCTAAGACTGTCAAGCTTGGCAATAGAAACATCGAGTTGACATAGGCTGTTTTTTCAATTCATGTAAGTATGCTAAAATAGTCACCGTCTGATTAATGTGAAACGGAGTAGAGATGTTTTTTGAATTGAGACAGTATGTACTGAGAACAGGGCAAAGAGAAAACTGGGTTAAATTGATGGAGGAAGAAATTCTACCCTTCCAATTATCCAAGGGAATGGTAGTTGTAGGAAGTTTTCTCAGTGAGCAAGAAACTGACGAAGATGGACTTTAT
>Ga0163179_10001465_pt1 | contig 16733 bp, 12 predicted proteins | sample AtlANTMetagenome_FD_109643 | JGI IMG/M metagenome (GOLD analysis project Ga0163179, IMG submission 109643) | Marine eukaryotic phytoplankton communities from the Atlantic Ocean - Atlantic ANT 2 Metagenome | ecosystem: Environmental > Aquatic > Marine > Oceanic | place: North Atlantic Ocean... | reverse complement strand
GCATCGATCAATGGCGCGTCTGACCGCCAATTATGCGTCAACGAGTCTGCCGCCTCGACGAGCTCTTCTGCGCGTCGGTAGGCGTGGATATCCGCGCCACGGAAGCTATAAATCGCTTGCTTTGGATCACCGATGTACCGCAGCAGACACCCCTCCCCGAAAAGCGCCTGAAAGATCCCGAACTGGACGGGATCAGTGTCCTGGAACTCATCGATCAACGCCGCGTCAAATCGCGCCCGCACCGCTGCGATCAGTGGGTCCCGACGAGCTGGCTCGTCGAGCGCTGCCGCCAAATCTCGCAGTAAATCGGAAAAGAACAATGTGTTGCTGCGATTACGCCACTCGAGCACTGCATCCGGTACCCACTCGGCAAGATCATGCATCCAGTGCGAGAGCGACTGGTCCAGCAAGGCGTTGAGTTCGGAAACTGCGTCAAAGAATTGCGCCTCAGGCAGTGACTTATTCTTGTTTAGATTCGCCTCAATGCGCTCCCGAGCAAAGCACCCCACTTCAACGGGATAGGCACCACCAAACGCCCCCTCAGAAAAATAGTGATCAACACGTTCCAAAGTCCGAGCGCGCTTCGCGTGAGTAAACGCCCCTTTGGACCCCACAGTCTTGGAAGCAAGCAGAAGATCTCGTACGATGTCTGCTTCGTTTTCCCAACAGGCTTGGGCACGCGCACAACGATCGTGCCAGATCTGAGTCCAGTTGCTCGGCACTGGCGCGGCACGCTGTGGTACCAATTCAATGCCGGGCGATTTCACGACCGCCTTCACGATCGCGCCAAACGTCGACAGATCGACCCTCCGCGGGCGGCTAATCGCATAAGACAAGAGCGGCGCAGGTGCGTCGTGGGTGACCCGGGTCCAATAATCCTGTGCCAATTCCGCATAAAGATCTGAAGCGTCTTGGCTCAGATTTTGCTCAAAATCCGCGCCGCTTTCAAACGCATTTTCGGCCAACATTCGGCGACAGAAGCCGTGAATCGTTGAGATCGCGGCCAAATCAAAACTGGCGAGCGCCAACTCAAACCGTGTCAGACAGACTCTCCGACCCGCCTCGTCGTGTCGGGCCCAGATGTCGTCTAAAGTTTCGTCCGCGCCCTGAAGTTCATGACCTGCCAACGCCCCCCTAAACCGACGCACGCCCAAGGCTATCCGCGCGCGAATACGCTCGTTCAACTCAGCAGTCGCCGCCTCGGTAAAGGTCACGACCAATATCTTTTCCACCCTGAGGCCCTTTTCGGCGACCAGCCGGAGGTACAACGAGCTGATGCTGTACGTCTTGCCAGTCCCAGCACTCGCGGCGATCAGACGCGCCTCTTCCACAAGCCCACCCAAGGCTTCAACACGACTCATCGGACACTCCGGGACTCGTGAGACACGAGGGGTAGCCATAGCGCTAAAGCGACTTCGACCGCAGTTGGCGACACGGGTTTGTCCCCGTCCAAGGAAAAACCGTCATCCCACGGGCTACGTGCGCTCTCCCCGGGGGGACCGAAGACCAATACATTTTCTGGCTTAAGCCCTTCACCCTTAAAACAGGCGCCTTCTCGATCCCAATAGTGCCATTTCTTCCGCGCTTTGGTTCTGGACTTGGAGATGTCTCGCTTGTCAGGCTTTGTCTTCGGATTGAAGTAATCCTCGGCGAAGACGCCTGACGTCTGTTGAAAATACATCAACGGGCTCTGTAGCCCCTCCCAGTACAGGTCTAAGAGCGTCGCAAGCTGCTCGAGAGGATTCGCCACAGGCTCATACCGCCACTCGACGACCTCTCCCGCGTCCAGTTCGAAAAGTCGAGACGGCGCGGGCAATTCCAACCCGTTTCGGTTCAATTCGGCCTGTACGGCGAGATGCTCGATCCAAAGCGCCAGCCGCACGCCAGAAAAGACCTTCCCTGCTGTGAAAGTGACCAAACCCGCCGGACCATAGACAGTAGACCTTCCGTGCAACCGAAAGGCGCCGACTTGGATGTCTAAATCAAGCGCTTGTGATGCGGTTTCAGGAATGACGGACTTCGCAAGTTCGTACAACTCCTCGGTCGAAGCGACCGCTTCATCGAGTGCCAACGCGCCTGATTGTCCCAGCGGCAAGAGGCCCGACGCCTTCGCCCAACCGCGCAACGCGTCTTGTGTTTGACCGGCCAGGCGCCCTTGCAACAACGCCTCACACAACCGATCTTTATCGGAGTAGTCGAGGCTGACGGGCTCACGTGCTTCGACCTCACGCCACGTTCTGTGCAAATTGATCAGCATCCGATTGCGCAGGAGGTGGTTCACTGGGTTCCGATAAAAGCTCAATAAATCTGACAGATCTAAAGCGCGATCTTCATCAGAAATAACGAGACGGCCTTGACCAAAGAAGCCAGCACGCGCCTCGAACGCCCCCGCTTGTGCACGCTGAAGCGCTGAAGCGCCAGCACCGAGTGACACATCAAAGCTCGCCAAATCGGAAGGCTCGCCGTCGACCGCGAAGCATCGGGGGCTAAAAGGCTGAAGCGGGTGCTGCGTAACCAACGCCTCCCGAACCTGGGCTCGACGCTCGGTTTCGGTCAGCCCGTCAGCGTCCTTCGAAGCCGTCGTCTCCATCAAATAGTCCAGCAATTCAACGACTGGCACTGCGGGAGAGAGCTCTTCATCCGTCCGAATACTTCGACCGGTGTAAAACACCATGACGCGCTCTTGCGCCGATAAGAGCGCATCAAGAAACAGGCCCCGGTCCTCATCTCGCGCGCTGCGGTCCCCGAGCCGACGTGCTTCGGAAAGCTTATCGAAAGCAGGACGCCGATCGATCCTGGGAAAGGCGCCGTCATCCATCCCCAGAAAGCAGACGACACGAAACGGAACACCCCGTACAGGCACCATCGCGCAAAGCGTGATCCCTCCCGAAAGAAAGCCACCGGGCACACTTTCTCCAAACCGCCCATCCAGTAGAGACCTGAGCGCTTCAACCGAAAGTTCGCGTTCACAACCCGCCTGTTCTGCGTGCTCTTCGAGTTCACGCAAGATCTGCTGCACCTGTAGCGTCTGCCAACTCTTCTTGTCCGTCGGCGCGCAGAGTAGCTCAACCGCCCTTACCAACAACGTCGCCCAATCCGACATCTGACGGGGTCCGCGCATCTGATCGCGCAAATCCAAAACAGCCCGCCAAAACTTCAGAAAGCGGTCGAGTCGAACCGCGTCCTCTCCCTCGATCACGTCGTAGGGGAGCATGTCATATGACACGTCCATCTCGGAAGCCGGCATGACATAGCCCAGCAAAACACGGTCAAGCCCCCACCGCCACGTGTTCTGTGGAAGCGCGGGCTGGTCCCAATGCGCGCGATGTTCTGCGTCTATGCCCCAACGCACACCGCTTTCACTGAGCCACTTGGACAGTGTGTCCATCTCTTCATGATCAAGTTTGAACTTACGTCGAACGGGCTCGTGTCCAAGTAGTGCCAGCACATCAGGTGCTGTAAAACGGCTCTCACAGAGTGAGATCAAAGAAAGAAGCGCTTGCGCCACCTCGTTGTCCGCACGCAAGCTTTTGTCGGCGACCTTAAACGGCAACGACGGTACCGCAGGGTGGCTGGGGTGCTCCTGCGCCTCGGACTCTGCAGAGAAAACCGCGTCTACCAAAGGCGCGTACCGCTCAACATCTGGCGTCAGAATCAAGACGTCTCTCGGCTCAAGGCTTGCGTCATCTGAAAAGACGCCAAGCAACAGATCTCGGAGCACTTCAACCTGGCGCATTGGGCTGTGACATGCATGGAAGGCCACAGACGGCTGACTATTGGGCGGCAAGACGTACCGTGGCGTGTCTTTGCCCCCTCGGTAGCGCAAACTGAAGATGTCGGTGTGCAGTGTAGAGAGCAAAGACTCCTCTCCCGGCGGTGCGAAAGCGTCTTGACCTGCCCCTAGGCCGATACCCACCTCGCTCAACGAAGCCTGAAATTCACGCCGTGAGCGCCCCAAAGAGCCAAGCAGTGGGTGGCCCACATCGTGGTGCTGCTCGATATCAGGCCCCAAATCGACGAGGCTCTTTAGCCAGGCGACCTCTTTCTTAGAGCGGACATCGCCGTAATAGGCATCCGTCGGCTCCAACAAAAACCACACTAATCGCCGCCACTTGCTCACCGATCTAAGCAAACGCAAGTGAATAGGCGGCAACGCCGCAACACCGAAGAAGAACAGCGTATCGGGCAAACCGACGAGTGGATCGGCGATGTCTTCCTGCAGCATCCGTTCGTGGAAATCTGCTTCGAGTGCTCCCAACGAAGGGGTTTCGATGCGCTCTGTCAACGCGCGCCACAAAACCGGCTGCCAATCGTCTTCTGGTCCGCCTTTAGGCGCCAGCCAGTCCACCATCCAGTCGGGTCTGTAGAGGTTGTAATCATCAAACATCCGCGCAAGCTGCCGCACCAACTGGAGTCGCCGGCGTCCGGAGTCATCTGCGGCCAAATACCCTCGAATCGGCGCGAAAAGCGGCTCATCAATACACGACTCCAACGCTTCCCAGACCTGCCAGATAAGCGGCCCCGGAGACCATTTTTCTGTCGCGTCCTTTTCAAGCGCCAACGCGATCTCTACAGCGCGCCGCCCCACATGCGCAGGAAACGGGTACCGAATATTCGCATGGACCCCGTTGGTCTGAGCAAACTGCATAGTGAGCCAGCGCTCCATGCCCTTGCCCTGAACCACGACAGTTTCTGGCTCAATAAGACAACGATCCCGCCGTTCGTCGAGCATTAGGCAAAGCGCCCTAAAGAGCACTTCGGCCGAATTACTGCGCACAACCTCAAACGCCATCTGTTCCCCGGAGAGGGCACCGCGTAGCCCTACAACCCGTACACTTTACACCGTTGGAGACACCATATTCTGACCAGCGTTGGAACCGCTAGCTGACAAGCTCGGCGTCCCAAAACACCCATCGCCCCCGATGTTGGCGCAGGCAACTTCGCTCAGTGAAGCTCGCGTCTTGGCCGTCTTGGGTCAGATAAACCTCAAAGGTCACCCAGGCTTCATCACCGATAATCTCTTCGTCGATGATTTCGATCCCGTCGAATTGGGTCATGCTGCAAAAATGCCGGATGTCCTCGGTCCAGCCTCTCGCATCCTTCTCGAAGTGAGAGCTATCTGGATGCGTGCTCGCCAAGATGAACCTCGGCAAGTCGACAACATAGGCACAATAACGGGCCAGCACCACCGCTTCTGGGGTGGCTTGCCCCCTACGCCGGTGCACCAAACCACAACACCGCTTGTAAGCAGGACCGAGCTCACAAGGACAGGGATCGTCTGGAGAAATGTTTAAGGAAGCGGACATTTCGCTTCATTCGCCTCGGCGATTCTAACGCCTGTAGCTTACCCCAAGTCAGCCGCCTCGCGTAAACACAAGATGATCAGAACGTGACCGCTCGGTATCAAATGCGTAGCCGTCCACATCAAAGGCTTGTAGCTGCTCGGGCGCTTCAAGCCGTCTTTCCACCATGAAGCGGGCCATTTGGCCTCGCGCTTTTTTGGCGTAAAAGGAGATGGTTCGGAGCTTATCTCCCTTCCACTCCTTGAAATCTACGTTGATAATCGGCACTTCCAGCGCAGATTTATCGATCGCTGAAAAGTACTCGTTCGACGCAAGATTAATGAGGCTAGCATCTTTATGCCCTACGGTGAGCGCGTTGATGCGCTCCGAGATGCGTGAGCCCCAAAACGCGTAGAGTGTTTTGCCCCGAGAGTTCTCCATCTTGGTGCCCATCTCGAGCCGATACGGATGGGTGAGATCGAGCGGTCTCAACAGCCCGTACAATCCCGACAAAATAGCGAGACGGTCCTGGGCCCATTCCAAATCTGCTGGCGCGAGCGTTTCTGCTTCCAGACCTTGGTAGACATCGCCGCTGAACATAAGCGCAGCCTGTTTGGTAGGACCAGGCGTAAACGGCGTGGCGTAAGACTGAAAACGATCGTGACAAAGCTGGGCAAGGTTCTCACTTATACCCATCAACTCCCGCAAATCAGGCACGCCTAGGCCCCTTGCGGTTGTCACAAGCGCATCGGTTTCACCCAAAAACTCGGGCTGTGTGAAACTGAATTCTGGCGCTGCGCTGTCCAGGTTTAAACGCTTCGCTGGAGACACTACGGCAAGCATGGAAACTCCCAAATCAAGCTGTAAAACCTAATCACGCGCTATCGCGGGCTTGGCAAGGTACACCCGCTTCTGCGACGATGCGAGAACTTCGTCAGCCCAAAGAGCATCGCCCTATGGAACGCCTAAAACGGCTCACAAACCGGCACCTGAACCCCAAAGACGGTGAATCAAAGAAGGTCGACACCTTCATCATCTTGCTGATCGCAGCAAATGTCCTGTCTGTTGTTCTTGAGACCGAGCCTGAAATGGCCGAGCAGTACGCGCATCTGTTCAACAGATTCGAGCTGTTCTCTACCGCCTTTTTCTCTGTCGAATACGCGCTCAGACTCTGGGTTTGTGACTACGACGACCGCTTCAAAGACGGAATCAAAGGTCGCTTGCGCTTCGCCTTCACCGTGATGGCGCTTGTCGACCTAATCGCTATCGTGCCCTTCTACCTGACCCTGTTCTTTGGCTCGCAGATGGACCTCCGGATCGTCCGCGCGATCCGCTTGATGCGGTTGCTTCGAATCCTGAAGATGGGCCGATACGCATACGCGGTAAAGACAGTCGCCAACGTGTTCGGACGGAAGCGCGAGGAGCTCGCGATCTCCGCGTTCGTGCTGGTCGTCGTGCTCGTGCTCTCCTCCAGCGTGGTCTATTTTCTTGAAAACGAGGCCCAACCGGACGCGTTTCGTTCAATCCCCCAAGCCATGTGGTGGGGGGTGATCACCATCACAAGCGTCGGCTATGGTGACGTGTCTCCGATCACAATCGCGGGTAAGTTTGCGGGCGCTATCGTGTCCGTGCTCGGCGTCTTGATGGTCGCCCTTCCCACAGGCATCTTGGCTTCTGGCTTCGCAGAAGAGATCCGTGAACAACGCGGAAATGACGACGGAAACCGCTTTAAGTTCTGCCCGCACTGCGGCGAGAGCCTGCTCGCGCCGGATATCGACGACTAGAACATGCCGATCATGCCTGGCATATCTAGGTCCAGCGCGAAGAAATGTACAGCGCCGTCCTGTCCCTCGTAGCGAAGCAAGCGAATAGCAGCACCGCCATATGCCAGCCTGGCAACCCCCATAGGCGCCCACTTGATACCGACAGGCAGCACCTCATCACGATCAGCGTCGTAAACCGCGCCTGAAGTGCTTCCTCCACCACCGCCTAACTCTATCGCCGCGGTGTTACGGCCCCGCCCCACGCGGAGACGCGCCGAAATAGTCCCTTCTGAAGCGAGCCACAAAGCACTGCCATAGGACTCTGCTTGCCAACGATGTCCAACGGGTTGATGGGCGCCAGCCCGAAAGACAACGCGATCTCTTAGGTCGGCGGTGAGCAACATTCCAAGGGTGGCACTTTGACCCGGAGCGACGCTCTGCAGTCCTGTCAGGTGCGCCCCCCAGACGCCTCCGAAGAGCGCCGGTCCCTCTGGCGTGTCACGTAGCCGAAGCAACGCCGAGGCCGGGCTCACAAAACCGATGTTATCGGCCCGCAACTTACGGCTCGCAATACCAACAACCAGGCCCTCCGAATCAACAGTCGGTCCGCCAGAATTTCCAGGGTTAATGGCCGCGTCAATCTGGATCAGCCGTTGCCCCACTGCGGACACAACACCTCGCGACGCCGACCACTGAAGTAACCCCTCAAATAGCTTGCTGGTCTCCGCCGCTGGTGCAAACGGGTGTCCGAGCGCCCACACGGTCTCGCCCACCACGGGCTTGCTCCCCCGTACGTCCAAATGCGGCCTTCCGGCCAGTCCGGGAACAGCGACAAGCGCCAGATCATCTTTCGGTGCGGTCGCCGTTGTCTGACCGGTAAAGCGCTGATTGTCACGGGTTCGAACTTGCGGCTGCAACCCATTTGCGACGCAATGATAGGCCGTCGCGACGGTGCCCGCATCATCTATCAAGACCCCGCTACAATACGCCGGCCCACTGACCAACAACACTACGGCATTAAGCCATCCATCAACGGGGTTTTCCGCTGTCTCGACCGTTTCCGCGTGCGCGTCACCGGCTACAGCGAACAACAGCCATAGGGCTGTTCCGGTCAGTCCGAATCGGTACAATCTGGGACGACGAGCGTAATCTCGTTGTTGTCTTCCGAACACTCTTCCACCACTGCGCGTTTCCCGTCATCATCGACGACGAGCCAGAGTAAACCATCTTGGACTTGATCGGCGGGGAAGGTCATGTAGCGAACGTCGGAGACCTCGCCTGGCGCGAGCTCCTCTTCAAACTCAACACCCTTCAACCACTTCCGTTCCACGCCTTCACGAACGTAAGCAGACACCCAAACAGACGATAAAACGTCCATCCCCGAGTTGCCGATCTGAAATCCGATTTGGGCATCCCGGCCAATACACCGTAAACACACGCCGCCCCAAACCTGCGCGTCCCCAAGGGCACCGCCGTCAAAGGACTGTATGGGTCCGGAACGAAGCGAATTCTCATCCGACCAGCCCAACACCGAACCGGTGTGAATCTCAACGGATTCGTTTACCTGCGTCGCCTTATACGCATGTTGATTCCACACAGCGGGCCCTGACGTCCACGGGGTACTTCCCGCGTTGCCTAAAACATACAGCCCGGAGAGCTGTTCGTCGTAGTGCCCACCCGCGTTTGGCACGATGATCTCCACCTCACCATCGCCATCTACGTCGGCAACGACCGGGTACTCATGCAGCGTGCGGGACTCATGAAGCTCATCTTGTAGACGTACCTCTCCGGTCAACCCGTCAAAGGCCCAAAGCGTAGACTCGTCAGCGTAAAGCACCGTTGGGCGGCCCTTGCCCTCCAAATCGACCACAATTCCTGTCGATACGTGAGACGATTCATCGAGGATTTCGTTCACCCACAACATCTCGCCGTCCGCCTCATAAAACGCATAGGCGACGTCCGATGCGACACCGATCTCCGGATAGCCGTCTAAATCCACGTCAGCGATCGTCGGAGGCCCGCCCCCCCAGTCCCCGTCAAGATCCCATGAGGCGCGAAGCGTACAGTCATCCTCGAAGACTTTGGCCTCCGCGTAACCGACGACGACAAACTCGCCGTCGCCATCTAAATCAAAGTCCGCGGCGCCAGGAAACCCATCGCCAAAGCTCGCGTCGATCGTGCACCGCACAGTTCCATCAGCCGAATAGACCGTCCGCCCAGCCAGGATTTCCATCTCTCCGTCGCCGTCGAGGTCTACGGGGTACGAATGCGAGCCCATTTCACTCAATTCCGAAGAGTTCCCCTCACCGTCTTCTGCTTCCCAGATGGTCTCCCCGGTTGCGCCTTCAAGCACGATCGAGCCAATCACAACCTCTACAGTCCCATCCCCGGTCAAGTCAGCGAGCGCGGGCGCGTGACTGCCGCACTGCATCCCTGCCTCCTTGGAAAACCAAGCCAGGCTGCCATCAGCCTCCCATGCGGCCACCGCGCAGGGTTCTCGTTCGTCGCCCTCCGTATTGAAACTGGTCTTGGGAAAAATCGGCACCGCCGAATCAGGGTCCTCAGACGGGGCGGACGTGTCCGGTGGCGCGTCGGTGTCGCTGATGAGTTCAACCACCGTGACGATTTCGACGTCTCCATCAAGGTCGATATCGCCCATAGCCAGCCCGCCATAACGATACGGGTAAAGCTGCACCTCACCGGAAACGACGCCATTCACCGCGAAGATGTCCTGGCCTGTCGACCCGTCCAACACCCGAAAGACACCGTGAGAGATGCTTCCCTTGTCCTCATTCGAGCTGCTTGAATCCGACACGACCACGATATTGGGGGTGTCTTCGGCGTCTACCGTGCCATCACCATTCGTGTCGGTCAGTCGTCCGACAAGCGGCGGTACAAACACATCGGAAGACTCCCAATACTGCACAAAGGTCTCAACCTGCCATTCGACTTCTACCTCTAATGGCTGAAGCGCACCGCCATACTCGCAGACTTCATCGATACCGATAGAATCAGTGCCCTCGTAGGGATCGCAAGACTCTAAGATAAAGACGACCTCGTCGTCGTCAGTCCACTCACGTCCTTCACTCGCATCGCCCGCTCGCCAAAAGCGATAATCGATGCAGCCTACCGAAAGGACGAGGGCCAGAAGATACAAACGCGACATAGCGGCAGTATAGACGTTAAAGCCCGCTCCTTCATCGGAGTTCTGTCATGATAGCCCGTTGCTTCAGCCTCTCTCTGCTCATTTTCATGATCGGGTGCGGCAGTAAAAGCCCCGACACCGGCGATTCCAACAAAGACACTGGAGGTCCCGCAGACACGACAGATACCGGCGACAGTGGTGCAAGTATCGAGACGGGAGACCCTGCCGACACAGGTGACACCGGCTCGACAAAGCCCGGTAGCGAGCGCATCGCACTCGTCGGGACAGTGCTCCTTCCGACAGAGGCTGTCGAAGGCGCTGTCGTATACAACCGAACAACCGGCATTATCGAATGCGCGGGAGCAGACTGTGACACAACGGCCACGTACACGATCCAAACGGGTGGTGTGATCTCTCCCGGCCTAATCGATACGCACAACCACCTGCAGTACAACGCCATCCCGCCCTGGCAGCATGAAGAGCTTTTCGACGACCGGTATGACTGGCGGAGCGACGGCGACTACTGGGATTATCGCACCGCATACGACGAAGTCTCCGACACCTATATGTGCGAAATCTCGAAATGGGCAGAGTTGCGAGATCTTGTTGGAGGCTCGACATCAGCAGTCGGTCAATACGGCTCGAGCTGCGTCGAAATCTTGGTACGCAACCTCGACGAAGACGAGAGCGCACACGACTTAGACGATTACGGCCTGTATTACTCCTCCTCCACCGTAGATGACGTCTTCGATGAAGAAGACGGTGCAGACTTCCAAGATGACCTCGAAAGCGGCTACTACGAAGCCGTCCTCAACCACGTCGCGGAAGGTGTCGGCGGAAGCGTTCGGTCCGAGATCGACCATATGGAATCCGTCGGTATGACCGGCGAAGGACAAGCCTTCGTCCACGCCACAGACGCGACCACCGCCCAGCTGGCCGCGATGGCTGAGAGTCAAACCGCGATCATCTGGTCACCGCGCTCGAATCTAGACCTTTACGCTGACACGACGAACGCCGACGTCGCCATGCGAATGGGCGTGCCAGTAGTCTTGGCCCCCGACTGGACCTGGTCTGGATCAATGAACCCACTGCACGAACTGAAATGTGCGAGTGAGTTCTTGAGCTCCCGAGGTGACGCAAAAGGATCTGCGTTAGACAACCAGGCGCTCTGGGAGATGGTGACTGGAGAGGCCGCGTATGTCGTTGGCGCAGAAAACTTCATCGGCCAACTCGCCGAAGGGATGGTGGCAGATATCGTGGTGTTCGCCGCATCAGACGACGACCCCTACGAAGCGGTCATTCAGGCCGGCAACACCGACGTGCAGTTGGTGATTTTAGGAGGGCAGGCACTCTATGGCGACAGCGACTGGGTGTCAGAGTTGGCCGCTAAACCTGAATGGTGTGAAAGCGTCGACGTATGTGGGACGGAGCGCTCGATATGCGTGCAAGCCTCTTCATCCGGCGATGACAGCCAGACTTACGAGGAGCTTCAGACATTATTGGATGCCTCGTTAAGCGCCGTCTCCATGCCCGACGGCTTTGAGTACGCCGCTGCCCTCCACGGCATCTGGGAGTGTGAAGACACTCGCGCATCCTGCGACCTTTCGAGTCCGACCTCCGACGACACCGACGGTGACGGCGTAGACGATCTCTCGGATGTCTGCGCGAACGCATGGGATCCATTGCAGGCGGACCACGATGCCGATGGCGTTGGCGACGTCTGCGACCCCTGCCCGCTAAACCCGACGTCCGATGTCTGCGACCATGACCCCGCGGATATCGATGGCGACGGTGTGGCATCTACGGACGACGTTTGCCCCACACACTACGACCCCGAACAAGCCGACGCGGACGGCGACGGCCTGGGCGACTTGTGTGACAGCTGCCCCAACGAGTCCAACCTCGAAGGCGGATGTACTCGGACGATTTCCCAACTGCGTGACACCACAGATCCCGAACATCCCAAAGAGGGAGAACAAGTTCGCGTTTCTGATGTTGTCGTCACCGGCATTAGAGAAGGAAACGGATTTTACGTCCAGGACCCCAATGTCTCCAGCTACGGCGGTTTGTTCGTCTACGACACCGGTGACGCGGAAGTATCCGTCGGAGATATCGTCGATCTCGAAGGCGAATATCTGGAGTACTACGGACTCACAGAAATAGCCTACGCGACGACGACAGTGACGGGTAGTAGCACCGCTATCACCGCTATCACCGTCGACACCTGCGATATCGCGACGGGTGGCGCTTCAGCCGAGATGTACGAGTCGATGCTGGTTTCTGTCGAAAACGTAGAAGTCACAGACGCCAATCCCGACGCCGCCGACGGTGATGCAAAACCGGACTATGGGGAACTAGAGTTGGATAGCTGCCTTCGCGTGGATGACGAACTTTGGGACGTCGACTCGCTACGCACAGAAGGCTTGACGCTCACACGAGTGCTCGGAGTGCTGACCTATCGATACAGCGAAAACAAGCTGCTTCCTCGGAGTGACGCGGATGTCGTTGAGTAAAAGCCGAACGCTGAAGCCCTTCAACGCGCTGCTCACCTGCGCGTTGCTCTTGGCGTGCGCGTGCAACACCGGTTCAGAGGATGGCCAAAAGGCGACCAACGCCAAGCCTCCAAAGGCCGAAGCTGTAGAGAGCCCCACCACAGAAACGATGGCGCTCGAACCCGAAACAATTGTTGCAGACCAGCCTATAGACGGAGACAGGGCTGCAGCACGCCACATACTGGTAGCCTACGCTGGCGCGAAACGGGCCAACGCGAAGATCCTACGCACCAAGACTGAGGCGCTTGCACGCGCGGAACAGCTTCGTCTTAGAGCGCTTGAAGGTGAGCCCTTCGCGACACTCGCCCGAGCGCACTCTGACGGCCCGTCGTCTGGTAGAGGCGGATGGTTGGGTGCGTTTACGCGCGGAACGATGGACGCCGCCTTCGAAGATGCGCTTTGGAAAGCGCAACCAACCGAGATCACACCTGTGGTCGAGACCTCCTTTGGTTACCACGTGATTCTACGAGAGCCACTGATAGAGCTTCATTTCGCCCAGGTGGTCGTGCAATGGAAAGGTGCTGAACGCTCAAGGCAAGTGCGTAGCAAGGAAGATGCCAAAGCCCGTATGGATCAGGCGCTTGAAGCGCTGTACGATCAGGGCCAGGATTTTGCAGCAGTCGCACGTACGTATAGCGATGGCCCACTCGCATCGCGCGGTGGCGATCTGGGCTGGGTCCCACGCGGTCAGTTGATGCCAGAAGTAGAGCGCAAGATATTCGCGCTACGTGCAGGAGAGACCACCGACGCCTTCGAAACGGCGGCGGGCTACCATCTGATCCGCCGCGTGGAATAAGCGGGACTAATCAGCGAGCGCCGCCTCGATCTGTGAAATGATCGACGCCTCGTCGGCAGGCTCGACTCTGCGATCGTAGACCTTCATCTCTCGGTCAAGAATAAGGACATTCGGCCAATCCTGCTCAGGGACGAGATCATAGGACCAGCCCGAGTTGTCTGAAAGGACGGGCGCGCTGATGCCGAACCAGGTTGTCCAATCCTGTAGATCACTCTGCTCTGGCGTCTCACCGTCTACGTTCTCCGGCAGCACAGAAAGGTACATGAAGCCCTGTTCCGAATACTCGTGGTACACCTCTTCGATGCCCTCTGCCAGCTCCTGACACGGACCGCACCACATCGTAGAAACGTCGACCGCTACGACCAGCCCATAGAACTGCCAAAGCGAGACGGTCTGCCCGTTTTGATCCATAATTTGGACATCAGGAACCGTTTCACCGACATCAAACCCTTCTTCACAGAGCCCATCCGTCGGGCCCTCTCCAGTCCAATCGTTTGCCGGACGCGTCCAATCACACGCGTCAACATCTCCCGTTTCACCAGTAGGCGGCGACGTAAGCACCGGGGTGCACCCCATAGTAGCCATCGCAGCTATCGCAGTCAGTCGAAACAAGTGCTCTCCAAAACGCTCGAAGGGCGAGGTTCCGCCAATCTTACACCCCCTGCACGATAGCCTGGCAAAATCACATCGCAAGCCATGAGTTCTCCTGAAGTACAATGTGGCTGATGCAATTGGGGAGATGATGTCCGAAACCAGTCGCTTGACCAGGCAAACACTACTTGAAAGCTTCGAAAGCTACGGTACACCGAGAGGAACCTGGCTCGTCGGGGGTGAATTCGAGCGTACGGTAGTGCGTCCCGATGGTCGCCCCGTAGGCTACTTCGACCCAGACGGGATCCGATTCATCCTCGAAGAGATCGCCAAAAGAGATGACTGGGCCCCGGTTTACGAAGGCGAACACATCATCGCGTTAGCCAAGGGAAAAGCGACAGTGACTTTGGAGCCCGGTGGGCAGGTCGAACTGTCTGGCTCTCCTCACGACAACCTGACGGATCTCGGTAAAGAGATGCGTCAATCGCGACAGCTCCTCCTCGACATCTCAGAAGGCCGTCCACTGCGCTGGATCGCAGCCGGCCTGACCCCGTTCACGCCCATCGATCAAATCGAGTTCGTCCCCAAAAGCCGGTACGTCGTGATGCGCGAGTATCTGCCCCAATATGGTCACCTCGCCCACTACATGATGAAAGGGACCACAGCCGTACAAGCGAGCTTTGACTACGCGGACGAAAAGGACTGCGCACAAAAGGTCCGTCTGGCGTCTCGACTCGCACCGCTAACCATCGGACTGTTCGCAAACTCACCGCTCTTGGAGGGCAAAGACACCGGCTACGCCTCGTACAGAGCGCATGTTTGGCGCCACACCGATCCCGCGCGAACAGGGCTACCTCCGGCACTCAGGGACCAATACACGCACGAGGCTTGGCTAGACTACCTATTGGATGTCCCAATGATGTTCGTGCACCAGGGCGACCGATACGTTCCGGCCAACGGCGCAACCTTTCGTTCGTTTGTCGAAGATGGCTTCGAGGGCCGGTACCCAAACGCACACGACTGGGAATTACACCAAACAAGCGTGTTTCCAGAAGTACGCATCAAACGCACCATAGAGGTTCGCGGCGCAGACTGTGTGAATCATCACCTGGCCATGTCCTTCTGTGCGCTATTTACAGGGCTGTTTTATTGCCGGCAGGCAAAAGACGAGGCGCTCAAACTCGCCGATGAGCTGTTCGCCGCTGGCGAACCACACGAGATGCTCGAAGCCGCCGCGAGAGCGGGACTCGACGCAAAGGTAGGCAAACGGACGCTGGCCGATTGGGCAAGTGACCTCGGAGATATCGCCGAACGCGGACTCAACAACTGCCTCCCCGGAGACCTCCATCTATTAGAACCGCTGCTAGAAAATATTGAGGACGGACGCTGTCCTGCCGATCAGTTTAGAGAGGCTTTTGAGCGAGACCCATCCCCCGCAAATGTCCTCTCGGCTATCGCGTACTAAGGCGCCTTCACGTCATAGGGAGAAGAGCCAACGTGTCCAGACTGCACACCTCATTCACCGAACAGGTGGGGATAGAGATTCCGCTCATCTGCGGCGCGATGTATCCCTGCTCAAACGTCGCGCTCGTGGCCGCCGCCTCTGAAGCCGGAGGGATCGGCATCGTTCAGCCCATCTCGCTGACCTTTGTGCATGGCCATGAATTCCGAGAAGGGCTCAAGGCTATTCGCGCGCTGACAGACAAACCGATTGGATTCAACGCGATCGTTGAGAAGTCTTCGAAGATTTACGAAGATCGCATGCGCCAATGGATCGATATCGCGCTCGAAGAGGACATCCGGTTCTTCATTACCGCGCTTGGGAACCCAGGTTGGGTCGTCGAAAAGGTACACGCCGTTGGCGGAATTGTTTACCACGACGTCACCGAGAGAAAGTGGGCTGAACGCGCCATCAAAGAGAACGTCGACGGGCTGATCTGTGTAAACGGACGGGCCGGCGGACACGCCGGAGAGCAAGCGCCTGAGTTGCTGCTTGAGGAGCTTAGCGACCTCGGTGTGCCCCTGATTTGTGCCGGCGGAATTGGAGACGAAGCAGACTTCGTGCGCGCGCTGGACATGGGCTATGCCGGCGTCCAGATGGGCACCCGCTTTATCGCCACCACCGAATGTACGGCCCATGACGACTACAAGGCCGCGATCGTGAAGGCAAAGTCCGACGACATTGTCTTGACCGACAAGATTTCTGGCGTCCCTGTCGCGGTGATCAACACCCCATATATTGAGAAAACAGGCACGAAAGCCGGGTGGTTGATGCGCTGGATGCTTAGACACCGAAAGCTGAAGCACTGGGCCAGGCTCTGGTACACCATCAAGTCCATCTGGCAGTTGAAGCGCGCTTCAACCCAAGGCATGAACTACAAAGACTTCTTTCAAGCAGGGCGAAGCGTAGACGGTGTCGACGGCGTACGTTCTGCGAAAGACATCATCGCCGACTTCAAGGCCGCGGCGCTAACCTCGACGGAGGTATCCTCCGCAAAATGATCGATCGTTTTCTTGGTGCGTGCGGTCTGGCGATGTTGGTGGCCGGCTGTGTAAACGAAGACCAGCAATCAGGCCCAGACGATAACCTCGTCCTCGAGGAAG
>Ga0163179_10001464_pt1 | contig 16738 bp, 15 predicted proteins | sample AtlANTMetagenome_FD_109643 | JGI IMG/M metagenome (GOLD analysis project Ga0163179, IMG submission 109643) | Marine eukaryotic phytoplankton communities from the Atlantic Ocean - Atlantic ANT 2 Metagenome | ecosystem: Environmental > Aquatic > Marine > Oceanic | place: North Atlantic Ocean... | reverse complement strand
GCGTCTCCCGCGATGTCGATTACGACCCGCACTTCCAATAACGATATTTTCGTGCTCTGTGTTACCCACTTGGCCGATGGTCGCCATGCATTTGGTATGTATCCGTCGAATCTCTCCGGATGGAAGTTTGATTTGAGCGTAGTCACCTTCACTCGACATCACGGTGGCAAAACTACCAGCAGACCGAGCAATCTGACCCCCTCGTCCGGGAGTCAACTCGATGCTGTAAACCGAAGAACCCGCAGGAACACAGGAGAGGGGCATGGCGTTTCCTACACTTGCAGGGGCCTGATCACCGCTCATTACCTTGTCTCCAACCTTCAGCCCGACAGGAGCCACGATGTAACGTTTTTCTCCGTCGGAGTACTGCAATAGGGCCAAACGAGCACTGCGCATCGGATCGTACTCCAGTGCGACAACTTCTGCTTCGATGCCTGTTTTATTGCGGCGAAAATCTACTGTACGAATCTTCTGCTTGTGCCCTCCCCCAATGGCACGCGCAGTGATACGGCCATAACAGTTACGGCCACCGGTTTTCTTCTTGGTTTTTACCAACCTCTTCTCAGGCTTCTTTTTCGTTAAATTCGAAAAATCCGCTACCGCTTGCCAGCGCTGCGTGGGCGTGAGGGGTCTATAAGTTTTAACGGCCATGATTTCCCTTTAGATAAATTCAGTAAACGCGTCAGACGAGTTCGATTTTGTCTCCTTTGGCCAGCTTCACGATGGCCTTCTTCCAATGGTTGGAACGACCGGCTTGCTTGGTGCGCTGGCGACGTTTCTTGCCATGAACACTCAACGTGTTAACACGGACCACCTTGACCTTGAACAGTTCTTCGACGGCAGCACGAATCTGAAATTTATTGGCTCGAGTATCTGCTACCACCGTGTACTGATCAAACTCACTTTGAGCAGATCCTTTTTCGGTCAGTCGCACCGTTTTGATAATGTCGTATGCTTTCATCGTTGGACTCCTTGTCTAAATGAGCCTGGACTCAAGCCCACTGAGTGCATCCTTGGTTAGGATGAGGCAATCGTACTTGAGAGTATCGTAGGTGTTGAGTGAAGCACTGGTGGTCACATCCACGTAAGGGATGTTGCGTGCCGAAAGCTGTGCGTTGGCGTTCACCTCACCGGTCACGATGAGGGCCGTACCATCCACTTTTAGTTGATCTAGTAGACGGATGACTTCCTTGGTTTTCGGCTGATCCATCTGAACCCGATCGACGACCAAAACCTCTCCTGCCTTGAAACGTTCGCTCAAGGCTTTACGCAATGCCAACTTGCGGGTCTTCTTGTTGACATCTTTTCGAAAACTACGCGGCCGTGGGCCAAAAACGACACCACCACCTCGCCATATAGGGGACTGCTTGGAGCCAGCACGAGCACGGCCGGTTCCCTTTTGCCTCCAAGGCTTCTTACCTGTTCCAGCGACTTCCGAACGTGTTTTGGCACAAGCGGTTCCACTGCGCTGGGAAGCGCGATAAGCGACCACGGCATCGTGGACGGCCTGCAGGCCCTTGGAATCATCCTCGAAGGAATCGAAGTTAATCTCCAATTCCTCAACAGAATCTCCTTTAATATTTTGAACGTTTACTTTCATGCGTTAGCTCTCCTCGCGATATTCAATCCTTTTTGGAGGGCTTCTTCTTAGCCCCACGGATGACGACATAATCGCCATCGGCGCCAGGAATGGCACCATGGACGAGCAATAAATTTTCTTCCACCAAAACCTCAACAACTTTGAGATTTTGAACAGTTCTCCGACGCTGGCCCATGTGGCCAGGCATCTTTTTGCCTTTAGCAACCCAACCTGGAGTCGAACCCCAGCTGATGGCACCCGGACGGCGTTTCCAACCTTTGGCGCCGTGGGTTGCACGACCGCCACCAAAATTCCAGCGCTTCATGACACCTTGAAAGCCTCTGCCTTTTGTCGTTCCAATGACATCGACAAAATCTCCAGCACCGAAACAGTCTTCCACCTTAACCACATCTCCGGACTTCACATCAAGAGCGAAATCACGGAATTCACGAATTCTTTTGAACCCCGTTGTCTTGTGCTTGGTGTAATGCCCAAGCTTCGGTTTGCTCAATCGCTGGTCCTTTTGTGGGTCAAAAGCCAATTGAACTGCGCTGTAACCATCGCTTTCGGGCGTCTTGCACTGAACAACGTGATTGGGACCACACTCGACTACAGTGACATGCAAGGCACTACCGTCATTGGCATATACCCTTGTCTGTCCCAATTTTTTACCAAGTAATCCTACCATGATCTTCTCCTTCGCTTAAATCTTGATGGTGATGTCCACACCGGCTGGCAGGTTCAGTTTCTTAAGCTCATCCACGGTTTTAGATGTAGGCTCAATGATATCCAGCAGGCGTTTGTGAGTGCGCTGCTCAAAAGTTTCATGAGATTTTTTATCCACGTGCGGTGAGCGAGTCACCGTGAAACGCTCGATGCGAGTGGGAAGCGGTATGGGCCCAGCCACGCGAGCACCTGAACGCTTGACAGTTTCCACAATTTCCAATGCGGACTGATCGATCACTCGATGGTCATACGCCTTAAGACGAATTCTAATACGTTGTCCTGCCATAAATATAAAGAACGATTGATTTAAATAATTTAATCCCGGTTCACCATCATCGGCGAAACCGTTTCCAACATGGTATTCAAAATTTGTGATGGCACCGGATCAAACCGACATGGTTCCATCGAATAAGATGCCCTTCCTTTGGACAGTGATCGGACGGCAGTGGCGTAACCAAACATTTCAGCCAGCGGCACTTCCGAACTAATCAATGTCATTTGAGTTTTGGCATCGATACTCAATATTTTGCCTCTCCTCCGATTCAAATCTCCAAGAATGTCTCCCTGATATTCATCAGGGGTGGTCACCTCTACCTTCATTAAAGGTTCCAGTAAAGTAAGAGATGCTCTCTCCGCCGCTTCCTTAAATGCGAAAATTCCAGCCATCTTGTAGGCTAGTTCGGTGGCATCCACCTCATGAAAACTTCCGTCAAAAACTTCAACTGCTAGGTCTACCATGGGATAATTGGCCAACACACCTCCGGCGATGGCCTCCTGAATCCCAGAAATGACGTGGGGAACAAATTCTTTTGGGATCACTCCCCCCACAATCTGGTTCTCCACCGATATTCCCTTTCCGCGTTCCAGAGGCCTTATGCGCACCTTCGCATGACCATATTGCCCCCGACCGCCAGATTGCCGGATAAATTTTCCTTCTCCTTCGGCCACCTGGCTGATGGTCTCACGGTAAGCAATTTGGGGTACTCCTGCGTTGGCCCCCACTTTAAATTCCCGTAACAAACGATCACGAATGATCTCCAAATGAAGCTCCCCCATTCCTGCAATAATCAACTGCCCCGTTTCTTCGTTGGTATAACAACGGAAAGTCGGATCCTCCTCCGACAGCCGTTGCAATCCTTCAGAAAGCTTTTCACGATCAGCTTTAGTCTTGGGTTCAATGGCCATGGAGATCACTGGCTCCGGAAACGTCGGAGGCTCCAAACTGACCTGCAAACCCTGCTGAGAGAGCGTATCTCCCGTAGTCGCCTGCCTCACACCTACAATGGCGGCAATATCCCCAGAATAAACAGCCTCACAATCAGTTCGTTTGTCAGCCTGAATCATCAGAAGACGACTGGCTCTCTCTCGCTTGCCTGTTCGCGTATTCAACAGAGTATCTCCTTTTTTTAAGGTCCCACGATACACTCGAATAAAAACAAGCTTACCCACAAAAGGGTCTGTCCAGAGCTTGAAGGCGAGACCACAAAATGACCCGCCATCATCCGCACTGACCTCCAGCTGGCAGTCTTTGGTCAAATCGTGAGCCTGAGCAGCAGGCACTTCTACCGGAGATGGCAGATAATCGATCACTGCATCGACTACGGCATGAACGCCCTTGTTTTTAAAAGCGGAGCCCCCTAGGACAGGAACAAATTTCAGCTGACAGGTCAAACGCCTGATGGCCGCTTTGAGGATAGATGGCGCGACTGGCTTTTCTTCCAGGACCAACTCCATGATCTCGTCATCCTTTTCAGCCACTGCATCCAGAAGTTCCAAGTAAGCCGCTTCAGCACGCTCTTTCTGATCGCCTGACAAATCGACCACCTGATGGCTCAAACCTGAAGGGTCCGCTTCATCATAAACCACACCCTTTTGGCTAATCACGTCGATTACCCCCTGAAGACTGTCTTCTGCCCCCAAAGGAAGAACCACAGGGAAAGCATAGGCCCCAAGCTTTTCACGCATCTCACTGACCACATAGTAGAAATCAGCCCCAGTTCGATCCATTTTGTTCACAAAAGCGATGCGAGGAACACGATACTTGGTGGCTTGCCTCCAGACCGTTTCGGATTGTGGCTGAACGCCAGCCACACCACAAAACACAGCGACAGCTCCATCGAGGACTCTCATGGACCGCTCCACCTCGGCGGTAAAGTCCACATGCCCTGGGGTATCGATAATGTTGATGCGATGGGGAATGTCCAGAAAGGACTTGAAAAGACCATCTTTGGCCTGTTTCCAGAAACAGGTAATGGCCGCTGAGGTAATGGTTATGCCTCTTTCTTTTTCTTGAGACATCCAGTCCGTCACGGTGTTCCCGTCGTGGACTTCTCCCATTTTGTGAATCAACCCTGTGTAAAACAGGATACGCTCAGTGGTCGTTGTCTTACCTGCGTCGATGTGCGCGGCGATGCCAATGTTGCGAGTACGTTCCAGAGAATACACCCTGTCTGGGGCATTCAACGCAGACCGCTCTTCTGTGACAGCTACACTCATCAAAGATTCGAATTAAACAAAGAACAAAAATACCCCAGAGTGTTGAACAAACCACACGGGGGTTGAAAAAATCCTCGCCTTACCACCGAAAATGAGCAAAGGCCTTATTGGACTGCGCCATTTTGTGAACCTCATCCCTACGACGGATTGAGGAACCTTGCCCTTGATAGGCATCCATGATTTCGTTGGCCAAAGCCTCCGACATAGGCACACCTTTTCGGGAATTAGCAAATTTGACAATCCACCGGATTGCCAAAGCTTGCTGACGTTCCGCAGGAACCTCCATGGGCACCTGGTAAGTCGCGCCGCCTACACGGCGAGGCTTAACCTCTAGACGAGGCTTAGCATTGTCAACGGCCCGCTGAAGTAAATCCAAAGGGCTGCTTGAAGGGTTTTTCTCGCCAAGATTGTCCATGGCTCCATAAACCACCTTCTGAGCGATACTTTTTTTACCCTCCAACATTAAAATACTGACCAATCGAGCAACTAGTGTGCTCCCATATTTAGGGTCTGCGACTACCTTACGTTTTACAGCTCTGCGACGTCTGGACATAAAATCTAAAGTTGATGGCTCTACTTCTGAGGTTTGGGTCGCTTGACACCGTACTTCGAACGGCTGACACGTCGCTTTTCAACTCCATTGGAGTCCAAGGCGCCTCGCACCACGTGATAACGCACGCCTGGCAAATCTTTCACACGACCACCACGCACCAAAACAATGCTGTGCTCCTGGAGATTGTGACCCTCATCAGGAATGTAAGCGATCACCTCATAGCCGTTGGTGAGGCGCACTTTGGCAACCTTACGCATAGCAGAGTTTGGCTTCTTTGGAGTACGGGTCATTACCTGGACACACACACCCCTCCGAAAAGGACAATTCTCCAAGGCAGGAGAAGTGGATTTCACCTTGATCTTCCGGCGTCCCTTTCGGACTAACTGATTAATTGTTGGCATTTGTTATCGTCTAAAAATTCTCTCGGGCTTAGCCCTCATCTCCGGGGAAATGGAGCGCAGATTATCTGCAAATGGCTTTCGCCTTGCAAGAGATAATTTAAATAATCTTAATTATTTCTCCTCAAAGCTCAGCCGGCAACTGGTTCGTCGATTTCTTCGATGATTTTCTCCTCTAATTCGGGAACTTCCACCAAAGGTTTCACCTTGATGTTGCGATGCTTAGGGTAACCCGTGCCAGCAGGAATGATATGTCCCATAATCACATTTTCCTTGAAACCCCTGAGATAGTCGACCTTGCCCATGGTGGCAGCATCGGTCAAAACGCGAGTGGTGTCCTGGAAAGAGGCAGCACTGAGGAAACTTTCGGTTTCGAGTGAAGCCTTGGTGATGCCCAGCAAAACAGGGCTAGCATCGGCTGGCTGACCTCCCATTTCTTCGACTCGACGATTTTCTCGTTCGAAAATACTTCTCTCAACCTGCTCACCCCACAAGAATATCGTATCCCCAGGTTCGGTGACTCGGACCTTGCGAAGCATTTGCCGAACGATGATTTCGATATGCTTGTCGTTAATGGTCACCCCCTGTAGCCGGTAGACCTCTTGAACCTCATTGACCAAATGCTCCTGCAGTTCCTGCGGCCCACAAACATCGAGGATTTCATGCGGTACTACAGGCCCTTCGGTGAGCTGCTGGCCTTTTTTGACATAATCTCCCTTGAAGACGATCACGTGCTTGGCAATCGGGATCAGATGCTCCTCCTCCGTTCCTGAATCGGGATCTCGGATGATGATACAACGTTTGCCACGAACACTGGGGCCAAAATCCACTACACCATCCATTTTAGCGATTTCAGCAGCATCCTTGGGACGCCTTGCCTCGAAAAGTTCTGCTACACGAGGCAAACCACCTGTAATGTCCTTGGTCTTACTGGTTTTACGTGGAGTCTTGGCCATCAAGGCACCCGCAGGAATTTTTGCTCCTTCCTGGACCACGATATGGGCTCCTGAGGGAATGGGATAATTGGCGATCACCTCTCCATTTTTCGATTCCAATACCATCACCTGAGGATGAAGGTCCTCTTTGTGGTCGATGACCACCATGGCCTCTTGGCCAGTCGCTTCATCCACTTCTTGCTTCATAGTGACCCCTTCGATGATGTCGTGGAATTTCACAACACCAGCTCGTTCGGTGAGAATCGGAACGTTATAAGGATCCCATTGAACAAAGGTCTGTCCTTTTTTAACTTTACCCCCATCAGGCACGAGGATGACTGAACCAATGATGATGTTGTGCTCTTCAAGTTCCTTTCCATCCTCATTGAACAGTCGAATAGAGCCATTTTTATTCAATACGATATTGTTACCATCCTCAAGCTCAACACAACGCAGGTCACTGTATACCACGGTGGCTTCAACTTTGGATTTAATTTGAGGCTGCTTGAAAATCTGTGAAGCAGTTCCACCAATATGGAAAGTACGCATGGTGAGCTGAGTTCCCGGTTCACCAATCGATTGAGCAGCGATGATGCCAACAGCTTCCCCTTGCTTGACTAACTTGCCGGTTGCCAGATTGCGACCGTAACACATGGCGCAGAGACCCACGTTGGATTCACAAGTTAAAACCGAACGGATTTTCACTCTCTCAATACCTGCCGAATCGACGGTCTTAGCTTTGACCTCATCAATTTCGTCATTGGCAGCAACGATCACATTCTTCACGTCACTGGGGTCTACAATGTCCTCACATGAGACACGCCCTACCAGGCGTTCGCTCAATTTGACCACTTCATCTTCACCCTCATAAATGGCCGAAACCCAGATACCATTGCTGGTCTCGCAATCCTGCTCACGTACAATGACATCCTGCGCGACGTCCACTAGCTTACGTGTCATATAACCTGAATCGGCAGTTTTCAAAGCCGTATCTGCAAGCCCCTTACGCGCACCGTGGGTGGAAATGAAGTATTCGAGGACAGTCAGTCCTTCACGAAAATTGGAGAGAATCGGCTTTTCGATAATATCTCCAGATGGTTTTGCCATCAAACCACGGATACCCGCCAACTGACGGACCTGCTGGCGATTACCACGGGCACCGGAGTCGACCATCAGATAGACAGGATTGAATTCATCCTTTGCCTGATTGGCTTGTAAAGTGCGCAGCATCACATTGGAGATCTGGTCCGTGCAATGGGTCCAGATATCGATAATTTTGTTATACCGTTCGCCAGGTGTGATCACACCGCGACGATACTGGTTTTCCACCTCGGAAATCTGCTCCTGGGCAGAACCTATTTCCTGATCTTTTTCCACGGGGATGATCATGTCATCGATCCCAATGGAGACACCTGCCTTGGTGGCTTCACGGAAGCCGAGTTCTTTGAGTCGATCAAGGGTACGCACCGTTTCCTGATGACCGCAGACCTTGTAACAATTCCAGATCAGATCGCCAATTTGGCCCTTCCCGATAGGACGGTTGGGAAAGCCCAATTCTGTCGGCCAGATTTCACTGAACACCACCCTGCCAACAGTGGTTTCAATCACTTTCTTGTCTTTGTCACCGTAAACGGTCTCCTGGCCATGGTCAGGATTCAGCAGTAAAACCCTCTAATGGGTGTTAAGTTCGCCGTCATCAAAGGCAAAAATCACCTCTTCCTTTGTGCCGAAGAAACTCAAGCGTTGACCCTTCTTTTTCTGTTCCCGCGGCTCCGCAGTCAGGTAGTAGCATCCCAAGGTGATATCCTGGGTAGGAGTCATGATGGGCTTACCACTGGATGGACTGAAAATGTTGTTTGGAGCCATCATCAGCAATCTGGCTTCCATCTGTGCCTCGACAGACAAAGGCACATGAACCGCCATTTGATCACCATCGAAGTCCGCATTGTAAGCAGTACAAACCAATGGATGCACACGAATAGCTTCACCCTCGATCAATACGGGCTCGAATGCCTGAATGGAAAGTCGGTGCAACGTAGGTGCGCGATTAAGCATCACCGGATGCCCCATCGTAACCTCTTCGAGAATATCCCATACTTCCGGCGATTGGCGTTCAATCATCTTCTTTGCCGATCGCACGGTATGGACATAACCCAACTCCTTGAGGCGTCGAATAATGAATGGTTCAAAAAGAACCAAGGCCATCTTCTTGGGCAAACCACACTGATTTAGTTTAAGTTCGGGCCCAATGACGATCACAGAACGTCCAGAATAATCCACACGCTTACCCAGCAGATTTTGTCTAAATCGCCCACTCTTGCCCTTGAGCATGTCACTTAGTGATTTGAGCGGACGGTTTCCAGCTCCAGTAACCGCACGTCCATGACGCCCATTGTCAAACAATGCATCCACCGCTTCCTGAAGCATGCGCTTTTCATTGCGAATGATGACTTCAGGGGTCTTGAGTTGAAGGAGGTTTTTGAGGCGGTTGTTTCGATTGATTACACGCCGATAAAGATCATTCAAATCGGAAGTCGCAAAGCGCCCACCTTCAAGTGGCACTAGCGGCCTGAGATCTGGAGGAATAACCGGCAGCACGACCAGAATCATCCAATCAGGACGGGTCTTGCTAGCAATGAAACCTTGAAAAAGTTTGATACGCTTGGCCAGTTTCTTGCGTATTTGTTTACTGCGGGTCTCAGTCATGGCGACCTGCAGCTCCTCAACCTGTTCGGTCAAGTCGACCGCTTCGAGGGCTCTTCTGACAGCACCCGCACCCATTTCTGCCTCAAAAGCATCCGCTCCATAGGTTTCCCGGGCCTCCCGGTATTCCATTTCGCTGAGCAACTGATGCTCTTTCAAGGGAGTCGTACCGGGGTCAATAACAAGATAATCTTCGTAATATACCACACGCTCTAGCTCGCGGGCAGTCATGTCGAGGATTAAGCCAATACGGGAGGGCATGCACTTAAAGAACCAGATGTGCGAAACCGGGACTGCCAATTCGATATGCCCCATGCGTTCACGACGCACTCGAGAGAGGGTTACCTCGACTCCGCAGCGGTCGCAGACCACGCCGCGATGTTTAATTCTCTTGTATTTACCGCATGAGCATTCCCAATCCTTGACCGGACCAAAGATACGTTCACAGAAGAGACCGCCTTTTTCAGGCTTAAAGGTACGGTAGTTGATGGTCTCTGGATTCTTAACTTCACCTTTCGACCAGGAACGGATGGATTCGGGTGAGGCGACGGAGATACTGATGTGGTCCACCATGTTGACCTGGTCCAAACCAAACAATTCACGAGTGCTATTTCTGCTTTCAATCATGTCTATGTCTTTGAAATAAGTTATCGTCTCTGGTGGAATCAACCCATAGCTGAAAGACTTGAGGGGATCGACCTTAATTCTGCATCCGGATCCACCTCTTCAGGTTCGTATCCGACGTTGACGTCCATGCCGAGTGATTGGATTTCCTTAACGAGCACGTTGAAGGATTCCGGAACACCCGCATCGAGGGAATTGTCACCTTTGACAATACTTTCGTAGATGCGCGTTCGACCCTGCACATCATCTGATTTCACAGTGAGGAGTTCCTGCAAGGCATAAGCAGCTCCGTATGCCTCCATTGCCCAAACTTCCATCTCTCCGAATCGCTGACCACCGTATTGGGCCTTGCCTCCAAGAGGTTGCTGTGTGACCAGGGAGTATGGCCCCACAGCTCGAGCATGAATCTTGTCCGCCACGAGGTGGCCAAGTTTCAGCATATAGATGTATCCGACGACGACCTCTTGGTCAAAGCGCTCACCGGTCCGGCCATCGTAAAGATGAATTTTGGCGTGATCGGGCAAGTCAGCGTCCTTAAGGTAACCACGTACTTCAGATTCCTTGATACCGTCGAAGACTGGCGTGGCGAATTTGATCCCCAACACCTTGGCTGCCCAACCCAAGTGGGTCTCCAGCAGCTGCCCGACATTCATACGCGAAGGCACACCCAAGGGGTTGAGCACGATATCGACCGGAGTGCCGTCGGCCAGGAAGGGCATATCTTCCTCCGCAACGATTTTTGCAACGACACCTTTGTTACCATGGCGTCCTGCCATTTTGTCTCCGACAGAAAGCTTGCGTTTAGAAGCAATGAAAACTTTCACCGATTTGATGATCCCCGTTTCAAGATCATCTCCGGATTCAACGCGTTCCATTTCCTCATCATGCTGCATCTGTAGATCGTCAAAGCGCTTTTTATAGGCGCTAATGATCTCGTTGATTTTGTTACGGATAGGAGATGGATCAATCTCGATACGGTCGTAAACGCTTGCGAGTTTTCGCAGCAAAGTCTTGGTGATCTTACGGTTGGCCGGAATAATGATTTCACCTGTTTCCGAGTTGACCACATCCAAGGGAATTTTCTCACCTAGAAGAATGTTGCTGAGCGATTCAGTGAGTTGCTCTCTGAGATCATCAAGCTTTTTCTTGTGCTCGTCTTCGACCTGCTTGGCATGCTTTTTGGCTTCGGTGGTTGCGGCGCGTGTCATGGAGCTGCGATCGGATTCCTTTTTGGAAGAAACCTTCACATCCATCACGATACCATAGGTCCCCGAGGGCACTTTGAGGGAAGTGTCTTTAACGTCAGCGGCTTTTTCACCGAAAATGGCCCGCAGCAACCGCTCTTCCGGGGCTAGTTCGGTCTCACTCTTAGGCGTGATTTTACCCACCAGAATATCCCCTGGCTTCACTTCGGCACCTACACGGATCACCCCATCCAGGCCAAGGTTCTTGAGGGCATCTTCACCAAGGTTCGGAATATCGCGTGTGATTTCCTCGGGGCCCAGTTTGGTATCACGAGCACTGACTTCGAACTCGTCCACGTGGATGGAAGTGTATACATCGTCTTTGACGATACGCTGACTGATCAGAATGGCATCCTCAAAGTTGTAACCATTCCAAGGCATGAAGGCGCAGAGCACATTCTTACCCAAGGCTAGTTCTCCATTTTCAGTGGATGGTCCATCGGCTATTGGTTCACCTGCTTTGACTTTCTGACCTTTGTGAACCAATGCTTTCTGATTGATACAAGTTGCAGCGTTGGAACGCATGAACTTACGAAGACGGTAGACATACACTCCGTTGGATGGATCATGCTTGAGCTTCTTCTTACCTTCTGGCAGGGAGCCATCCTGAGTAATGACAATCTGGCTACCGGTCACTGAGGCAACCACGCCGGCCGACTCTGTCAACAGGACCGCGCGAGAGTCTTGTGCCACCTTTGACTCAAGGCCGGTCGCGACCAAAGGTGCTTCGGTCACCAGCAAAGGAACCGCTTGTCGCTGCATGTTGGAACCCATCAAGGCGCGATTGGCGTCATCGTGCTCCAAGAATGGAATCAAGCCCGCAGCAACTGAAACAAGCTGCTTCGGTGAAACATCCATGTAGTCCACTTTTGGAGGGGCCACATCGATGAAGTCTCCCTTGCAACGACACATCACACGCTCGTTGATGAACTTACCTTTGTCATCGATGGGAGCGTTGGCCTGAGCCACAATGAATTGCTCTTCGCGGTCTGCAGTCAGATAGTCCAAATGACTGGTCACCCGACCTTTTTCAACCTTGCGGTAAGGCGTCTCAATGAAGCCGAAGTCATTGACCCGAGCAAAGGTAGCCAGGGAAGCAATCAAGCCGATGTTGGGTCCTTCCGGAGTCTCAATTGGACAAATACGGCCATAGTGAGATGGGTGCACGTCGCGCACTTCAAATCCAGCCCGATCCCGGCTCAAGCCACCAGGCCCAAGTGCGGAGAGTCGGCGTTTGTGCGTCAATTCGGCCAGAGGATTGATCTGGTCCATGAACTGAGAGAGCTGGCTTCGGCCAAAGAAATCTCGAATCACCGCAGAAAGAGCTTTAGGATTGATGAGCTTCTGCGGAGTCATGGTATCCAACCCCTGATCGAAGAGGGTCATCCTCTCTTTGACCAAACGTTCGGTTCGAGCGAGCCCCACGCGACACTGGTTGGCGAGCAACTCACCGACTGTCCTCACGCGACGGCTTCCGAGATGATCAATGTCATCTAAAGTCCCCTCACCTTTCTTGAGACTGAGCAAATATTTGGTAGCTGCGACCAAATCTTCCTTTTCAAGAACGCGCGATTCGTTTTTGGGATCCAGATTGAGTTTCTGAGAAATCTTGTAACGCCCTACCCTTCCCAGGTCGTAGCGCTTGGCGTCAAAAAACAGCCGCTTGAGCAACGCGCGAGCGTTTGCTGCTGTGGGGGGATCACCCGGGCGAAGTCGGCGATAAATGTCTTTGAGAGCCTCTTCCTCGTTGGTCGTGGGATCCTTTTTAAGACACTTGATGATGATCCCTTCATCGACACTGGTATCCACAACCTTAATCTTCTTCAGACCCAGATTTGCAATTTCACGGACCACTGCTGCAGAGAGTGGTTCGAAAGCACGTGCCACGACAGCACCTTTGTCCAGATCAAGGACATCTTCGATGAGTACCATGTTCTGGATGTCATCCATTTTGGAAGCCGCTTTCACGGTGACTTCCTGAATATCATAAAAGAGCCGGAGAATGTCGGCATCGGACCCAAAGCCCAGAGCCCTGAAAAAGGTGGTCGTCAGGAATTTTCTCCGACGCTTTTTGCGGTCGAGGTAGACGAACAGCAGATCGTTGGTGTCAAATTGAGCTTCATACCAGGACCCACGGTCAGGGATAATCCTGAACGAATGCATGGTTTTGCCGTTGGGGTGCTGCGTAGCCTCAAAAGCGAGACCTGGCGAGCGATGCAACTGGCTCACGATCACTCTCTCAGCGCCATTTATGACAAAACTGCCTTGGGGGGTAATCAGAGGCAATTCACCCATGAAAACCTTCTCCTCCTTTGTCCCCTGTTCATCCCGCAGACGGAAAATTACATGGAGAGGGGCTCCGAAGGTCACCCCTTCCCTCAGGCACTCCAACCAATCGAGCTTGGGCTCACCGATTTCGTAGTGACTGAATTCAAGAACACATTTGCCATCATAACTCTCGATCGGGAAAACTTCATTGAAAACAGCTTGAAGCCCAAGATTTTCACGTTTCTTTGGGTCGATCTCAGATTGCAGGAATTCCGCATAGGAGTTGTTCTGCACTTCGATCAGGTTAGGAGGTGTAATCACCTCTTTGATTTTTCCGAAGTTGATTCTCTCAGCAGTTTTGGATGGCATAGTGACCTTTAATAATCTTTAACGCATTTTGGGGCTTCAAACCCCTTTTTATTGTAGACGAAACAGGTCCGCAGCTCTCACCTGACGAGTGCTTGCGGACTTGCTGATGTTGACTTTGAACAACTTAAGTCGCCCAGCTCGAAAAATAACACGGAAATTGGTTGGACGCGGAAAATTGAATCTTGTTCAATCTCCGCGTCCGAAAAAGACCCGTTACTTCAGCTCGGCAGTCGCACCGGCTGCTTCTAGTTTCTTCTTGGCCTCTTCGGCCTCTTCCTTGCTGACCCCTTCGAGCAATGGGGCAGGAGCACCTTCTGCGACTTTCTTCGCATCAGCAAGCCCCAAACCAGCTTTGACCTCACGAATTGCTTTAATCACAGGAATTTTCTTGTCGCCGGGGACCGACGCCAAAATAACATCATATTCGGATTTTTCTTCTGCAGCGGCATCGCCACCGGCATCACCACCGCCAGCTGCAGCCACAGCTACAGGTGCAGCTGCACTAACACCCCATTTTTCTTCCAGTTGCTTCACCAAGTCAGCGGCCTCCATGACCGACAACTGGCTTAACTCATCAATTAGTTTTTCTAAGTCTGCCATATGTTTTGTGTGTCGCCATTCCCGGCCAGGAATGATTTAAAACTGCAGCCTGCAGTCCGACAGGTTTTAGGTTTGTATTTTGTGCTCCAGCCCACTCAAATCGTCGCGTGGACCGAAAGTTTGCTTTGGGTTGACTTAGCCTTTTTCGGCCTTGGCTTTGATCACCTGGGCTAATTGACCCGCAGGCGTGTTCAGAAGGACAGCCAGCTTTTGCGCAGGCGCCTGAAGAACCCCGAGGATCTTGCCTCTGAGCACTTCGAGAGAAGGCAAATCTGCGATCACCTTGACTTCATTGGCATCCAGCCGTGTTTCCCCCATGTATCCGAATTTGATGCTAGGCTTATCGAATTCAGATTCAAAATTTTTGATGATCTTTGCTGCAGCACTGATCTCGGCATCGCCAGTAACCACAGCCATCTGGCCATTGAGATCCGAGGCAAGATCGCCCTCAATACCAGCCTGCTGAGCAGCGATATTGAAGATTCGATTCTTGACGACATGCAATTCCGCTTGGGCTCCATCTAACCGCTGCCGGAGATCCGCAAACTGATCGACTTTGAGCCCCTGATATTCAACGACGATGAAGTAAGGAGACGCGTTCAACCTTTCAAGGTATTCTGCACTGATGTTCTTTTTAGCTTCGCGCATAGTGATTTTGGTTAAGGTTGAGTCGGTTAAGCAGCAGCCGTTGCTTGTTGTTGCAACGATTTGAGGTCCAATGAGAACCCCGGACTCATGGTCGAGCTCACAGTCCCACTCAATAGGAAGGCACCCTTGGAACTACTGGGTTTAGATTTAAGGAGTGCGTCCACTAAAGCGTTAATGTTGTCTGCCAACTGGCTGGCATCAAAAGAGATTTTGCCGACTGGAACGTGAAGGTTGGCCGTTTTGTCAATTTTGAACTCAACGCGCCCTGCCTTGACTTCAGCAACGGCTTTGCCTGTATTATCCGTCACAGTTCCTGTTCTGGGATTAGGCATCAAACCTCGAGGCCCCAGAACCCGACCCAGTTTCCGCACTTCAGCCATCGCTTCAGGCGTAGCGATGGCAACATCAAAGTCAACCCAGCCATCACTAACTTTTTTGATGTATTCATCATAGCCCACGTATTCTGCCCCAGCTTCCTTGGCAGCCTGCTCAGATTCGCCCCCACTGGTAAAGACAAGGACACGAACATTCTTGCCGCTTCCGTGGGGTAAGGGGACCGTGCCACGAACCATTTGATCACTTTGGCGAGGGTCCACTCCTAATTTGAAAGCGATGTCCACAGTTTGATCAAACTTGGCAGGCGGGAGTTTTTTTAAAATTTCGAGGGCATCCTCGAGCGTGTAGCGCTTGGTGGCATCCACCATTTCCAAGGCTTTTCGGTATCGTTTGCTTGACATGTTTTGTGTGGTGCATGCGGGTCTGAAAACCCTCCCACTGTTGGGTTTATTCTTTGATTTCGATGCCCATGCTACGGGCAGTTCCAGCAATAATGTTGAACGCTGCGTCCTCATTACGAGCGTTGAGATCTTGAAACTTGGTTTTTACGATCTCCTTGATTTGATCGGGTGTAACTTTACCCACTTTTTCTTTATTGGGCATTTTGGATCCAGAGGCGATTCCGGCGGCTTTTTTGAGGAGCACGGCGGCGGGAGGAGACTTTGTGATGAAGGTGAAGGATTTATCCTGGTAGACCGTGATCACGACAGGGATCACTAGTCCAGCTTGATCCTTGGTCCTCGCATTGAATTCTTTACAGAACCCCATGATGTTAACCCCTTGCTGACCCAAGGCAGGTCCCACAGGCGGAGCAGGATTCGCCTGCCCTGCAGGAATCTGGAGTTTAATCATTCCGGTAACTTTTTTAGCCATAACGTTTAAGATTTTTCAACTTGCCAATATTCGAGTTCGACTGGGGTGTTACGCCCAAAAATGTTGACCGTCACCTTGAGTTTGCCGCGTTCCGGTTCCACTTCTTCAATCACTCCGCTGAAGTTGAGGAATGGACCGTCGTTGATCTTGATGGTTTCACCCACTTCAAAATCGACTTTGGGCTTCTCGACATCTTCAGCATCTGAGATCTGGGCTTTGATGGCTTCGATTTCTTCAGCAGGAGTCGGTGCCGGCTTGTTGCCCCCCACAAAACCGATGATCCCTTGGGTTTCTCGAATGAAATACCACGGCCGGTCAATGATACGCTGTTGGTCATCGAGAAGAATCATGTGAATGAAGACGTAACCAGGGCAGAGTTTTCGGTT
>Ga0163179_10001463_pt1 | contig 16739 bp, 31 predicted proteins | sample AtlANTMetagenome_FD_109643 | JGI IMG/M metagenome (GOLD analysis project Ga0163179, IMG submission 109643) | Marine eukaryotic phytoplankton communities from the Atlantic Ocean - Atlantic ANT 2 Metagenome | ecosystem: Environmental > Aquatic > Marine > Oceanic | place: North Atlantic Ocean... | reverse complement strand
TTGTCCTGCGTAATCGAGGTATTTAGTTGCATTTCCGCTAAATCCGGAAATAGCTTGTTTTACCGCGCTACCGCAAACAATCATTTTTGGATCTGCGCCGTTTTCCCAACAACTAGCTACTACAGTTGACAAGAGTGCCTCACTGACGTTCCGTTGCGTTCCGTCGGTAGCAGTCGCATTTGGTACACCGCCACTTACAGTTGGGTCTGCACCAGAAGTACCTCTCGAAGAATTTGACGAGAGCCATGCCGGTAATCCGGCAGTAATTCTTGCCGTTGCGCCGTTCCCTGCACCGGCATTGCCTATTGCCGATTTAGTGATGCTCATCTCAATGTCTCTTTTAATTTCCTTCACTTTGAAGGCAATTTGAGATGCTAATTTTTGAGCACCAGCCACGCCATTAACTGCCTCGTCTGTCGAAGTGACTTCAACTAGCTTATCTGCTAACTGTGTGTAAGTCCCTTTTCTGACCGGCAATGTTCCGGCATCGTTGTTTGGGTTATCACCTTCAGCCACCGCATTGTTGTTTACTGCGGTTGCCAAATCTAATTCAGCAAATTCTACATATGTATTTCCTGCTGATCTTTGTTTTGCCATAGAATATATCGGTGTGTCCGTCGGCGAGATAGATTTCAGAAGGTCACTGATATCTTCTCTGATAGTGGTTACATCATATGTTTCTACGGCATTTGCATTTTGAGCCATATTTTCCTCTTTTTAAGATGTTGCCAAAAGCCAATTAGCTCCGTCCTCGACGCTCCCCGACTTTTGAAGTTTTGCGGTCGCCTCTTTAATTTTATGCGACTTACCAACTGTGCCAACTTGCTTAGAGCCGGCTTTAATAGTAAGAGGTCTTGCTTGGCTGACTTTTTCCTCAATCTTACCTTGAGATTTTTGTAAATCCTGCCATTTTCGAGCATCGTTTAATATTCGTATAGCACGATTATCAACTATGCTTGCAATCTCTTGCTCTGTAAAACCATACTCACTACCGGTCGATATTAACTTACCTCTTAATGAGCTAGCTGATTCCGACTTGGAAAATTCTGGAATATGCTTTTGAAGTATGGTGGCTTGTTCTTTTAAATATGCCTCCATAACTTGTTTATTTTGCTTAGTCTGTTCCACTTGTAATTTTTCAGTTTCTTGAGCTAATACTTTTTGCTTTTCCATAGCATCATTGTATTCAGCCTGCTGAGTCATATACTTAATGGGGTCAGTTTTAGCTAATGCAATATCCGGCTTTTCCAATTGGTTTTGAGAAAGTTGGGTTTTGTAAGTCTCCATAGCCTTATGAAGTTGCTCACGCTCTGATTTTAATTGATTGTGAATCTCCTCTGCCTCCTTGCGGATTTGAGCAGTTTCACCCATCTTTTTTTGGATATATGATTGACCACTAGCACTTCGGGTAAGCTGATCGAGTGTCCATTGTTCCTCACTGCCATCTACCTTTACAGTAAATGTCTGAGGATCAGTTGGTTCTTCAACTTCCGGTGTAATGTTTTCCTCTGTAGTATCCTCTGCTTGGACGTTATCATCAACGGCTACGTCCGGAGTCGTTTCATCAGTTGCCTCAACACTTTCATTTTCGGCAGTCTGATTATCTTCTACTTTTGGCTCACCTAAAAGTGACGCGGTTGCCTCTTCTACTGAACCTTCTTCAAAATTAGTCTCTGTCATCGAGGTGCTAATCCTTTTCTTTTAGTTTCTCTTTTATCGAGCATTTCCTTATCTGTAATTACGTTGATAAGTTCATACTCGATGGATGAAAGAGCCAAAATGATCGAGTGTGCCTTTTCTCTGGTCTCGGTATCATCTTTGCTCGAGGACAAAAATGCGTGTATTTGAGCATCTTTGACTTTCTGCATAGCATCTCTAAAAGCCACAGAATTTAGTAATTCTTTTGCTTGATTTGCTTTAATTTCTAGCGACTTGTCCATTATTTCTTTCCTGCGCCTGCATTCGTTTAATTTCATTTATGTCTACTTGATATCCGTGTTTGGATAATAATTCGCCTGCTTTTAATAATAGATTTTGATCTAATTCATCTCGTTTTAGATCGTCAGCTAGCATCATTTTTTCTCTTTCTAATCCATATTTTGTCATGTCGCTTTGCATCTTAGCATTCGCTCTTATTTGTTCAGTTTGCATAACCGCCGTTGCCGGATCGATTGGTTGAGGTTGGTTTTGAGCTTGTTGTTGAGCCATCGCCATCATCTGTTGCTCTATTTCTGGATTCATTGGACTAAAATACCTATCGGCATTTCTTATACCGCTACCCGCTAATATATCTTGGAGGCAATTCCGTATCATCGATAAATTTACCAATCCGTTGCCAGATCCATATCCTTGATAAATAGTCTGTTGTATTTGTAATATTTGCTGAAGAGTCATTTGCTTTTCTTCAACTTTTCCAGTCCCTAATCCCACCGAAACTTGTAAATCTAAATGGGCATTCCATGATTTAGGATCTACCGGTATATAATTATTATTCATACGCATTACCTCATCACCTTTTCTATGCTTAATAATGAGGTTCATCATTTTTCTAAATAATTGAGTCATACCGCCTTCAGCTAAATTACGAGCTATAGTTTCAACTTGTCCTTGAGCCGTAGCTATATGATGGTCGACCGCCGTTTTTGTAGTTGATTGTAAAACATCTGGATTTAATCCTACACTAGACGCACTAACACCGACTTTTTGGTCGATGGTCTGATCTAAGTATTGCATCGCACCTAAAGTGTTACCGGCGGTAAATGGTATTGTTAGAGGCTGAATAGTATTGGGTTGTCGTGTACGGATAACCGCACCAATTTCATTATTAAGCACATCATCGAGATTAACTTGGCTATCAACTACACTTAATCTAGGTGAATTACATAATGCTATATTATCTAAAACTCCCCTTAAACAAGAAGTACTCGCATCTTGGTCGTCAAATAACATAGCAACCACACTTTGACCAAATACAGTATGAGGCTCTGGATCACACTCAAAAACTGCAAAAGGTTGCTGATCGCAGGGCATATAATTTAACAATTTGTAATTACTACCGCCCATAATAAATTGGTGTAAAACCGGCACTCCAGTGCCGTCCACATCAACTTTCATATAGCATTCAGTTATACCTATTCTTTTAGAGGTAATATCTATATTATTTTGAGAGTCGTTTTTATCCTCTGTATAACCGGTTCTCGCGAATAACTCAGCATCATTTAATGAATCGTCACTTATAGAGTCTAAATGGTGAATATCGTCAAAATTAAAACCTTGTTCAACTAATTCTCCGACTGTTTTATTAACTCGATGCCCTACTATATAAGCAGTTTCAACATCTTTTGCATTTCTATCACAAAACCACTCCTCTGGTGGGACAGAGTCAATTCTACAATCGCCTGCCGGTGTTATTCGTTGGATTTTCGCATCGTGAACAGATTTTTCAATTTCTTGCTGAGTTGCTTGATCCATTTCCATAGAAACTGTCTGATTATGGTTAAGTACTGTAACATTTTCATCGGCAACCAGATAATTAAACTCAATATCTGAAAGACCGCTATATGTATGTGTTTCAGTTTTGCTAAAATCTTCATAATATACCTTTAAAATACCTAATCTTTTTACCAAACTATCTTGAAAAGCATTACTTAATAGCTTGAAATAGTTTAGTTTATTTAATTTGTAGTGGACGTACTTGGTCATCTGCTCTGCAACCGGCACATCTTCAGCCATATTGGGAGTAAATTCTACCGGCGGAGCTTGTCCTAGAAAAACACGAAGAAGTGAAGGTTTAATTGCACGAACTGCGTCTCTGCACTTGGTCGCAACTACCTTGCTCCGACCTTCCTCGACCCCAAGTCGTGTTTTTCCATCATAATATTGCTGAGAAAGTACTCTTTCTGGGACTATTTCACTGTCAATAAAGTCGACTGCGTCCTTTATCGCCTCACTGACCAGACTTTCTAGCTGACCATCCTCTAAAGGAGTCAATTTTGCCAAATAATTACTCCATGAACCAAATGTAAAATCAATACTCTAGTGCGTCCTTTACATCCATTAATTTATCTTGACGTTTAAATCGTTTTCTTGAGTAGACTTTTTTTGATTTCACAATCTTCGGAGGTTGCCGGAGCATCAACATAGCACGAGCCACCGGATTGACTTTTGTTATAGTTAGGTTTTTTCTCCGTCTGGGATTATTTGGCATAGAGGTTTAACCATCGTAACTTGAGGATGCGTATAAGCTAACTCACCTTTTTGAATTGATACTTCAAAACACTCTTCTTTAGTTGGTAATAACTCTCTGCCGGTTATAACCATACAAGAGTCTGCCATAATAGATTGACAGACTATTAGAATAGGAATCCACATCAGTTTATATTAAGTTGCCAATGAGGAGCGTCCATGAACACTTTCCTGCGTTGTTTTGTGCGTGTCGAAATGTAGCTCTGTATCATATCCATACAATCCATATCGCAACCGGCGACATCATCAATATGCCAACAAGCACCCCATGATAAATTATTAATTCCTAACTCTTTAGCCGATCTAACTATAGACTCGCCTGCTACCGCATAAGTATCTAACTCCCAACAAGCTCGACCATCGACTATTGTGTACATATCTACCGCATGAGAAAAACCGGTACTCTCTTGAATAATATGTTTTGAATTTAAAGTGGTCGACGCGCCGGCTTTAACAAGTTGAGCCTGCCGACTTTTACTTCTTACACCTTCAGAAATTCCGAAATCGATAGCTGAATAACCTATCGCTTTTTTAAATATTTTAATTAAGTCCGGATGGACTCCTTCTAGCCTTGATAAAGACTTTTTGCCGAAAATAAACACGTCTTTTCTCTCCTATTCTATCAATCAGCATATGCCTTTCTCCCATAAAGCGTTTTTTATACCTAAATAGTTTTATTTTTTCATGTTTTCTCTTGCGACTCCTTTGCTTTTTTCCCACGATCTCATTCCTCCGAGTCCTAAAATGGATAATGTTAAAGTTGTTAATTCAGAGGTATTTAAATTTGGTAAATTAATATCCGGATACCAGATAACTGTTATCCATTCAGCAATGGGCATTAAAAAAAACTGAGTTAATAGTCCTAAAGCGCAAATCCACATTATTGAGGGTCTTGCGCCGGCTACAAATAGGCTCGGATGTTTAGCTTGTTCAACATTAGCCTGCATCTGCCCTTTAGCTACCTCTAAAGCTGATTTTTCAGCTAAAGTGGTTATTTCGTGACTTAATTTTCTTTTTAAATCTGTGTCCGGTATAGCTTTATCTAATATTTTGCTAACCGGCTCTATTAAGGATGTTAAAAGACTCATAGAATAGCCTCCATAGTTTCCCCCCAAGATGCTTGTTCCACGTTATTTTGCAAGAAATGTTTTTTTGCAAATCTTTTAGTAATTTGATTGAAAGCTTTAGCCGGTTTAAAAATAACTCTACCTAGATCGGTAGCAACAAATCCTAATACATCGCATTCTTTCTCAGTTAATGGTCTTTTATCTCCACCATATACAGTTGAAAACTGATAACCTCTAAATAATGATCTGTTATCTTTTAATTTATATTCACTAGACTTTACTTGAATTCTAATTAAGCGACTATTTTTATGTACTATTAAATCAATAGTTGATAAATTAACTATTTCTGTGTTTTCACCCATTCTTTGTAAATGAGTGGCGCAGATAAACTCGCCAAGTTTACCTCGCTCAAAGTTGTTATTAGACATAATTTATTTTCTAAGTTCTTGCTCGATACTGTCTAACTTTTTAAATATTGCCTTTACTGTTTCCTTAATTTCATTAATTTCTCTATCGTGTTGGGCATTAATGGTTTCAAACATTTTTTCTAATACAGTTATCTGTGTCTGGTGTTTTGTTTGATTTCTATGGATTAGCCATACGAAACCACCGACCGGCAGGACTATATAAGAAAAAATTTGCTCAACCATTTGAATGTTTTCCAACGAGATATCCACTTATTATGCCTATTATACCGGTAAGAGTTTGTCCTAATAAAGTCCACATTTCAGTGCTTGGCTGAATGTTTTCCATTAATGAAACATACATTTCAGTCCCTACTATAAAAAACATAAGTCCAAAAAAACTGCAGACAATAATATACATTATTTTATCTTTATAATTCATTTACTCGACTCCTTTCCAAGCCATACGGCAAAACAACCGCTAAAACATCCAAATATAATCGACGCGAATGAAGTCTGATTAATCGATGGGTCTGGTAAATTTATCATCCACCAAGTGACATAAAAGCACATTACTGTAATTGCTAACATCATAAGACGCGGAATTACGCGCCATTGATCTAATATAAAACTCATGTCTGCTGCTCCTTTAGATATTTAGCTAAAAATATAATCCCTAATGAGCCGGCGATAAAAAATATCCCCAAGACTACTACTCCGAAAATAGTGTAGAGCGTGTCCCTAAACTCGGCTTTGCGTTGTAACTCTTCACGATGTAAGGCACGCTCCTCTGCGATCATCTTTTGTAAAGTTTGCCACTGACTATGTTTTCCAAATAGCATAAACGTCTCTCTCAATTTATCGCGAGCTTGTTTCAACTCTTCTTGTTTAAAAAACCTATCTATCGCAGTTGACTCCGCACCGGTAAACTTAGCTAGGAAAGAATTTTTTTTTCTGTTAGCTCCAAAATTTAACTCCGCCTCTGCCTTCGCGTATCTCGATAATGGAGTGGATAATGACGCAACATCTTTACCGGCTTTTATAGAGGTAGATATTGCATTAGCACTCGCGGTTATTACAGAAATAGCTGAAATAGGGTCAATCATCTTTAACCTCTTTTTCTTCTAATAGTTTCTCCATATCTATAAATGGAAGAAGTCCTATCGGTATTGCTGCCGTTAAATTTTTAAGATGTGCTAATCTAGGGTCAAAACGAGCAAATTTTGATCTGATATTTTTTGGGTTAAATTCCACTCTTACTTTAGATGGGGCATTATGTAAATCATGGTCAAATAAATGTGCATAACCAGAACTTCCTCTGTCTAAAATATCATGGAATATTACACCCTTATTGGTGGCAGGCGTAACTGCCTCTGGTCTACCTTCTCTTTCAGAAAATGTAACATCTTTTGTAGTGTATCCACTTCTTCCACTCCTCACTGGGTTGCGCAGGCTTTTAACTGTTTCTAAATCTGTTTTACCTAGAGATGGGTCATATACTTTTGTAGATTTTTTTAAATCACTCCAATTTTGTCCTTTTCCAAATACTTCCAAATAAGGCAGGTCTTTATTAGCCTCTTTTACTTTTAATGGTAAAACCATCCCAGACATTTCACCACTTTTTATATTTGTATAAGTATCTGCGACTGCCGGTTGGTCTGACATAAATGTAGGAAAATTTGAAAAGGATTTAAAATCGTAATCCGTACCATGAAAAGCATCTTCATCAAAACCCATTTCTTTTGCTCTTTCCATGCGTGATTTCGTATCCATTGGTAAATCATAATTTTCAAATAGATATCTCTGGTCTGCGTTTTTAAGCATTTGATTTGTTACTTTTTCAGCATTACCAGATTTTAAAAGGTCGATTATTTCCTGCGCATTTTTTTGCTTTTCTGTTAATTCAACCTTATTACCTTTTTTAATAACTTTTCTCGCAGTAGTGCCTAACGCATCTCCGATTAAAGGCACTAAACCTAATAATCCTGCACCGCCTAACATAGCGATAACACCCCAATTAGGATTTTTTTTACTTAATTCGTTTTTTATATCTCTATAGGTGACCGCCTCAGAAATTAACGGAATAGACTCATAAGCTATTTGACCCGCACCTCTTGCACGTGACTCCGGTGTTTTCCCTCCAAAAAAATCAGCGTCGTCACCAAATAGATTTAATAGGCTCACTACTTCTTCCCGCCTTTAGGTCTAGATGCTTTTTTCATGGCTTTTTTTGCATTTGCTTTGCCTTCTTTAGTATAGGGATATTTTTTACCTTTCACGTATGGCATCATGCTACTCCTCTCAAGTTTCGTTTAAGTGGTTTAGACCAACGACTTCTATGACCGCCTTTTAAAGCCACAACATTATCGTGAGCCATTGTTAAGCAAAGAGCATCCGCCCTATCCGGAGAACTTAATCCTCGTTTACGCATCTCATCTTTGCTCTCTATTTTCGCCTTACCATTCGAGGCAAAACTATATTTGACCGCAATCATCTCATTAATTAACTTATCATCGCGTGGTAGTTTACAGTCGCGGTTTTCTAAAAATGCTTTTAACTTAAACCATAACTCGGCTCTTAAATTAGTATAATTAGACTTCATGGCCGGTGACTCAGAAACATTTATGCCGACCGCCGGTAATCCTAACTCAGCTAAACGATCCACACATCCAGAGCCTAAACCTATCGAGTCTATAAATATTGTTTCCGGTAAATCAGTCGGTGACATAATAGCGTCATATTCGGCTTTAACACGACCGCATAACTCCATTAAATCAAGTCCCTTCCAAGTCTGCACCTCTATAATAGTATTCCCGCGCCTTTTACATAACGCAGATGAATCGTTACCAAATCGCGATACATCTAATCCCCAGACAACTGTGGCGACCGGACTTTCCTCGACATCCCTATTACGAGCAGAGTCGCATAAATGATAAGGTATAATCGTATCATCATCGACTTTAGGAAATTCACCTAAAACTCTAACCGCAAACTGCGTACTCTCAGAGCCATATCGCTCTTTCATTTCCTCGATAAATTCATCCGTTACTAACGGACTATCCATACACGACCATTTACGTCGCCACCAACTTGAGGTCGGACTCATATGCGTTTCGTAAAAAGTACCGGAATTTTTCGTCGGGTTGGATAATAATAAGGTCACACAGTTATGTCCGCTCATCGAACCGGCACTCGCCTCAAAGGTTTTTTCATGGACACCAGATGCTTCGTCGACGACTAATAATACAGATGCCCTATTACCGCCGGATGCGTGAACACCGGCTAGTGCCTCTGGTTGTTCCGGACGAGAGGTTTTTGCCGATATAAAAGCCTCACTCGGTGCGGAGACTAATTCGATCCGATCCGACTTTACGTTAATCAGTGATCGAAGTGTGTCCGGTAATTTGGTGGTGTTCGCTTTCAATTCGGCAAAAAGTGCATCGAATAACTGAGTACTCGACGGCGCAGTTGTTACGATCTTAACCGGATATCTGGTTAATAAGAACCATAACATTAACCAACTCGCGCAACTTGATTTGCCAGTTCCATGCCCGCTCCGGACACTTAGCCGGCGAGTCCCATCATTAACCGCGTTTAATAACTCGGCTTGATAATCAAATGGCTCTACACCTATAACCTCTTTAACAAATAATATAGGGTCGTCCCCATACCTCTCCATAAAATCTTCAAAAGGATTAGTGGACATAACCTTCCCTCATTTCTGGGAATGCCTCTAATAAGCATTCATTAGTCGCCCAATCCAAAATAGCGGTGGTAAATATTTCATCTTTAGTCGACATAATCGTAATATCCCCTTCCCTAACTCCGAGCATAATTATGGAGTCATACTTAACCTTTAGAAATTCTTCTAATTTATTCGTTTTCGATAATTTTGGCATTACCGACCGCCTTCGCATTCCTTAAAGCATCTAAATGCAAATCACCTATATTTATCGTCACCGCCGATTGTTTTTGACCATACGTTTCCGGATTCTCACAAGACGCAAGCCATTTACGAACAGATGCCTGCTCACGCGCCTTACTTATCTCATTTGGGGATGGGTCTACATTATCTACTATATCGAGGCACTGCTCGGCTAAAGTATTAGATCGCTCCTTTTTAGCGGATTGTAATAATGCCTTCGCCTCTGGTTCTTTATATAATACTGTCGTCATAAAATTACGGCTTAACCCAAATTCCTTCGCAATCGCCGTAAAGGTATCGCCGTCCGATATACGATCCGCGATATGTTGTACACCGCCTAATTTTTTTAAATCAGCTAAAAATTGCCGTTTTAAAGGTTGCCCTGCCATAATGCCGGTTAAAATAACTTGCCGTAAAAATTTATGCAAAAAAATTTTCTTGACGGAAAAAAGAGTCGGCGCGTCTATATGTTTTTACTAGTACATTTACGTTGCAAAAGTATGGGGGATGGGGGGGATTTCTGCGGAATCCTGCCAGATTTTAGCCATTTTCCGCCCTATTTTGCAGCATAATTGTTACATTTAAGTGTGGTAAATTATGCCGTAAAAAGTGTAATGAAATCAGTAGTTTATAAAGGTAAAAGTAACATAATGGATGTTATGCGACTAACTATTATTATTTACGTCTCACGAGCGTGATGCCGTCCGTTAGTGCTTAATTTCTAACTCAGCCGCAATAATAAGTCCAGATATTAATCCTTTATAGGTGCGCGCCATATCCGGTAAGTGTCCTTATCAATCTTAGCAGTAATACGCTCGTTAGGATTAGGAAATAACATATATAAAGTCCCTCTCGCCCTATTAATATCATTAGCCGGTATATCTACCCACTCGCCCTCTTTTAACCCACCTAATAGCTTTTTATATTCACCGCGCTTAGAACCTTTTAAATAAGGTTTATGGTTTAATGTTGCTACCATTCATCTGCTCCTTATAGTCACCATTAAATCCCTGCCGAGCTATATTCTCTACTATTTCGTCCTGCTTTTCGTGGTGCTTATTAATAGCAATAGCAATACCACAATAGTTTATTATATCGCGCCACGAGTCTAAATGGTTAGGTGACTTCATAAGCCGAGCCATTTTAATAGCTATTATGTTAATAACTACGTCTATCTCAGTTAAGTCCGTATGTAACTTATCTCTAAGTAATACATTATTAAGATCGCATATATCTTTATGGTTGCTTATAGCATTACCATAATCCTCGCCTCTATCTGATATTAATTCGGACGCATCTAATATTTCTTTTTTAATTATTTTATTGATGTCCATCGTACTATTTTCTCCTCGATGATTAAATGTTCTGGTATTGGTGCTAATGTAATAGTCCTATTTATTCTCGGTCGGTTAATAATCTCATTACATTTAACTGAGCAGTATTTAGAATGTTTATGATTATGTTTAAATTCTGCTCCACACACCACGCATTTACTTGTTCTGTTATATCTATGTACTCTCATTTTACCTCGTTAAAATGGTATCGGGTCGTCATAAAAGTTTTCGGTGTGCAACATAGAGCCGGCAAAACTTGATTTAATTTTAATAACTGCAGGTGGTATAGACTCGACTAATCCGTCTAGAGTTATCCACGCCTCTGTTTCGTCCCATTTATCCGGTAACTGACTTAGTCGCTCAACAACTTTAACTGTAACATCACTAACTTGACTATGCCTTGTCGTCCAAACATTATGCGGTATAACTTTAACTTTATTCCTAATGCATTCAGCGTCGACAACTTTCCACGCTCTTATTAGAGCCTTGCCTCGTTTTAAGATAGCACCGCCATCTTTTTTACGTTTAGCCTCTTTAAATAAAGCCTCTTGTTTTAAAAACTTTTCTTTTAAATGTTTATCGACTCCATTTAAGCACTCATCTGCTTTTCCATATCTAGCCTCCATCATCGATGCTATTTGTTTTAAATGGTCAATTAGTGCCTCTTCTTCTGTATCTGTATATCTACTATATAGTCCCATTCTTTTATTCCTATTTACTGCGGATTTACTGAGGATTTACTGCGGATCGACCGGTTAAAGTACGCACCGCACCGCACTAATCCGCCCTAAAGGGAAAAGACCCTTTAGTGCGGTAATAGTAGCGGACGCGTTACACTGCGGACTTAGTGCGGTCATAGGAGAGTTACACCTCTCGATGCTCCGGCTATAAAATCTAAATATCCGTCCTCTTTTAAAGTTTGACGATGCTCCCTTATCGTTTTTGTTGTTAAGGGCATTCCCTCGTCACTTTCCATTTCCTCTAAAGTGGGACAGTATTCATTAGCCTCAATAAACTGCCGATAATAGTCATATACTAATTTTTGATTTTTACTTCTAAACTGCCTCATTTTAATAACTCCAATCGGATTTAAATGTTAAGGTCTTCTGCCGTTCCGTCCTCGCCGGACGTGGTGGTATAACCTTTTCAGCGGATGCTTTATAACGTCTATTCTTCCGCTCGACCCTAAATATTTCCTGCCCTATTTCGTCATATAGGACACCGATCTCGTGGAGTCCTAATTTCTCCACCATCTCAGCCTCTAAGCCGGATATTAACTCTTTATTAACTCGGTCTAGTTTTTTAGCCTCGTATAATTCTAGAGCTACCTCTCGGTTATTCCCGCCTAAATCGACCGGCGGTAAATCCTCTTCCGCCGTTCCGTAAACTTTAACCGCATCCTTTAGGTCAGCCACCGGATAGTAATCGATATTCTTCAATCGGCGGTAAAAGTCTTTGCCGGCAGTTTCGTATTCGTTAATGATATCCTCGTCTCTTTCAAATACATAGATGACTAACTCGTTACCATTAAATAAGACCGAAACTGTCCCCCATTTAGCTCCGTAACATTTCATTTGCATTTGGAGTTGGTCGCGTCCTAACCATCGAGGCAGGTCGGTATAGATGTCGTAACTCATATGCGTTTTTGCCTCGCATATTCCTACTCCATCCATTTTTATTTTTTCCTGCCCTTGAGGTAGTCTTATTTTAGGTTTAGAGCCGGTAGGATTTTCGTCCGGATAAATAAAGCCGTCATCTAGCGGTTTAAGTAATCCGTCTAACGAGGCATTAATAAAGTCTAACGGCTCATCCTTGCCATACCATCCATAAGGTATAGTTATTTCGGTTTTAGGCACGCAGTTTAATACTTCGGCGGTGTCTGTAATAACTTCCGCCTCTCGCCTATTACCATATTTCATTTTCTCGTTTTCCGGTTCACTTGGTACGGACTCGAGGTTTTTCTCTTGGACAACTAACTTCTGCGCTAGAATGTCATTTGGAGTTTTATATTTACTTATTTTGTTAACCGCTATCATTTCAGTTGTAGATAAGTAAAATGCCGGTGTTATCTTTCCAACCATTATCCCCACCCCAATCCAATTAATAAAATAATTGTAATTGTGAGAAAAAGTAGTATACTCTCTCCTAATAGGACAAACAGACTCAACAGACTGCCCTCCCTATTAAGCCTTATCAATATATAGTGGTAATTCTCATGCCAGACAGAATATATATTATGCGACCAACTCTGACATTTCCTATAGATGTTATTTATCATTAGCTCAACCTCGCCTTTTTTTGTTACAGTTTCACTCTTTATTATCCCTAGATAGCCGTGTGTGATACTTAAAGATTTTATACCACTATATCTAGGGTCTCTTATAACTGACTCTGGCGCGTTGATGTTTGGCATTTAGGTCTTTATTACAACCATATAGAGCGTATCTTAAAAGTAATATTTTATCTTTAGGATTATGCTCAGAATTAACTAAATCTTTTAATTTTTCTGTTAATTTAAGTATCTCAGCATATGCTCTTTTTAAATCGTCAGTTGTAAGTGCCGGACAATCTATTCTTACACGATCTCCCATGCAACCCGCACCAAATATCCTCGCATCCTCATCAGCTAGGAATCCACGCATTCTGGCATCTCTAGTAGATCGATCCGCTATATCAGACTCGATAGCCTCGAATCTTAATTTTTTATCTGCGTTATTCATCCATCTAGGTTTTGCCATATTACGTTCCTCCTATTACCATTTAATTACATATAAATTACTTTGACGAGTTTTTTATATGAACCAGATTTGCTCCAAAATGGTAAATTTTGCCGATTTACGTTACGTCTGAGGTTCATATTGTGAACCCTCCTCGTCCAATTTGTTTTGCATATACATAATATCGAATCGTCGGCAAAATTCGATAAGAATCGGATCGTCCGTATCGCTCCACATATTTGTTGTGTAATATTGTGCCGAGTTATTAATTAAATCGTCGGTCATATAACAAGGTGTATAATCGCTTAAATATTTTATATGAAACCAACCTGCCTCGACACATTCACTACATATTTTTGAGACCAACCCTTTTGAAAGACCGGTTTTTTCTCTAATCTCTTTTTGCGTAGTACAATTTCCTTCAAAAGTATTAATCATTATTGTACTAGCTACTAATCTTTTTTGTAAAGTGGATCTGAAATATGTACTCGATGCTCTTTCTTTAGGGTCTTTAGGTATCGGGTTATTTTGAAAATTTAGCATTCTATTTTCTAATTTTAATGAGGCTATAGTAAATTTAAATTTCTCACTATTAGGCGGTGCGTTAATAAAATTGCGATTATCTTTTTCTATGCTCGTACTTGCTTTTTGATTGTTTCTTGCATTTGCATTATTCATGTAATTTATTTCCCTCGTTAATTATGTCCCTAATAACAGACGGATACCATTTACTCTTGCCGGTGAAAGTTAGGACGTTTCTCTCTTCTAGTAATTCACAAACCTCAACTATAGTTTTGGTCTGGTATTCTTTTTGAAGACGCAACACCTCTGGGTAAAGTTTCATTCTAAATTCGCTCCACCGCGCCTTATTTTGCTCGTGTGCGCCCTTCATTGATTTAGTCCCTTTAGTATTACCTATTTTTTTACCGCCCTTCCTTGCGCGTTTTTGACCCTCTTTAATACGTTCCGAGTGGTCGAGTTTCTTTCTTTCTGCAATTTTTCTTAATAATCGTAAAAAATGCAGCGTGGATACCGGCGAGTGGATAGGACTCCAATCTATGCCGATAAGTCTTGACCGAGCCTCTAATAGCAGGGTCAAGGGTCGTAATTTGTCGTCAATCTTATATGCCTCGTTAGTAATAATAACTCCGGCATTATGTTTTGCTATATCGATTGCCTCTGATAAACCGGTAAAACCTTTAAAATCGGTTTCAGTAATAGATTCTATTATGGTGCATTTGCCTTTACTATCCTGCAAAAACCATTTAATAGCATCTTCATTCGCGGAATTCTTGGCATGGTAATAAGCTACCAAATTCCCATAAATCTTAGGCATTTACTTTTTCTCCCATTTAGTTAATTCATCAGCTAAAAAAAGTCGGTTATAATAAATGTTGCCATCATCTTCAGCAATTTCAGTAATAGTAATTTTGTCTATTGTAGTTTCAAAAGGAACTACGTTTTTATTTACCTTTACAATATCTCCAATTTTAAATTCGTAATTATTCGACATTATGCTTTCTCCTTTTCTTCCCAATATTCGTTCTCAAGATAAATCAGTAATTTTTTCACGTTCTTTAGTTTCTCCACTTATAAGATGGTTTATTCCTTCAAACTCTTCTTCTATCGAAATAATCGCCCATTTTAATCGACTATCATCTTCATTGTATAATTTTTTTAATTCTTCTATTGATTTATGATGATATTCTTTTGGTAACTTTTTCATCCAAATTTTTTTATGAATTGTTATAGTTTCATCAAAATATAATATTCTTGTATCTTCTATTTTAGTCATTATAATTCTCCCTTTTTTGAAACGATTTTAACATTAGCCATGTATTTTCTTTCATCGTAGGGATTACGATAAGATAAAAAACTTTTTAAAAATTCTTTAATTTCGTTTTGAGTATCTAGAGTAGTATGACAATAGGATGCACGATTGCTATTATCCCTATCAAGTTCATTTTCATCCATTTCGATTTCTAATTGATATTTATAGGTAGCCATTATTTTATCTCCCTTAAATTTAATATGACTTTTATGCTTTCTCCGATTGTTTTTCTTCCCATTTTTTTCGTGCTATATCTAACCAAGTTTCGTAATGACGTCGTATCTCCTCTTTATAAACTGCATGATTAAAACCTCTATAAGGAGTATGTTTTTCATCACTTAATTCTTTTCTTTCGTGATGTTTAACTAATTCATTTTCAATCGTATCAAAAAATATTTTACTCTGAATGTAATCAGCCTCTAATTCGGATATATTTATGGCTAATAGTAAAAGAGTATTATATTGAGGACTTTCAAACTCATAATCAAAATCTGGCGAATTTATTATATTGTTAAAAGCAACTGTCTTTTCTTTTAATATATCTCTAATGCATTCTAACCAGTGATTTTTTTTATCTAATACTTTTTCTTCTAATTCTAAGAGTCCATCACATCTTCTTAGAGGCTCGCATAAATAAGTCTGGATAGTTTTACTATCGTATTTAACCCATCTATTATAAATATCTCTAATTTCGTTATCTGTACTTCCGTTAAACTTTATATCAAAAGTTTTCTTAAATTCGGTTCTAAATGTCGGCATTATTTTTCTCCCTTCTGCATTTTGGTTAAAACGTAACCTTCTTCATTAAGTCTTTTCATATATTCTTCCGGAGTGATTCCGTCCGGACAGTAATCGCACCCATCATCTCCGCATACGTCACAAATTGGCTTTACCGGTTGTATTCTAAATCTAGCCATTATTTATCTCCCATTCTTATTTTATCTAACTCGTAGCTGATGCCCTTTAAATCAGACCGCCAAATTAATAAATTTCTTCTATGATGTAATGTCCATCCGCCGGCTCTACGATTTTGAACATCGCCTTTAGTTATCCAAAAACCTTTATCTTCCCATTCTACTGATAAAAAATTTACTAAATTACCGGCTTTATTTTCTAGCTTTCTAAAGTTTTTATTAAACATCGTTAGCTGTCCTCATCATTTCTCTTATTTTTTTAACAGTTTCAGCATCCTTATCTTCCGGATGATAATCGTTAA
>Ga0163179_10001460_pt1 | contig 16749 bp, 26 predicted proteins | sample AtlANTMetagenome_FD_109643 | JGI IMG/M metagenome (GOLD analysis project Ga0163179, IMG submission 109643) | Marine eukaryotic phytoplankton communities from the Atlantic Ocean - Atlantic ANT 2 Metagenome | ecosystem: Environmental > Aquatic > Marine > Oceanic | place: North Atlantic Ocean... | reverse complement strand
TAGTTGTAGTTGTAGTTGTATTAGTTAAGGGATTAGTAAGCAACTGTCTAAGTTCTGCAGCCCAATCGTCATTTATACCAAGTATCGTTGTGTTATAATTGGTAGACATGGCGTTTAGGGCATCAAACCCATCCATTGCAACTGTACCCAATTGAGTAAAACCAGCAACTGCGGTTGTACCTATTTGAGTAAATCCAGTAACACTTACATTTTCTATGGATTCAAACCCAGCGATTGCTACATCTTGAGTTTGTTCTCCAGCGATGTTTAGAGCATCGAATCCAGCAAGTCCCATATCTAAAAGATATTCGGAATTTGCCTGACCAGATGTTGCCCATTGTTCAGCGAGACCTACATATGTTGCTTGTGTACCCAACTGAATAGCTCGTTGAGATTCAAAACTTGCGAGTTGAATGTCCTTACTGTTATTCGATTGAGTTTTAGCGAGGTCTGATTGAAACCACAATCCACCTAAAGTAGTCATGGATGGAACCATAACTTGAGCCCATTTTAGGGCATCACTTTCAATGAATTGAGGAACAATGGTGTCATCTCTAGTCAATGCGATTGCCATTACAGCAGCACTAGCTGCACCAGAATCACCAGACAATGCAAGTTTTGAAAGTGCATCGTATCTTGCTTCTGATACTGCCGCCTGTGCTTCTGCGGCTCTTCTCATCGCGTCATAATATTCCGTGCCACCTGTGGCACATCCTACCATCAAGATAGCCACTAGCAATGTGACCACCTTTAAGGTGCGAGACATAATTAAGTCCTCTTTTCGTCCATGAATTGAGCGTGCCACTTGAGTTGGCACCTGTATATTTATACATCACGACTTTGTAAAAGAGTCTCTTATTTTCTTCGCTACATTCCTCTGGGCAACGGATTTTGAATCTTTCTTACCAAAATCCTGTGCCAATGCTGATGTCGGATTAGCATCCGATATCTTGGACAGCACCTCTTTAAATCCACCATCGGGTCTTACCCTGTCACCAACTCCACCCTTATTAATATTCGGTGCTTGTGGTACTTGTCTGAAATGGGGATTCTTTTGCATCATCTTTTCTTTGTCATCTATTTTCATCATGACTTCAAAGATTTCGCCTGTATCTGTATTTTCTATCTCGTAAATTGGCATTAAAAACTTCCTCTGTAGTGTGACAATAGACCTATGAGAAGAAGTGCGGTACTAATAACATTCATGATAATAATCGCTCTATCTTTCCATAGTATTCCAACATATGTCCAGCCAATCATACCGAAAAACCCAAACCACATATCATATATGCGTGGGTAATCAGCAGCTCTAATCGTAAGTGCTACTAATATTAATATAGATGAAAACCATTTCACATACCAACTAAGGTCATATTTTGGTGTAGCAGATTTGAATATGCGATTAGAGTTTTCAAGTTCTTCAGGCGCAAACTTGGGATTCGTCAACTCATCCTCCTCTTTCTGTTCCTCTAGAAAAAGTTCTAGTTGTTTGTATTCTCGTTCATCACTCATTCGTATTCTTGATTAAAGGTTCTGGATATATGTCCATTCCATATGATGCTTGTTCTACCTTAGGCATACCCAGAATTTGTCTTGCACCATCACGAACCTCAGCTGAGACCGCGTGACCAAAACCCTCTGGGTCAAGCATACTATATATGAACTTATACGCATCCAAGATGTTTCGAGCCATAGGTTCTTTCTCATCTGGCCACTTACTTATCTCTTCTGAGATTTCTTTTAGTATTGTGTCACTCATAAATTCATCCTGTATATAAAAAGGTTGAGGGGCGTTTTCATTCCCCTCGTGGATGTTCGGTCATCAACCTATACAGACTTTAGCAGGCATTCTGTATTCGCCTATAATTTTATGAAGCTTGTTCTAGTTCCCACTCCAAGTCATCAAGTTCGTACTCAAAATCATCTTTCTTATTTTCAGCATCCCTTTGTAACTCTTCAAATGGTTCTACCAGTTTGTAGATTTCAGACTCAAGATTGTTAACTGCCTCACGAACTTGGCGAACTTGATATTCAAGATTAGATTCAAGTTCCTTTTTCTGTTCATCGGAAAGTTTCAACTCTTCAACAATACTTTCAACCTTCAAGTAAATGTTACTAGGAACATCGTTGTACTTGATAACTTTAGTCTCATCATTGACGCGACTAACTGTTGAAGTTAGTTCATCGGTTATCTTTTCCCATTTTTCTATCTGGGTTTTGAGATAACCTTTTTCAGCAATTGTATCTCCACAAGTTGAATCCATTCTGCATCTACTCATAACTGCCTCCTACCGTAAGTACTGTGGGCCAGTCCATCTTACCCAACCAGTTCCTTTACCTTCCAACATCTCAAAGACATTGCCTCTAGGTTTGTTCCTAGCGGGGGCAGCCCAACCAGCGGGTTTAAGAATGTCACCCTTCTTAAACAATTTATCCGTTTCAGTCTTCACGATGAAACCCCAAACAGACCTATCAGAAATGATTTTGATGTATTTCTGACCCTCTTTGACCTCTAGTGCAGAGGCGAATTCTGCGACTCTTTGTTCTGCCCTACCGTCTTCAGCATAGGATAGAGACCTAGATGTCCAGTTTTCATAGTCATTGACAATCAGTTCTTTAAGGTTTTCGATTTCTTGTTGCATATTTTCTCTCACTTCTCTAATTTATATGATCATGATCTCATATTTTGACCCAAATGTCAAGGGCCAAAGCGAAAAAAAGTGAAAATAAATCCCTAGTTAAATCAACAACTTACAAAAAATTTGTCAAAATCTTGCTCTTGGGGAGTTCAAAAACTGATTAACTCTATTGATGGCATGTCCTTTATCCATCTTTTGACACTCTTTTGTTCCACCTATTGTCTCGCAATAGATAAGAGTATTGTCCGTATTGTTCTTAAATGTGGGTCTTCCACCCTGTCCACCACTAGCGCATCCCGCTAGTATGATTACTAATGCGAGACTAACCGCAACTTTCACTACCTTTACTCCTTATGTTAGGGGTTATTGTTTACTGAATGCCTTACCAGCTTCTGCGATACCGAAAGCACCCAATGTGACTACCACGAATGAAGTGTAGATTGTATCGGATATTGTGATATCCTGTCCCCAAAACCCTGTTACTAGGTCAACAATACCAAACGCGAGCATCATGATAAATGATGCAAATCCTATGATGGATTTCTCGTTAATATCGTTCTCGTCCCTAAACAAAGCACCAAATGAAAATTTTGTAGATGGTGTAGCGGCTTTGGTTGTCATCTTCAATTCTTTTGTGATTTTTTCCATCTCCCTAATCTTGTCTTGCGCTTCGTCAAGTTTCAAAATTAAGTCGGTGTATCTATCTAAATCGACATCAACCTTATTAGTTCCTGTATCAATTGTTTCCTTTGCCATTGTCAGATTTCTCCTCTATATTTTCATCATCTGACATAACAGTTCTATAATACACAATCACTTCTTTGGTTTCTTTCACGAATCGTTTAATCTCTTGGAGATTATACGCCATGAGCTCATAATCTGGAACAGACATTGCCACAAAGACCATCTGCCCAGCCTCTTTTTCTATATTAGTAAGGAATTCGTCTAAATTTTTGTTTGATACGACATACCATTTAGGTTCTTTCATGTCGATCGGTCTAGGGTATACTGGATGCTGTATAGGAATACGCACCTCTACGGTTTTGATTTCTACCTCACGCGGTTGTTTTGGTATTAAAGAACAACCGTTAATTATCAGAGTCAAAATCAAAAGCGGAATCGCTTTCGAGACTGTCGAATACATCTTTTGTTGCATTATTCACCCTTGGTTCAATTAGGCCTGGTTTAGCAGCAGCAAGTTTCGCCAAGTTATGTCTGCGGAAAATGTCAAGGTATCTTGTCATCTCTGCCTCAATAACAGCATTCTTTGAAGTCAACTCACCAAGCGCTTTTGCTTGTGTTTCGTATTGTTTAGACATCTTATCAATGGTTTCATTTTGTGTAGCGACTTGTAATTCCATCGCCATATTATATTCACGAAGCTCGATGAGTTCTGCCTGAGTATTTGTGTAATACAAGTACCCGACAAGTCCACCAGCTAAAATGACACCAAATAATACTTTACTAATCATAGCTCTTATTTATACTTTTATATCCGACAAGTTTAAACGCGAACCAAAATTTCCTCTATCAAATACTGGTTGGTCATCTTGTACCTGTCCAGAATCAACTAAATTTTGTGCGTTTTCATCCAAGTCGAAAAGTTTCATCTTTGCCCTATCAACACCAATCATAAATCTTTTGTTTCTTGTCGGGTCACTATATCTATTCTTCAACTGTTTGACCATCATGTGACCTTGTTGTTCTAGTTCCTCTGTACTGATAAGAGCAAACATCAAGTCAGCAGTAGCAGGCAATCCAAAACTCTCTGAAGTATCTGTCAAATCTACATCACTATTGTTGAACCCACCTCGCGTGGTCTGTGTAGCAGAGACAATTGGTAAGTCATACTCTACTGCCAGTCCCCTTAGTTCCTCAGCGATTGCCTTGACTATGGTGTATGAGTTTGCACCAGTATTATTCCTTAGTCGTTGACTCACACAGATATTTAAATAGTCAATAAAAATTATGTCTGGGTAAAAATTTTGTTTCAGTTTCAATTCTTCCAGAAGTGCTCGGAAATGCCCAGCATGAGCAGTTGCAGTTGGATATTCTTTGACGATTAATCTACCATCAACTTTGTTTTTGATTTTCTGAATACGGTCTGTGTACATTGCCTTGGATAAATCTCTCAAATCTTGCATGGATACATCCATCATGTTCGCATCGATTCTTTCAGCGATTCTTTCCTCTGCCATTTCCAATGTGATGTACAGAACATTCTTTCCTTGCGAAATCATACCAGCACCAACATGACACATGAATAAAGATTTACCGACACCTGTACCAGCAAGAGCAATGTTGAGAGTTTTGTTTATCAATCCACCCTCAGTAATCTTGTTGAAATAATCTAGGTCAAATGGCAATTTCTCTTCGTGTCTATGATAGAAATCAAATCGAGCTTCCGCGTCACCAACATAATCGTGACCAATATTGTTATCGAACCCAACACTCAGAGCATCTGACAATATAGAAGGCAGAGCATCAACTGAGTGTGTCTTATCCTGTCCATCGATAATCTGAATCGACTGCATGATGGCATTGTATACTGCTTTATCCTTACAAAACTTTTCTGTCTGGTCAATCAACCATCGTTGGTCTTCATCTGTTTGACTAAGACTATTGATAAGTTCCTCACATTTTACATAGAGGTCTTCAGTAATTTTTCTGTTATCTTGTAAGGCAATTTTTATTGCACTAATGGCTGGTGGGGAATTATATGCCGTGACATAATCACGCACACATTTGAATACCTCACGATACTCAGCATCTAGAAAATAAGATGCCCTTAAATGTGCAATTGATTGTCTGACATACTCTTCGTTATGTACCAGATTCGATAGTATTGTCTGTTCTAATCTCATTATAAAAATCTTCCTTCACTATTTCGATACATTCTTCACAGAGATAAGCTTCTCCTTCATCATGTCGAAAACAAATACAAGCATCGTTCTCTAGGTCGATACTCTTCTCACACCTATCACACTTCGGAGTAGGCATCCTTGATATCCTCTTCACTCACTTCAGACTTCATTATAGAATCTGCTGACATTAAATATCTATCTTCAATCCATTGTATAAATGTTTTGTCTGAGAGTATCGGTATCCAGAAATCTTTTGTGTATGTATCTTTAAGTCTGACCTTCTTTGAATCATCTTCGCCAGATTTCGCATACCATCCGTTTGATGGCTTGACCACATGCCCAGATTCAAGAGCCATATCAATAAGACCAGACCACTTGCTGATACCACCCTCCCATGTGACCTCGATGGGGATTCTGGATTTCTCGCGTACAAATCTGGACTTCTCGACATTGATAATAAAGTTGTATCCTACAACATCCTTCCCTTGTTTCTCTTGTTGTCTACCTATGATAAAGATATTGTCGGCACTATAATACACACCAGTTCCCCCAGACACTACATCTTTGGGGAACAAACCGATTTCTTTATATGTGTGGTTTACAACCACCGCTGGAATATCTTTGATTGTTAGGTGAGGAGTCACCATACGAAACAGGGATTTCATTTGTTTTGCACGAGTCATATCGGCAACCGACTTACCATCTAATGCATCATCTACTTCTTTCTTAGATGCAAGATTGCCCACAGAGTCTACTACAATAATTACGCGGTCACCTCTTTCGATACCTTGGAGTTGGGACATCACATCGTGTTTGAGTTGTTCTATGTCCGTGACAGGTGTATGAACAACCCTATCTGTATCTATGCCGAAACTGTCGAAATATCCTTGAGGAGCGCCGAACTCTGAATCATAAAATAACACCACTCCATCATCGTATTTATCCAAATAAGATTTTGACAATAACATGGCAAAAGCAGTCTTGAAATGTTTAGATGGGCCAGCGAAAACTGTTAACCCAGAAGTCAGACCACCATCAAGTTTACCACTCAATGCCACATTCAAGGCGGGGACAGTTGTCTGAATTAAATCTTTGTTGTTCAAAAATTTACTGTTGGATAAAATTTCTGTTTCTTTTACTGTACTATTCTTTTTTAATTTATCTAATGTACTCATATTCACTCCTAAAATAATGACTCCAATGTTGCTACTGGTCTAGTCTTCCAATCCAAACTGGTAACTATAGTAGTCAATGGGTCTATAAATGCTTTCTCAAACATTGTATCATAATCAATGTAACGATGCAAGTCAAACTCTTTCGGCATTAGACCATTCATCGCTACGGTATTTTCTCTTACATGATTAGGTTCCTTCAGATAGAGGAATTTAATCTTGTCACCATCTTGGATAACTTGATATTTTTTCTCTAGTTTCTGAGTCCTAAGCAAGTGATTGTAAACCAAGGCACCCCGAACATGCATCGGAGTTCCCTTAGTGTAAACTGTTTCTCGTGAAGAATACTTATCTATGTTATTACAACCGCGTGGAAAGGCGATTTCTTCTGGAGACATCTTCTTAAATGCCTGCCATGTATTCTCAACGAAATCCTGTAATTCTTTTTCATCCTTGTTCAAACATAACTCAACTGCCTGTTTGAGACTTGAACGAACTGGTGCTGGTGTGGAAGACCTTACAATCTCCAGACCCATAACTTTTAGATGGGGTTCGTGATATCTAACACCTTCGTTATCCCACACATTCAATGCGTATCTTTTCTTTGCAACCCAGATGCCAGTATCCGCAATCGCCTCGCGTTTGAAATCTATCTTGGGTTGGAATACATTCATGTAATCACCCAACTCTGCCATTCTGCCGTTGATTGCTGGGACTAGTTTATCTTCCGTGAACTTATCAAGTATGTCAATTATCTCTTCTTGAGACTTGTCCTTCATATGAAGTTCTACCATCTTATCAAGAGTAACATAACAACTATCAGTATCAGTATAGAAAGAATACTCCACATCCTCTGTACCAAGAAACTTGTTTAGAAATTCATCTACTGCCTTACCAGTATCACGAATAATCAACTGACCTGTCAAGGTAATTGCCTCAGCGATTCTCTCATCGAAATATCTGAACCACTTGTTACCTATCGCACCGAACAGAGAGTTCAATTGAATCTTTCTTGCCATCTGGAAGTTATTAAACTTCGCAATATCTTTTAACAATGCTTTGTTTTTAGTGTCCTCATATTCCTGTTCTGCTTTCTTCATTAGTTTCTTGTACTTCTGTCTATCATCAAAAAACTTCTGAGTAATTTCTGCCATGAATCCTTGTGTATCTCTGGCAAACAGATAACCATTGGCTGCCATCGATAGGCCTGCCTCTTTCATCTTTTTGGTTGAGTGTTTCCTCTCCAGAATACTATCAACTGTACAATCCAAAGGTTTATGTCCTTCTGCCAGCATCTCTGGTGATAGATTGTGTTGCATAATAATAGATGGATATAGGGAAGTCGCGTCAACTGACACAACCCACTTGTACTTGCCAACTTTGGGGTCTTGTACATATCCACCAGCAAATCCCTTGGAGAATGACTCTTTCTTTTGAGGAATCATAATGTTCTTCTCGAGCAGATGATTGTATAATAAACAATCCCAAGTTCTAACAGAAGAAAAGATATCATTGTAATTACATTTACAGTCATACCCCATAGTAATAATCAGTTCAAGGAACTTCATCTTGTCTTCAAGTTCATCTACCAAAACCGTATCAATGATATTATAATCGATGAACCGATTCCAATCGTTCTCATAGAATTCTCGGAAAGTTTCAAACCCACTCTCCAATTTCTTCTTGCCAAGTTCTACCTCGGCAATGTAGTCAAGTCTATAACTCTCTTGGAAAGTGTAAGTAAATTTTTTGTATAAGTCCATGTAGTCAAGTTGGATGACACCCTTCATGTCAACCTTCAACAATTCACGATTGTTATGACCCTTAATAACTTTCTTGCGAGTCATCTTGTACGGACTTAGATTGTTCTTGGCATCATTGCCAAACATCCTGTCAATCCTACCAACTAGGTAGGGCATATCAAATAGTTCTAGGTTCCACCCAGTAACTACATCTGGATAATCTTGCGCCCACCATGTCATAAACTTTTCTAGTAAGTCATACTCATCGGAACAATAAGTGTATGTAACTGGTAGGTCTTTGGTCTCTTCGCCTGGCTTCCATTCACCAGACCCCCAAGTAAATATTTCCTTGGTGTAATTATCGACAACGGTTATTAGAAGAACTTCTTCGATAGGATTCTCTGTATCTGGGAAACCATGTTCTGCTGTTGTCTCGATATCAATTGAAAGTATCTTCATTTTACTGAGGTCAAACTCAATATCATGCGGATACACGGAAGACAAATACTGATAGGTCAAATCAGTTTGACCATAGATAGGATAGTTATCTACCTTAGAGTATTTGTCTAGGAATTCTTTGCAGTCACCATTGTCGCCAAACTGAATTGGTTTTAGATAGTGACCATCGATGTTTGTAAATTCGGACTCTTCATTTGACCTAACATATAGAGTAGGCTGGAATGGGTGTTTTTCGGTAAAACGCTTCCCATTCCTCACTCCACGAGTAAGGATTGAATTTCCATATTGCCACGCATAGGTGTAGAAGTTAGACATAATAAAACCGATTTTTCATTTAAGGGATAGTATACACGATTGTGTATCAAAAGTCAAGCAATTTATCCTGTAAATTTCGGTTTTGTTTTAGTCTGAGTACTTTGAGTGTGTGTAAATTTACCCAACCATTCTTTAACCAAATCTTCCTTTGGTTCGTAGATGTATTCTAGTTGTCCATATGGTACAAAAATTATACCTTTACTAGCGGGAGACTGTGGAACAAATGCAATTTTAAATTGTCCCTGTTTTCCCTCTGTTGGAATGTATTTGATGTTTGCTGGATTAGATACAATATACCTACCCCCTTGGTCATCTTTTTGTAGATAACAAATCATCTCTTCCGCACCAGAAATCTTAATGCCACAAATCTGCTGAGGTGTATCCTCAGTTTCTTCGCGTGTTACTTCTTCTGGCGGAATGTCGATTTTGACTTCCTCTACTACCTTTTTTTCACTTTTCTTTTTTGTCATAATAAATCCTCTAAATTATATCAATGTTACTAAACTATATATCATGGTTCCAAATGTCGCCAACGATATTAGATAGATTCCGTAAGTATTTATTTTACGGAAAACTACATGTTCTTTCATTTCTCTCCTTCTAAGATAAGGTGTGGGGGCTTGCGCCCCCTGTTAAGTTACTTGGTGGAAATTTTAATTGTTTGTGGTTTCTTCTCTTCTGGAATTTGGTTCTCCAAAGCAATTTTAAGAATTCCATCGGTCAATTTGGCGCCTTTAACAACAACTGTGTCTGCCAGACTCCATGACTTTCTGAATTTTCTTTGAGCAATGCCTTGGTGAATGAATTCTGATTCGCCGTCACCCGACTCTTGATTGCCTTCTACCGTTAGAGTGCCATCCGTCACATCAATATCTAAATCTGAATCCGAAAAACCAGCGAGAGCCATTTGAATCTCGTAATTCTCTTCATCAATTTTCTTGATATTGAAAGGTGGAAAGTTTTCTCTAGAGACTTCAAAGTTCTGATTAAGTAAATCGAATACTCTATCAAAACCTACGAATTGTCTGCGTAGTTGTGGAAATGCTGAGACTAGATTGTCCCAATGCGCTTGGTTGCTTAATGCGTTCATATTATTTCTCCTATATTAAGCGAGTTAAAGTGTAGACCTCACCATGAGCATCTACTACTATATTTATATAATATGGGGACTCTTTTTTAAAATTCAAGTAAAAAAATTACAATTGTGCAATTAAAGCCACTTGTAATTTGGTTCCCCTATCAATAAGTGTTATAGCGCCAGTCTCTTTGTCCATTATACATCTGACATGAGTTGCGCCATTTGAACCTCTGACCCTGTAGTTTCCTGTTATAGTATCAAATCGATTATCGATACCGCGTAGTACTCCTCGTCCGTCTAGGTTAAGTTTGATTGCATCCTTGCAAGCCGAATGTAATTTCTCATTTGGGCCTGCTAGTGCTTCTAGTGGTACAAACATAGCGAATATGACAACCGCAGCTGCCAACACCATTTTCATGAAGTTTCTCCTTTTCTTCAAGGTTATCGTTTTCGCCCGATATTATATTTCGTAACGAGCGTCCATTCATCTTTCTCTTTGAAAGACAAAATCTTTATTTGACTCATCGGAGCTGTATCTTCCTCAATCGATTCGTCAAGAAGTTTGACTAGACCCCAATCGCTCAACAATTTAGCGATTGCATTTCGTCTTTTTAAATCGTTCTCAGTCAAGTCTGCTTCTTTACCATCCAGAGCAAAGAGTTCCTTGAAATGAGTTATAAAATACCTACCTTGTTTATGGAGAATATGGCAAGACTGATATAATGTCCTGTCCTTTTTAGATGCCACTCCAATGCGAGACAAAGTTTCCCTAACCTTTAGGAAGTCATCTTCCTTTTCTAAAATAATTTCTACTGGTTTGTAGTCTGGGAAATCAATCTCAAAAAAATCATCCACCATGATAATACCTTCATAATTTTGTTAATTTATATGAAAGTATTTATGGTTTTGCTATTTTCCACCCTTCCTCAGCAATCCTTTTATCGCCTCAATGTCTGCATCACTCAAAAGTCTGAGTGCTTCTTGGGCTCTAACATTACTGTAACCAAAGTATTCTTTTACTATTTCCAGATGTTCTTCTTTCTCTGGTTTTAACCATTTGTTAAATCTTTTCTTCTTACGAACAATGCCACGCAAAAAATCATATTGCATTTTCGCATCTATGTGTGGTCTAGAATTCATTTCATTAGCTGCCACAACTGTATCCATTCCATGAGACAATGACTTGTTCACGATAAAAGCATTGTACTGTTTCTCAGACCAATCATCCACCATAATATTTTCTTTGGTGTAATTGATACTGTTCGCAAAGTCAAAGGGACTAATTGCTTTCTTCTTTACCTTGAACTCTTCAGCATCATAAGTCTTTACTGGTTCACCTAAACCTTCAATCATTTGAATTCTACACTCGCCATGATATCAGTTAGACACGCGGTCAAGTTAATCTCTTGGTCTGCCACAAATGCACTCTTGTACTGATAGTCAGCAATCAATAGTACCAAGTGGGGTACTTGTTTTACCTTATCGATAAGAGCATCATAGACCTTCCTGTAGACACCTTGTGGGTCATTGTCAACATTGTTGACTACCCATTGTCTCATCTTACGCCAGTCCTTACCCTTGAGACTATCAATAAGTCCCTTGGTGTTTATCTCAGCGAGATTACTTAGGATACCTTCATCGATTACACCGCCACGAGAATATCTCTGTAGTTCGTTTAGTACTCTACGATAGTCTGGGAAGTGTTTCATCAACAACTCAGCGAGAACTGGGGTTGAATAATCTATACCCTCTTCCATAAGAATTTGTTTCATTCTGTTTAGGAATTGCCCTGCCATTTCTTGTTTCTCGTCTTTGCCGAGTTTGAATTCAATGACAGATGTTCTACTATGAAGAGGTTCGATGATTCGATTCTTGAAATTGCATGTGAAAATAAATCTGCAATTGCCAGAAAACTCCTCAATAAAAGCTCTAAGTGCTGGTTGCGTGGAGTTTGGATTTAGATAATCCGCCTCATCCATAATCACAACTTTAGGTTTACTTTCAAAACTGACCGTACTAGCAAAGTCTCTTATCTTGGTACGCAATACATCAATACCACTTTCATCCGAACCGTTGATAACAATGTAGTCACAACCAAGTTCATTACAAAGTGCTTTCGCCACCGTGGTCTTACCTGTACCAGCAGTACCACACAAAAGCATGTTAGATATCTCCCCAGAGTTTACATAATCTTGGAAGATATTTTTTATCCTATCTGGTAGGACACACTCTGAAATAGTTTTGGGTCTATACTTCTCCACCCATAAAAACTCATTCATCCTTGCACCCTTTTCTGTAATACCTCAATCTGGTAATCACGATTCTTGTTCCAAGTTTCCTCAGAACGGTCTACCATGATAGGTTTACCTTTGGCAAACTTACCAGACCTCACCTGTTTGGGAGTGAACTTTGCTTTTAGCAAAGTCTCCAAAGCAACCTGTCTTCGTGCCTTCACTCCCTTTTTCCATCTTGCTCTTGTCAATGTACTACCTCCCCATCATATCTTTCTATATCATCTTCTTCAACATATGACCCATGTTGAATCTCAATTATTCTTAAAGGTTCTTTACCCATGTTTGTCACTTGATGCCATTCGTAGGGTATTATACTAAAGTTTTGGCCAGAAGTCAAGTACTCGTATGAATAATTATTTGGAGTACCCTTACTGGTTTTAATCATTGCCTGTCCATTTACGAGATGCCAGATTTCTCCGCGATAGAAATGTCTTTGATAACTAATACTCTTACCAACATCAATGGTTAGTATCTTTACCTTAGCAGTTTCTTCCTCATGGATGACTTTGTATTTACCCCAATCTCTTTCTACTTTGTTTACCGAACTACTAGAATAAGTTTTATCTCCACCAACGCCAAAAGCAAACTCTAAATGAGCATGGGAAAACTTTTCTCGCAGTTCCATCTCTGGAATATTATCTTCTGTCCTATCACCACCATTCACGAATACAAACTTGTGGTCTATTCCCCATGTGCCCAATGCTTTTTCTATAAAGTCTTTAGCAGTATCGTCATCATCATTGAAAGGAACTACATGGTCAACACATCTTAATTCCAGCAACATATCCATTCTGTCCCATTGTGACATAAATGGTGTCCCCTTCTTTCTAGTTAACCACGCATCGCTGTTGAGACCTACCGATAAATGGTCACCCATTTGTCTAGCTTCTTTCAATAGGTCAAGGTGTCCCTTATGTAGTGGGTCAAATCCACCAGACACTAAAATAACTTTACTCATAATATACCTCTTAAAGATGCCCCACCACCGTCTATGTTTCTCGCGTTATGCAGAACACTATCATAGGTGAAATGGGGTTGTTCAATTTCAAACTTGGGTCTACTAGTTTTATCAAACCATTTTAGATTATGGTCTTTCGGATATTTTCTAGTCCATTCCATGTTTGATTTTTTCAATAGTTTCTTTGCCTTCTTGTTCAGCGGAAAGATATATCTAAACATATATCCTTCGATTTTTTTGATTCCTCTTTCTGTCATAAAATCAGAGGTCAACCAAAAAACTCTCTCTTTGCCAGAGAACCTTGCGTTCTCCTCACATAATTTTCTTGTTGCTCTTGGGTGAACTTTCTCTCCATTTATTTCGTACACTTGAGTGAAGTATTGTCCACCATATAAAAAGTTACTTGCCTGATATACATACCCACATTTGCCCATGATACCATCTGCCATTGTATAAAGGAATAGTACATCTGGGCAATTATCCTTTATCCATCTCACAGCTTTCTTTAACATCTGTGATTCTGAATTGGTTGGCATTTCATCTGTCATGCACATCTTACCAATTTCCCAGTAGTGCTTTGACTCTAGACCTGTAAACATTTTATTGATTGTCTGTCTTGGTTGTGTTCCCCAACCCAGAGTCAAAACACCCACTAGTTCACCATCCAAAAAACACCCTAAGTAGTGTTTCGTAAGTTTAGGCATCATCGGTGAATAATGATGCGTTTGTATAAAATCGATTGCGAGTTCTTTTGATAAAGGTTTTAAATCGTAATCAACTCTATGCAAATGTTTCGTCTGTTCCCAATCCATCTTCAAGATTTAGTTCGTGCTGTCGCCCTACAGGACTTTCACTTTGAACATACTCCATCATTGTTAGTGGGTCAGATACTTCATATGGGTCTGTTGGACAATCATCCGTACACCCACTCTCGACAAATGCAACTTCAACTACACCATCGTTAGCGAGTAAGGAATATCTCCATGACCTCGGCCCGAATCCCAAATTATCTTTCCTTACCAATGCACCCATTTGCTCAGTAAAGTAAGCACTACCATCTGGAATCAATTTAACATTATCAATGTCTAACCAATCTCCCCACTTGTTCATGACAAAACTATCATTAACAGATATGCAATAAACTTCATCAATACCAGCAGCTTTGAACAACTCGTAGTTCGCGTCATAGTCTGGTAGTTGATAAGTAGAACATGTTGGAGTGAAGGCGCCAGGCAATGCAAAGAGAACTACCCTCTTATCCTTGAACAAGTCAGTTGAATTGACCATCTGCCAGATGTATGGATTCTCATCACCCTGTGCAGCCATGTTTTCGTCCCTTACCCTCATGTGAAAGGTAATATCTTGGGGCAATTTTTGACCTACTTCTATTTCCATTTTATTTCCTTATATTTGAGAACTTGGCTCAAGTGCCAAGAAATATGTCAGTCTTGAGTTAGAAAATTTGAAAACCTTTTTCTGACTGACTGTGACTTCGTAATCATCGGGGATTACTTTAAGGTTTTCAATACCAAGTCTAGCATCGAACTGTACATTAGCTTGACCAATGTCAGTTGTGAATGAATTACTCTTCGGAGTATTGGGGTCACCAACACTAAGGACTACTCCATCACCACTAGCAACCACACTAAGAGTAGGTGCAGAGATTACACTCGCTGCCCTATAGATAGTATTGATTTGTTCCTTGGTAATATTGAACTGATAGAAAGCATCAATTTCAATTTCTTTTTCTGGCGCTGCCACGATGATAGATGGTTCCGCGTAATAAAACTTGAACCTTCCAGCATCAGATTTGCATGTCAGATAATCATCCGAGAATTCAATCTCTGTATCTTCACTCATAGTGACCAAAGATAGAAATTGATTCAAGTCATAGATAGCGAACTCCTGTGGGAAGTTCTCTTCTATTGTGCCCTTTGCAAGAATGGACTTTGAAGCGGACACAGTTGACAAACTACTACCTTCCTTAACCAAAAGATTTGTGTTAATGGTGGCGTAATTTTTCAACAACTCCAAAGTTGTTTTAGATAGTTTCATAATATACCTCAATCAAATTAAACATCATATAATAACATTTGTTAGGGGCAAATGTCAACCCCAAATTTTTTATACTTCGCCAGTAACAATCTCTTCTGTCATGCTGTTAGCAGTTAAGTAATCTTTGTATGCAGTTTCGGATAGATGTCCTGTACCATTGTAAGGAGCGGCTGCAAATAAAGCATCCCTATCTACCACAAATGCATTGTAAGCATCTTCATCAGCAAAGTCTAACTCCCATTTAAAAGAAAGATTGTCTTCTGCTATTGTTAGTGCTACGGTCACATCAGACCTAGCGTCAAGCCAGTTCCTAAAGTGAGTACCGTTAGTTTCAAATCCAGCGTCAGCATCCTCAGCGAAAAAATACCAGTTCGTTGAAGTGTCTGGGCGAGTACTTGTATAAGTTAATCTATATGCCATTGTTCATTCCTCTATTTAAAATCTTACTCTCTTATTTATAATAAAAGTGTCGGGAACTTGGTACTTCTTGTGAGAGAGTAAGAGAGAGGTGTACCAAGTCCCGACTGCCCGTTGGGGGCAAACCGTTAAAAAGGGATATCATCCTCGGCGATATCGCCTTTGAATATATCACTTTGTTCATACTGGCGAACTTGTTCTTCCTCTTCTTCTTGTTCACCAATGTCATGTACATGCAATGCGATAATAGCATAGTGCAGTACCTTTAATAAATCTTTGCGGTTAGTACCGTCTTTTTTTCCATACCTCTGGGCATACTTCAAAATGTTTCCAATACAAAATCCCATCCCATGACCACCGTCAATAATAAATTCGGTTGCCTGATATTTGTTCTGGGAGTAATGTTGCCCATAAGTTTCATCGATATAAGATTGGAGCTCCTTGATAAGAGCTCCTTCATTATACTTGTAGTCTAGACTAGAAGTCATAAGTATCATTTTCCTCAGTAGTAGTTTCAGTTTCAGTTGAGGTTTCCAAGATTTCCTCAGCAGAGACTCCAGCATCCACCTTAGTGTAAAGGTCAATGAAGGCAGTCTTAGTGTCAGTATCGAACCTATTGACGCACAACTGGATTGCCTTGAGTCTATCAGAGAACATGGCGTATGCCTTGACAATGTGTTCCAATCTTCTGGTAGAAACCAACTCATCGATTCCACCTTCATAGAAAGTCTTTCTGATTATGTCAGCCCACATGAC
>Ga0163179_10001459_pt1 | contig 16755 bp, 31 predicted proteins | sample AtlANTMetagenome_FD_109643 | JGI IMG/M metagenome (GOLD analysis project Ga0163179, IMG submission 109643) | Marine eukaryotic phytoplankton communities from the Atlantic Ocean - Atlantic ANT 2 Metagenome | ecosystem: Environmental > Aquatic > Marine > Oceanic | place: North Atlantic Ocean... | reverse complement strand
TAATACTCTAGGCGCAAACAATGGATGGCAGATAAACATAACATCGCCCATTTGTGCAGTAGTAATTTGATTTAAATAAAGTCTATTAAATGGAAGTGTTGCACTACTAGCATCAGCAGTTAAAGTTGCAACTAATGTTACTGTATCAGCATCAACGACTCTAAAGCATCTTACTTTTTCATGCTCAATAGAAATAATGTATTGTTCATTATTATCAAAAACAAATGGAAACAAACGAGATTGATATTTCTGAGAAGATGAAGAACTATAATCAATACCATAATCATAATAGCGTTTTGTACCTTGACGTTTCCTTGCACTACCTTCGGCAGTAACAATCATGTTCTGAACTTTTTGTGCTGAGCTTGTGTAGATAGCTGTATCAGTTCTCATAATTAGAGAATCGCTAACCTCACCAAACTGAAAACTGTTTTGTGGAACGCGAATTTTTTGCACTAGCTAAGCCTTTCAGTAACAAACCTTTTTGTATTAAGCTTCTTAGTTGTTTGAGCTTGAGAGTCTAACCTTCGAGCTTTTATTAACTGAACATTTGCTTGCTGATCCATAGCAGCAGATAAAGAAGCATCCCTTGCTAATGAAACCGCAAACACAGAAGCCACTGAAAATTGAACGCCAAGCGTAAAATAAGGTGCCCAACTAGATTCATTCGCTCGATAAATATAATCTGCAATCACTTCATCAGTAGCGTTTGCATTATTATAAACTTTATCTTCATATATATTATATTCGATTGGAAGATCCTGAACGGTAATAGCATTAATCATTAGTGAATCTGCTGGTAATTGATAGGTAGCATCCCATCTTCCTATTGGCGCTTCAGAAACTTTGTTAAGTTGAAATTGTTTAGTAGCAAAACGCCAACGACTGCTTGTTAAAGCAGCCCTAACAATATCTTCATATATTGCATCAGCTATGTCAGACTCCGTAGTTCCATCTGTAAAGGATTGAATAGGACTACCGCCAATTAACATTGATGCTCGAGAGCAAATTTTTATTGCTGTGTTTGCAAAATCAGGCATAGAAAGTTGGGGGCCGAAGCCCCCACCCCTTAGTCAGAGTCTGTTTCTGCTACTGCCGTACCATCAGATACGTCAACAACAGAGCCAGTATTAGATAACACAGTTACAAAACTTGTTGTTGGAGCATTAGTATCATGCACCATAATCAAGTCACGAACAGCAAGCATATTAGCTGAATCGTTAAAGTAACCAGCAGTATTTACTGTAGCGATCGCATCAGTAGTTGTGTATCTCCACACACTACCATTCGAATCACCACCAATACGAGTTAGTCCAGTTGCACTATAAGCCATTTTCTAACCCTCCTAGTTATTGTCTAATAGTTCATAGATACCATTGTCATCAATAACAACAGCGCCCATAGACATCATAGATGTTGCAAGGTGAGATACTTTCTCAGCAACGTAGTTGACTTCAGTTTGAACATCAGAGTTGATACCCAAGCCAACAGAAGTTGTGTGATAGCACATACTCTTACCAGCAGCCACAGCAGACGTTGAGAAGATCTTAAAGCCTAAGAACTCTTTCATTGTCATGCCACCAGCATAAGGTAAGTTTTGATCACCAACAAAGTCAGATGATGCAAACTCTGTAATTAAGAACAGATCAGCAAAACCTTTTGGGTGCATAGCAATATAACGCTGTCCATCCTCAGGAAGATTAGCTGTTCCAAATGTTTCAAATACAGATAGTAGGTCTGCTTTTTCAACAGCAGAACTTGTATCGTGGATTTGAGTTGAGTTAGCACCAGCATCCATAGCTGTAATTAACAAGCTATCAGTCTTACGACCTAGAGCAGCAGCAGCAGATTGGGCTACAGCTTGACGCTCATTGATGTTGGTTTTGAGTTCATCTAATTTATCGATGTACTCAGCAGCGTAGAAGTCAGCCATAGTTGCTTCTACATTGGTATGTGCAAGTTCCATAGGAGTTACATTACCATTACGAGATTTAGTAGTTGCTTCCGCAGTACCAATCTTCTGAAATCTAACAGTCGATCCAGTTACATTAGCAGTCCGCACTGTGTTCCGTAGCTTAGAACCCATACGCTGATATGCCATGTGAACTTCTGTTTCGAACTGTTTGATAAAGGCTGTGTCTATTGTATTAGCCATTTATTAGTTCCTTATTGAAGTTACGGTTACTAACAGGTGTCCGCTTTATCACATCAACAAGGGTATCCTATCGGGCCTCTTAGTGTATTACGGGCTGCAATGTGCCATCATAAACATCTTTTTGATTTGGATTGCAACGCACAAATTCAACATATTCAACTTCATTGTTAGATGTTACGCCAACAGCCTCGAATCCTAACCATGATGCCCAATCTAAAATAAACTCATATTCTTTAAGTATTGTCATAGATAAGCCATCGTGAAACTCATCAAAATACTTAACAAACATTACAGATCCTCTAGCCATAGCTTTAAAGTTTTCTTTTATTTTATTAGAAAACATAGCAAACATTTGAGGCCATTCCTGATCTTCAGCAAACCAAAGACCACCAATCATAATAAAACTTTCATTATTTTTTCTGCATAGATAGCACTCAGAACTTTCGTGCATATCAATAAGAGCTTTTCTAATATCGGTATATCCTAATAAAATTAGCTCTTTTACATTCTCTTTGCTTAAACCCTCAATGACTTCATCAATATGATCTAAGGTAAAAGGGGTAAGATAATACTCACCCCTCTGTAAAATCTTAGCTTCTGTAGATTCTTTTGAATCCTTCAGCAACTTGCTTGTGTATGTTTGGGTCACGATCTTTCCAATACTTTGGATCATCCATCATCTTTCTTAGATCAGCTTCATTAACCTCAGATGCTGACGCTGTATCACCAGCAAATGACCCATCCTTCATACCAGCCATTATAGTTTCAAGAGCAATAATACCCTCATGACTTTCACACATTTTTTCTATAGCTGGTAATGCTGACTCAGGAAAAAACTTGTTAGCCCATAATGATGCCGCATCTATTCTTGCATCAGCATTATCGCCAAGTTTTGATATCTCTTCTTCATAGCTAGGTTGAGTTCCAAGAACAGACTCAGAGTATATCTTAATACCTTCTTCAAACTCTTCCTGAGAAAATCCATTGTTAAAAGAATGTTCTGACCACCACTTTAACAAATCATTATCAACAGCTTCTTCTTCATTAATAATATCTGGAAGCTGATAATCCCCAGAAGTCTCTGGTCTATCTGAGAAAGCCTCTGATTGTATTTCTTCTATGATTTGATTTCGTAAGTCTTCATCTTTAGCACCAAGCTTAGATTCAAGTTCTTTATAAGCCTTGGCTAGATCTTCACCAGTTTTGTACTTCTCTGGCAACCATTCAGGTTTTTCAGATGTTTGTTCTACTTTTTCAACATCTTCTTGAGTTACAAAGTCACGACCATCTTCGGCTGCTACTTCAACTGCTGCATCTTCTTCACTCATTGTTTACTCCTATTTGCGTGTGCAATGCGTTGCTCGATCAAACCTACAAGGTATCTCTGCCCCTCGATGTGCCGAAGTTCTTCTGTAGAAACGTTAGGCCCATTAACCATTTCAATAGTAATAGATCTAAAGTATTTCAAAACCTCTTGCCCTGTTGGGGTAGAAAATATCTGAGCAATATTTTTGCTAATCTCAACATCACGTTCAGATTTACGATGAATACCATCGATCCCAATATTAACCTTGCTGTTCAACTGGCATCATTCCCTGCTGCATTGCCTGTTGTTGCGCTAATTGCTGCGCGGCTTCCGCAATTTGTTTACGCTGTTCTTCATCTCGAATCAAGCTTTCTGGAACACCAAACTTCTTAGCTAGGTAAATAGCAGTCTCTTCGCCATCAATTAAAAGCTGCAACATCTCTGGCCCAAAGCCATTACCAATCATCTCAAGAAAGCGTGACACTACAGAAATATCCTGATTAGCTTGCGCTTGTGCTAATGGAGAAACAGATCTAACTTTAATTTCTCTGCCATTAACTGTTGGTATATCAATACGCCCTTGCTTCTTAAGAATATAAACCACACGTTGAAGAAGCGGCTGAACAAGCTCTGCTTGTAATCTTCCAAATGATGCACCCATTCTTCTAGATAAATCAGCCATACGTTCAGCTATTTCTGTAGCTGTTGCTGGAGTTCTGTCAGGATTACCTAGCATATCATTATACAAAGCTTTCTTAATATTTAATCTAAGATCGCCTAAAACAAGTTGAGCAACATCGAAACGACCAGCAGCTTGTATAGGTTGTAATCCAGCAGATCCCATAGCTTTAGGAATTATAGTTCCTGGAACGAGATTGATTGTATCAGGGTTTATTACCCCATCATCTTCCATTTGATAAATACCAGAGATCGACATCTGTGCGTTCTCAAGTATTAATTGAATAGTAAGATTAGTTGTTTTTATAGAACTCAACGCATTAATTAACGGCCCTCGACCATAAACTTCACCAGCGCACTTAGACCAACGAAAACAAATGAATGGATTAGATCCAACACCACTCATTTCTTTGGAGTGTAATATTGTTTCAGTAGTTAGGCATATTGCGTAATGATAATACGCCTCGACATTTGGTTGGGTATAGTTTCTGCATACAAGCTCAAGAACTGTAGTTTCTCTATTTGAACCCATCTGTGAAGTAACTTTAGAATCAAATGTAGATTTAGGAAACATTAAAGGTAAATGATCAAACTTAACTTTCTTTCTTTCTCGATAAACATGATCAATCCTATCATCAGGACCAGTATCTAAAACAACATGAGGAAGTGGTATTGCAGAGAAATTAATTGGATTTAGAGCATCACCTTCTTCAACACATAGAACGCCAGTGCCAACAGCTAAGTCCATAAAAGATTCATGAACCTCTTGGCTAAAATTAGAGTTCTGCAAAACCTCGAACACATAATTCGTGACTTCATCTAATTGATTATCAACTTCTTCTCGTTCTTGTGGATCTACCTCACTGCCAGAAACAAAGTCTGCCCATCGAGCAAAGTTTGGAACTATTCCAGATTGTAGTCTACTAGCAAACTCTTGCGTACCTACTACAGCAGTTTCATCAAATATCTTTTCATCTCTACGCTGACCATGTTCTTCATAGTAAAAAGATTCTCGTTGAGGCAAAGCATACTCATAGCATTCCTCAAAAAGCGAAACCCATTGCTCACGAAAAGATTTTGCCTTTCGATACTTCTCTATAAAATGCTTTGCTATATTATCCATTATCTACCAAACCGACCTAAGTATCCAGAAGCGCCGCCAGCAGCACCCATTTGTTGAGTCGCTCTAAACAAAGAACGTCTAGATGTTCCACCTCTAGCGCCAGCATCTGCAACACTTGATTCTAATGCAGCAGATATATCTTTACGCTTTTGTTTAGCCCTACGATCAACTTCTTTTCTTTCAGCATCTTCTGCTTCTATTCTATCTTCAGCAGCAGCCGTTTCCTCTGCTTGAGTTGGGCCACCGCCTCCACCACCAAAACACATAATAAATCTCCTTTTCTCTTCCTAGTCACAAAGTTAAAATAAAATCAACGCACAAATTGAAAAGCTCTCTTTTTCTTAGGTCTGGAAAACAAATCAAAACTTCTTTTAGCAACGACAGGTTGTAGAGGTTTTTGGTTATTCATTAAAGCTCTACCCTCGCCAGCACCTAGAAAGAGATACTGAGCAGCATCGTGAACGTGAGAAAACATATTCTTATCTGGTTTATCAGCGTATCTTTCACCAGATACTTCCATTCTTTTATAAGCGTAACCACCCTCAAAACCTTTGATAAGTTGAGGGCAACGCCTGTCTATAAGTAGTGCTGGCTTACCTTCAACCATCTTCGTTAATTGGGAGGAAACCGATTCTAATCGAAGATCAACAGAGTTGGAGGGCGCAGGGTATGCCCTCAAGCCAGCACCGCGCAAAATATGAAAGGGAGTTGATTCATCTGTTTGCGCTCTAAAGTCTCCAGCAGGATCTCCATAGATAATAACTTCGGAAGCTGCGGAGAATCTTGTTGCGAGTTCTTGTCTTAATACTTCTGCAAAACGGACAATCCCCATATCTATCGCAACAATTTCTGATTGAATAAACCAACGTCCTCTTACTTTCTGTCCAAGAACTGCGGCTGGTGTTAGCCCAAAGTCTATACCAACATAGACAGGCGCATTTGCAGCAATAGGTATTTCTTCTTTTGCTATATGTACTTCGCCAGCAAACATTGGATAAACAGGTTTTCCGTCTTGGATATGACCCAAGCGATTCATAACATAGACATCAATCCAGCTTTTAGTCTTACCGCGAATAAGGTTTGAATAATAATTGCTTATTATGTTTTTTTGGTTTTCCGCTTTGGGGTTTTCTTTGTAGTCTTGGATTTCGCCTTCTTCGTCTTTGGCTTCGAGCATCCCACAAGGCTGGGTAAAGAAACTCCAATTGTCTGGTTTGACCAGCATCTTAGCTTGCTCACGCGGTATATGATCTGGGACTGGAACTTCACCAGCCATAATGGGCCACCAATGATCTTCCTCAGGCGCGTTGGTATCGGCAATAACGCCAGACCAACTAGGGCCGCCATCACGCATAGAAGGAAAACGGCCAACACGCATCGTGCAGGCATCAATAATAGACTTAGGAATCTCTCTCGCTTCGTTGATCCATATACCCGTAAGTTCGAGCGAAAGAAGTTTCTTAACATCTTCAGGGCGATCAAGGGCCAAGAAAATAACTTCAAGATCTATTTCTCCTTTTTTAATGTGGTGTGTGTAAGGAACAGACCAGTGAAACCTACCCCAATCAGATTCGGGAAACCAATCAAGCCAAGTCTTTATTGTTGTGGTTCTTAGCTGTGGATTGGTATTTCGAATGATAGCCCATCTACTTTTACGCAATCCATCCGATCCCTTTTGCTGTTCGAGAGCGCGTCTAAATACTTCAATGCAGCAACCAACAGACTTGCCAGAACCAACAGGGCCACGAATACCACGAAAGAAAGTGCTGTCCTTCATAAAAGATTTAAGCACTTCCCCATCGGGTTTATATTTAAAGTTAATCATCGAAGCCCCTTATCGACTCCAAACTTTATCATGGTTTCTGCAACATCAGGGCCAATGTTATCTATAACATTATCAACCATTTTATTAGTAACAAAAGACTTCCCATGTTTTTCATCGAAGTGTTGAAAGTGTACCTTCTTAACTATTCTTCGAAGCATAGTAAGTTCTTCAGGCTTAAGCATATTTACAAAACTCACTGTTCGTAAGCCTCATTAACGTCAGGCGTAGAAGGGTCATCAGCTTTTAATCTGCCTTTGTCATCCCTAGCACGTTTCTTTTTAACTGGTTTCTTAGGTACTTCGTTAGTCCATTCTAATCTTTTAGACTCAGAAGTTCTTGTTGCCCCTGTCCATGTTTCACCGCCAAGTTCATGAGTTCCTTCACTCCATAACTCACCAGTGTTAGAAATCTTCCATCCCATAATTAACTCCTATATTGTTTTACTTTCCTAGCAATCGCTTTCGGTTGAGCCACAAATTGCTTACCCGAAGCCTTACCCTTTCGTTTAGCTCTGGTTGTAGCTGCATATTCAGCAGAACTAAGAGCAGAAATAGCCTTGCTAGGTAAGTACCGTTCACCAGTTTCACTAGACTTTTTCCCTGACTTAGTGCGCCACTTTTGCTTTCCCCAGTTTAATAATGACTTCTGTGACTTTTTCATATTATGACATAGGCTTCTTTAATAGAGATCTTTTGCTATATTCTTGTGGCATTTGCATACTGCCACCACCACCTCTACCTCGAAGAGATAAATTCTTTAATTTAGTTTTCTTTTTTTCTTCAACTTTTTTTTCTGCTTTTTCTAATTTATCTTTTAAAGATTTTGTTTGTCGATCTAACTTTTTAAATCTTGCGTTATGTTTTTGTATTTTTCTTTTAGCTTTAGGTTTTTTGTCTGCTTTTTTTTGTAAATCTAAAGGTGGATTGCCAGATTGTTGAAAACTTTCATAACCACGCATTATAATATTATTTCTAGTTTCAAGAACTCTGTTTAATTTTCTTAGCAGTGTTTTTACTTCATCAGCCATTACTTATATCCTCCACCACGTTTTTTATATTCCTTGGCAAGTAACTGCGCCTTTCGAGCAGACCATTGACCAGCAGCCGTACCATGAGTAGCCCTTGCCTTTATTCTTCGAAACAAAGACTTTCGCATTGTTGGTTTGGTATAGTTGCCAGCTTCATTTACCGCCACTGATCTTCTCCTGAATATTAATCAACTGATCTTGTATCTGATTGTATCGAGGACTCGAAACTAACTGATCTGCTCTAGCATTAAGAAGATAATTTAAAATCTTCATAGCACCTTTAGTTGCAAGACCTTTACCTTTAGAATTAAATCTCTCACCTTCACCCTGCATCTTTTCTACAAGCCCAACACCAGCAGAGTCTTCAAGTTGTTTCATCTCTCTTCGAAGAAGAGTTGCCCTTTTCTTTAACGGTGCTAGGGAACGAGATTCAGCCATCTTTCATTTTAGCCTTGAGGATCTTGCGCTTTAATGCTGGCGGTAAACTCTTCTGCTTACCTTTGAGCATTGTCTTTTTCTTAGGTCTCCCAACAGAACTTCCGTAAGTACCTTTCCCTTGAGGCATAATAATCTCCTAATAATTAACTTTGAGTAATGAACGAGTTTGCATACCTGACGTTCTCATCTGCGGAACATCACTTAACATTTTAGTCTTCTGAACAGGATCGCCCATGCTTAGAGAAGGAAGTGGGCCATAATCAGGTTTCTTCTCTTGGTAAATCTCTTCAGCAGTCTTTACTTTCTTACCACCACCAAAACACATATCACTTCTTCCTATTTCTCTTTGCAAAGTTTCTAGCAGACTCAACACTTCTAAATCCCCAAGCCCTTAATGCTAAAGCCTTGCGCGTTGGTCTACCCTTCTCATCTTTCATTGGGCCTTTCATTCCAGCAAACCGAGCAGCAAATGAAACCTTGCGACCCATCTTCTTCGAGCCAGCCTTGGGCTTACTCTTTACTGGAGGTTTTAAATTAGCCCCCTCCTTGCGCTTAAAGTAAGCACGACCAGCAGCATTCAAGCCACCCTTAGGATTCTGATACTTCTTCGCTGGCATAACCACTACTCTTCAATGCAGCCTTAACCGAAGACATATCATCCTTCGATGGGTACTTCTCTGGCTTCTCTTTAAAACGTGACATAGCTAAACCCTATAACAATAAAAATATTTATGACAACGCACAAATTACCTTTTTTAGAAATAATGTGAGTGAAAGAGTTTCTCTGTAACAGCTACAGCAACTTTTCCCCTACCCCCCTTGTAGCTACTAGCGCAGAACAAAGAGTTATCCTAGATCAATCGTAACGCGAATATCTCCAGCTACTTGCACTTGGCTTCGATCGATAGGCTTGTAGCCAGCGCGGTCTAGCAAATCCTTGGCAGCTTCAAGCTGGACATATTCACTCTTGGCTCCTGTGGCTAGCCGCCTAACAGTTCCAGCAGCAAGTGTAGCGGAGATACCAAACTCTTCGTTCATGCGCTGCATCAAGTAGCTCTGCACATGGGCAAGCTTTAAAGTCTTAGTTGCTGTAACTCTTCCAGATTCGCCAGAAGCATAACCAGCGTCTTGAGCAGCCTGCCCGATACTACAGCCTTTTGCTACGAGCGTGTCTACTAAGGCAGTCTGCTTTGCAGTCAGTTTCTTAGCTACGGTAATGTTCATTACTCATTCCTTTTCTATGGACGTAATAGATTACTAGCTAACTACCGCGATTGGAGTCAAGATCATCATTACCTTAGCAATGAGGAATGAGTAGACTTTGTTATCGGCTTGAAAGCCCCCCCTATCATCCCCCCCATCTACGGACTGACTGCAAGTCCTGTCAATTAGTTACCTTACGTCACTTGTGTATGGATACTACCGTGGGTACTACATGTTGTGGTTGGCCAAGCTACAGAGGTATTGACAGGATAGCCAGCGAGTTCATCGAGCGTACACTTATGTTTGCACAACTTAGCATTGTGTCCTGACCACGTTTGACTAATAGCTCGGATTGCACCCTTCGACCACTGATCCAAATCATAGGCAGAAAAGCTTCGCAACCCCACTCATTTCATTCGGGGGTCAAGCAAGCAAGCTTGTGCGTAGCTCAGGGCCGCAAGTGCGGTTTCTGCTCTATGATATTGGGTGGTACGAAGGGCTGATCCTTCGCAACTTAGTAAAACATGGAGAACAAAATGGCTAAAGTTGAAAACATAAATGTAACGCTAGATAAACTAGCTAACTATACTGTAACTACACATAATGATGTAACTGGACAAGTTGCTAACGACTACTTCATAACTGACGTAGCCAGAACATTAGTAAATGTTCCAATCTACGCAGCTAAAAACAAACGTGCTTATTGTGAAACCTTGTTGGCTAACGTGATAGCTAATACGATCTACGATGAAGATCAGAAGATAGCTTACACTCAGACAGCAGAATACTACAAAGCTAAAGAGAGATTCGAACGCTTAAGCCCAAAGATTGAGCGTGAAGCTATCGTTTTTGATCACGTTGCTGATGCATATAAAGCTTGGTTTAAAGAGTATACTGGTCAGGATTATGATTTACCCAGATCTGGTGCAGCAAAACCAGCAATCAGCAAAGAAGATCAAAAGCTGATGGATGCTATCAAAGAACGAGTAGCTGCCGCATAGTGGCTACTTACACCTAAGCAAGTGTATAAACTGCTTACCAAGCTAGTAACTGCAAGGGGGCAACTCTGCTCAAGACGCTTTACTTCTGGCGACAGGAGTATGTCACGCGACATTGCCCAAGCTTTGTAAACTTAATGCTTGCAAAGTTTAGTAATTAAAAATAGTATTGCTTATACGCAGTATATAAACATGGAGAACTATTATGAAAATTAGAACTACTATTAACTCTGACCTTATACCAGTGTCAATGACATTGCCTGTTAGAGATCTCATCGACTTGTCAAACTTTTTTCAAGATCAAGAAATCAAAAACAGATTGGAAAAAACTGAACACTATTTTGTTAGAGAGTTTGCAAAGCAGCTACAAGTAGAGGCTTTAAAGATAAATGAAATGGTAAGAGGTGTACAATGAACATGATGTCAAAGATAAATGATTGGGATTTCCCAGTTGAAATGATGCCAACACCTAACGCAGTCACTGGTGATCCAGAGCCTGATGCATTCCAAGTTATTCGAACAGATACAAACACTGTGCTTGGTCATCATGGCTCACGCTACAAGCTTGTACCACATGACGATGTAGTAAACTCTATCATGGACGCAGTAAAACAATCAGACATTACTACTGATTACAAAGAACCATCTATCAGTGTCTTTGAAAATGGTCGTAAGATGCGCGGCGAACTAATCTTTCCAGACCTTACAATACAACCAAAGGTCGGTGACATTGTTCAAGCCAGAATAGTATTTACTAACAGCTATGATCAAAGCTGGAGTTTCTTTCAGTCCTTCGATGCATTGCGTTTGTGGTGTCTCAATGGTTGCACAACACCTAATGCTGTAGCTCGTAGTAGGTACAAGCACACAACGTTTCTTAATGTTGATGGCTCTGCTGCTAAGATACAGAAAGGTGCTGAGCATTTTCATACACGCAAAGATGAATGGCAAAAGTGGATGAAACGTACACTGCCAGATGATTGGGTTGAACTGTTCTTTAAGAAAACAATAGCCAAAGGTTTCAGCAGACAACAATCTGTTGACAACGTAAACCAAAAGCAAATGGAAAACCTGTTGCGTATCTGGGAGAATGAAAAGAAACAACTCGGCAATAATCAATGGGCGTTATACAACTGCCTTACTTATTGGGCAACTCATACGCAAGATGCTCGAACGCCTCACGTTCAACGCCATAATCGTGAGCAAGACATTGCCAAAGCAATGACATCTAATCTTTGGAAAACGTTGGCTTAATATGGAAATCATACCTTATGAAAGTTGTGATCACTGCGATGGTGAAGGGTACTTAACAGGTTACGAAAAGGATCTTTTATACAAAGAAGTTAGATTTGTAATGATAAATGTAGCTTGTCCTCGATGCTATGGCCTTGGATGGAACACAAAAGAGGTTGACACTGAAGAGGATCAGGTTGCATAACTGCAATCATGAAGTCGTATCTACAATTAGTAAGTGATAAAGCTGTTAAGGCTGATGTAAAACTTGAGGATGCTTTTGATAAAGCAGGAGCATCCCATACTACATATTGGAGAACAAAGAATAATAGGACTGAAATGAAATATGATACGGCATTGAGGGTGTTCAATGCAATCGAAGAACTATACCAGATACAACAAGGTCGTGAGTATTCCAAACGATTACGACAAGCTAATCAGCCAGTTAATAATCGCTCGATCAGAAGTAGGTTTAAGCCAAGAATCGTTAGCTAATAAAATAGGCTGCACCTCTTCACTGATACACAAATGGGAATCACATAAACGAATACCTTCTGGCTTTATGTTGATATGCTGGCTTGATGCATTGGGATACCAGATAGATGTCACGAAAAAAAAGCCAACGAATAACTTGTCTATCGTGTCAAAACAAAACTGATTATTTTGTAGCTATACTTAAACGCAATCATGAAGCAACAAATGAAAAGTGTTGGTTCATTTGTATGCATTGTTATGAGGAAGACAAATGGCAAACCGAAACAAGAACAAGGGAACTTACCACGAAAAGTGGTTCGTCAACTGGCTTAAAGAACAAGGTATCAAAGCGAAAAGGCAACCCCTCTCGGGCAGCTTGGGAGGAGAGTATTCGGGAGACATCAAGCTCGAACTCAAAGGACACGAATTGGTGGGAGAAGTAAAGTACAGAGATAAGTCTAACTTCCCTAGCCCTTTCACAGTCCTCGAAGGCAGAGACATTGCCTTTTATAAAAGACGGACAGGAACTCCGCAAACACTAGTCATAATGAGTGGCGAAATATTTCAACAACTAATGGAGAACTTAAATGAACATATTCAAACAGGAGAGAACTCTTAAGGTAGGAACAGTATGCCTTGAGGATGATGCTGAGAGAAAAGTAACAAGAAATTTAGAACTTACTTACTCTGAATCTTTTCCAGATAAATTAACATTGTATTTTCTATGTAACGATCCAAACGTTGATGGATATATGAATAATTATTCTTTTGAGGAAGTAGAAAAACTTAAGAAGTTTATTACTCAAGTATACAATCTTATGAAGGAGGTTCCTAATGAAGAAGATAAATAAAGCAATTGATGCTGCAATGTGGGAAGCAAACGTAGGTCGCGTTGCTCAATCGCCAACACTACAGCGTGAAGTCTTACGCAAAGGATACTTCATAGACAGTGAAGCTATTCATGCTACCAGAATTAAGAACGGTGAAGTTGTTGGTGAGAACTGGCTCAAGGGTAAGAACAAAGAAATACTTATCAGAGATCACGGGCTAACTGAAGAAGACTTTAAAAAATATACTTGAACCTATTGCCTATATGCAATAGACTCAGGGGTATAAAGGGGAGGTAATACCCCAAAAAAAACTAATTATATAGGGAAGACAAAGGAGAACTAAAATGAACCGCAAAGGTTTTATTGGCGGCTCAGATTGCGTAAAGATTATGCGAGGTGAGTGGCTCGAACTATGGGAAATCAAAACTGGACGCAGAGAGTCAGAAGATTTGTCAGATAATATTGCAGTGCAGCTAGGCACATTTACTGAAGACTTCAATCTTCAATGGTTTGAAAAGCAATACAATTGCAGACTACAAAAACACCAATGGGAGATCGAGCAACAGATTGGCAGTGTGCCAGCTAAAGGAATGATCGATGCCGCTTATGGTTTTATACCTGTTGAAGCCAAGCACACCAACGCATTCAATTCTATGAATGATATTATCGAACGATATATGCCACAGATACAGCTATATGCAAAGCTTGCTGATACTCACAGCGCTTATCTCTCTGTAATATTTGGTAACAGTAAGTGGGAAGGTCGTCACATTAGATGCGATAACGAATACTTTAATAGTATGTGGGCTGTTGTGTCTGACTTCTGGTCATACGTTGATGCTGATAAGCCACCGCAAGATGTCAACGTACCAATAATTAATCAAGATAATATTCAAGTAGATGATATGGTGATGAGAGATGCAGCACAAGATAATCAATTCGTCGATGCGGCAGTTACATATATACAAGGTTATGAACATAACCGAGTATTCGAGAATGCAAAGAAAGATCTCAAAGCTATGGTCTTGCCCAGTGAACGTGAAGTTTATTGTGATCAACTGTCAGTCAGAAGAGACAAGCGAGGCTCACTAAGAATAGTGATTACTAATAATAAAAAGGAGAACTAAAATGATTACTATGGAAATATGGAATGCACTAGCAGACACAGATCCCGAATACATCAAGCCTGTGTCATTCGGATCTCGATCATTCACAGCTATTGATCCTCAGTATCAGATCAGAAAAATGACTGAACAGTTTGGGGCAGTTGGTGAGGGTTGGGGTTGGCACAACACAACAGAGACTGTCTCTATAAGCAACGGAGACATGGCTGTACTAGCACACGTTACTGTTTGGCATGGTTCACAAGCAAATGCATTCGGCCCTTTCACTGGCTGCCGAAAATTCTTTGACTCTTCGAAGGGTCGCCTTGCTGAAGATGCCCCCAAGATGGCAATAACAGATGGGTTAACTAAAGCATTATCGCATATCGGCTGTGACGCTAACATCTTCTTAGGTAAGATGGATGGTAATAAGTATGCTCAAGATGCCAAAAGATCTCAAGATCCCAAAGGGGATTGGTAATGCTTACTAAGAAAGTAACCAAGCTTTGGAAGGGTGAATATCTTTCCATCCGCACCTATGAGCATCAGGCCGCGATCAAAGCGGCAGGCCTGAGGCTCATTTATGGAGACAAAACTATGACTCTTTCACAACAGGAACTCCAAGCTTTAAAACCATCGTCTAAGATTTTTAAATCAAAGACAGGAGGCAGAGACTACCAACTAATCGATATTAAATTTGCACCTAATGATCCGCGACAGGATCTGCTTTTATAAGGAGGCCAACAATGGCAGAAGAATACGACAACACTAACTCAGGCGCAGCCTTTCCACCATTCCCAACGCAAACTATGATACTGCAAGGTAATGTAGATATTGATAAAAAAGATCACAAAATTGTATGCGTACAAAACACAACTAAAGATGGTAGAAAAACTATCGAAGTTTATCAGAAGATGGGAATACTATTTGAGAATGATAAGAAGGGTAATGATAAATTACCAGATTATTCTGGCCCCCTCGATGATCACGAAAACTTACGCATAGCTGGATGGAGAAAGAAAGCTAAAGACAGTGACAAAATGTTTATCAGTTTAAAAGTATCTGAAGGTAAAGGGTTGCCAAATGATACCATACCATTCTAATATGAACTCAGTTCTCCGAGGACGTAATCACGCCTTGTATGATTACTGCTCAAACTGTCCTCGTCACCTTGGCGCACCTTTTCAGGTGCGTCTTTTTTTTAGTTATTAAATGTTAAAAATTACTAAACAAATGATACAACAAATCCCATGCCCAAAATGTGGAGCTGAGAAGGGAGAGTCTTGTGGTCATAGAAAAGATAAGTTGAGAAGTCATTTCAAAAGATTACAAGCAGCGCAAAAATATTATAATAAAGGTAACACAATGACACCAATTGAAAGAATGAAAGAAGATGCAAAGATCTGCAACTCCAAACTAAAAACTAATAGCAAAGTTATTTATACTCCAGAGCCAACAGAATCTAGAGGCAGAGTATCAAGAACTAGTGGCGATGGTTGGCGTAACGAAAAACTAAGCGATAAAGAAATAGCAGATATTAAATACTTCTTAGGCATAGGCTGGGATATGAAATCAACAGCAGTTGTATGCGGTGTAAGCTATAGCTCTGTTCAAAGAATTAGTAAATCTTAACTGCTTAATTCATAATGCGGTGCATCGATAAACGGACGCCTACCTTGTGACCTTCGAAGATCGATGTACTCATTCATTGCATCTTCCATTGATCCTTCATAATCACCAATAGAATCTATGTGCCAAGCTGCACCCCAACGAAGTTTAACACCAACATCTTTAGCCGCTTCTTTTATAGCATCAGCAATATCATCATAGAGATTTATTTCCCAAGAAACTCTTGGCCCAACATAAGCCACAGTATCTATCGCAATACCTTCAAGATGTTTTGATTTCATAGTTTGCGATGCGCCCTTTTCAAAAAGCTCACGCTGTTGATCCATTGTTCGAAGACCACCTAAATGTGGAATGCCAAAATCAACTTTAGTAATTCCAATAGCATACTTAGCAACAGCTACTATTCTTTCATCAACACCTTCGAGCCTACCAAGACTACGTTCACTTAACTTGAATGTCATTTCTTAAATCCTTTCATTGTTCTTATTCCAAACGAAGCAGCTATCGAAGCATACATTGCCCAGCTAAACCATTGAGGTGCAGCCTCTAAGTTCTTAAATCCTTGCTCCATATATGGTTGCATCGGAGGAACAAAGCTTGCCAAAACAATAGCTATAAAACAAATTGTCCAAGCCTCATCTTTCCAGCTATCAGCACTAGCTTCAATTGCCGCTTGCTCCCAACTGATTTCACCTGTTGCAATTTTCATTTTGGTTTCAGCTTCAGCAGCTTT
>Ga0163179_10001458_pt1 | contig 16756 bp, 33 predicted proteins | sample AtlANTMetagenome_FD_109643 | JGI IMG/M metagenome (GOLD analysis project Ga0163179, IMG submission 109643) | Marine eukaryotic phytoplankton communities from the Atlantic Ocean - Atlantic ANT 2 Metagenome | ecosystem: Environmental > Aquatic > Marine > Oceanic | place: North Atlantic Ocean... | reverse complement strand
ACCGACTGAAGCCGCTGTGTAGTTTTTAAACGTATTAGCCATATGTGCTTACCTCTTACCTAGATGTCGTCAAGCAAAGCGCAAACAACACACTCAACAGTAGATGCTGATGAAATAGCGTGAACATCTGCAACCGTTGCATTTGGTAAACGTGCCGCAAAAGCCTCGTTTGGACCTATTGTCACAGCGTCACCAAGAGTTGCTGTTGCTGTTCCTGCGTCAAAGCAAACATGAATAGAGCCACCGTTTCCATCTACATTTTTTATATATAGAAACTTAACTTTATCTGTGCCTGCTACAGCCGTAGGCGCTGTAGAACTGTCTACTGCGGTATAATCCACAAAAGACCCTGCAATAAGGTCTGAACTTGTGTTGTTTACCGAAGATAGCTTGTAGTACCACTTGTCGTTTGCATCTTCAGGTGTGACAGTCATTGTCGCTGAGAATGTTTTTGCAATCTCATCTGGAAGGACTGTAACTTCCATTGTAGCTTTCGCTGCGTCAGCCATGATTTTCTCCTTTTCTAATTAACCCAAGGCTATACTGAATGCCAATGCCTCGCCTGCCCTATCGACATCGAGGTTTGACCTAGTTGTTTCTGCATCTGTCACACTTAACGCTCCAGTTACAGTCACATTGCCAACAGAATTAATACCGCCATTAGACGTTATCGCACCTGTTGAACTGATAGCCCCACCAGAGATGGAACCATTAGCTGTTACGCTATCAGAAGTCACGCTTCCAGTAGCAATAACATTACTTCCAGACGTAATATCGCCTGTTGTTGTTACTGTGGTAGCCGATATAGCCGAACCACTGATATTTCCTGTTGAGGTAACAGATGTTGCAGTAATACCGTTGGCAGACATATCTCCGCTTGCCGTTACATTACCTGTTACCGATACATCGCCAGTTGACGTAAGCCCTGCACTTGTCACCACCCCACTAGCCGTAATTAATCCTGTTACAACCGAACCAGATGTAAGCGCATTTGTAGCTGTTAAACTGTCAGCACTCAGCGCACCAGAAACAGTAAGACTTGCTGTAGTAAAGCCGCCAGTAACAGTTAATGCACCGTTTACCGTTACGCCATCTGTCGTTGTTTCTAATTTCTTGCTGTTGTTAAAAAATAACTCAACAGCACCATTCTCGTCCATTGTAATAAATGTTGGGCTTGTCGCGTCTACTGCACCAAGAGTAATATTATCACCACGAATATATAACTCACCAGTGTTGTTTTTAATGTAACCATCGTTGCCAGTTGTGTTGTGATAAATTTGTAAGTCTGTGCTATTACCAAAGTTAACAATAGCATCATCGTTCACTGTGCCGCCAGTAGCGCCAATTTTTCCTGTTAAATCAGTGTTTAAATTCTCAAAGTTAGCGTCAACTTCATCATGCGTAAGCGGAGCGCCTTTGACTGCACGTTTAACAATAGTCGCCATTAGTAGCTCCTAATCTTTATTCTGCGCCCACCAGAGCCAGTTTTAGCTTTGTCACTATCTGTGTTTATAGCATCAACTGCACTTTGATACAATGCTGCCCATGAGTTCATTCTTGCATCTTCTTGCAAATACGGTGCGGCATGAATAAGTGAGCCATATAAATAAGCATCAGGAAAATTTGTTAAAATAACATTTGTTGCTTGACTTGCGCTTAAAGATGGTGGCGAAGCATAATAGTAAAATTCTATATTATATGTTGCGTCTGGGGTTGGGAAAAGCTCAATTTCGCCCTGAGTTATAGAATACGATGTTGGTTTGCCGCCTGTATCATCATTATTTTCACGCAAACTTTGCATTTCATGGTAACTGACTAATTCTATGGGCCTATTATCTACCTCTAAATGCAAACGTATTGCTTCTACATAATCTGTAGGCAATACACTAAATCTTCCACTTGCTGAAGCTGTTGCCCTGTTTTCCATACGCCAATGACGTATATCTCTATTTAATCTTTTTTCAGCTAAACTTATAAAGTCAGGTATTGCGTTAGTTAAATCACTACGATTAAGAAAATCAGCAATGCTTGCTTTTAACTCGTCATAAGTTGTCAGAGGCATCTGAATAATCCTTTACTTTTACACGATAAAACTTTTGCATTGTGTCACTTTTATATTCTTTAATGACCTCAACATCATATTTATCGTAGCCTGACATAAAACCTAAACCAATATCGTCTACATCCATTTCATATTCTGTCATTCGCCTGCTACCTTTTTTAGATATTCGATCAAATCACCCACAGACCCATCTTGTCTGCTGACATCCATTGGTATTACTTTTTGAAACTGAGTATACACGTTTGGACGATATATTCTATTACTTAATCCTAAATATTTAAACTCTTTTGCATACCTCATGGCTCTATTAGTAGCTAATTGGTTAATTTCCGCAGGATTTAATTCCGTTTTATATTTTGCAGCTAAGTCTTTTACTTCCTCTAACGCTATTGGAAAAAATCTATCAATGTCGTCATTTATATCATAAAAACCTTCGGCTGGTTGTTTTGTGTGATGTATATAATCACCTAATCCTATTTCTGGATTATAGTTTTTATTACCATAATAACTTTGCGCTGGATATTCTTCTAATACAACTTCTGGTTCTTCACCCATTTTTGTTAATCGTGTTCCGTAACTTAAATCTTTTTCTTTACCTATAATGTTTTTGTTAGTTAAATGTTTAAGCGGATCAATTACTTCTAAAGGTTTATCGGAATAATGAAACAAATCAAGCAAACCTTGAATAAGATTTCCTACTGCCCCTGCACCTCTAGCTTTTCTAGCCATTAGTTATTCCAATTTTTAATAATTTCTTCTAACTCTTTTAGCTCTAGGCCATCTGGCATACCGTCTGGATCTACTGCCCAATCTGGCATTATTCCTACTTTTTGATCTGCGTAAATTGTATCTGCTCCTGAAGCTGCCCTGTTTTGATTTGCATATGGCCCAAAGTTTACTAAACTATTCTGCCCTCTTGTTTCTGCCGCCATTGCCCTTCTAGCTTCTGGTGTATACATCCTCATGTGCTGTAGAAAAGCTCGTTCTTCACCAGCGCTTCTAAATTGTGGGTTGCCAGATCCTAAATGCCCAAAAGCATCGTGAACAACCCTAAAAGCATCGTTGGCTACTGCATCTTCTTTATCTCCAACTCTGCCTACTTTTGTAAGCATCGGGTTTTTAGAAGCATCAAATGCAGCGTCACTGCCGTATCCAAAATCTGTCGGAAATACTGTTAGGTTTTTATTTTCCACAACATCTTTATATCCTAGTGCTGGGGAAGCAGCATATGGATCAGGCATATTTGGCTTTAGAAAAGTAAAGTTTATTCCTGTTTCTTTTAAGGCATCATATTGCGCCATTGTTTCTTCTATTAGAGCATCATATGCTTTTTTAACTTCAGGATCATCAGGATTGTTTTTCATCCTCTCATATGCAGCAGCAATTAATCTTGCTCGTTTTTCGTCTTGATCTGGGTAACGTAGATAATCAGGAACATCTATGCCTGCTTCTTTAAGGTAGTTTTCTTCAGCCCTTTTGATTTCAGCTATTTCCCTAGAAGAATATCGCTCGTCATCAATTCTAACTGCTGCTGGCTTGCCAGCCTTACCAACCATATTTACATCAGGATTAGTTTCTAATTTTTCGCCCAAAAGATACGGCCTAGATTTTTTAACTCCTGAAGCATAATCTGCAATGTGGCCCAACAATCCTGCCATTTGTGCAGTAATTGCTTCAAAAGGCACTTCGTTAGTTATTGCCATTAAATCTCTACCAAGCCTGTCAGAGCTATTTTCGCCCATTCCCAGACCTTCTAGCGTTGATTGTGTTGCGCCAACTCCTGTGCCAGTTACGCCTCTATAGGCTGGCTCTAATCCTTGTAATGACCTTAAAAGACCGCCAAGAGGACTAAGATAAAGATAATCCTGTCTTAAAGCATCGGCATTTAATGTACTTCTATCAACTTTAGGCGGCTTCATAATATCTGTTAATTCTTGAAAAGCATCTGACGCTTCGCTATAACCAAAGTTAGCAAGCGGATCTCTCCTATTTCGACCTATAAGAAAATCAAGAAAGTTAGACATTATAAACCAGCCCCAGATAAATATTCTTCTATCTCTTCTTTTGTTACATCAGGTTTCTGTAGTAATTGGGCCATACCTACACTAGCTGGAACGACTGAAGCAGATAAGTTTCTAAGATGTCTAAATTCAGGATCAAATCTAGCAAATGGTGATCTTACATTAGCACCACCTGTTACAATAATATTTTCTGACGGTTTTCTGCGTTCTATCTGTCGAGCTTTATCTTTTGGTTGATTGCCGCCTATATCAACAACGTTATCTATTTTGACAACACTTTTATTTGCAGAAGGCATCATATCTAAAATGTCATCAGTAGTTGTTGGAAACCCCACATTTGTCATTGGTTTTTCTGCTGGAGAACCCAAATCAAAAGTTGTTTCAAAAAAATCAAGGTCATCTTGAGCTTTTTTACTCATATGTGCTACTTCACTTGGATCTACATTCAGTGTTGCACTATAACTTGAAAATGGGTCAATTGTTTGCAGAAGCCCACCTTTTCCATCTTGTGACATAACTTCATCTAAACTTCTGCCAGATGTTTTGTCTAAAGCAAAAGGATTTATGCGATTATAAGTCCTACCATAATTGTCTATATGTACAACGTCATCTGGCATTCTAACCAAAAAAGGAACTAATTGTCCTTCCATACCATATAAATATGTTTCAGAAACAGCAGGGTTTTTAGAACCAAAAAATCCACCATCAGTTATAGTTTGTAAATATTCATCTGAGCCATGAATATACTGCTCTTCAAATTTATCATTAGCTGCTCTCTGTAATCTTGCTTCTGTTGACATATCTAATGGCGTAAAATCATACATAAACTGATCATCAGCTTGTTTCATATCCCAATCATCTACTAGTGCTGCGTCACCTTTTGCTCTTTTAAGAAGAATATTTTTCGCCATATCTTCAGCTTCGTTTTGAACACGAATTTTTTTTATAAAATCAAAGTCAGCTAGATACTTGAGAAGATCACCAGCATAATCACCAAGAGTTGTTGCGCCACTACGTCTACCCATTAGCCCCCCAAAAGTGTTATTTTTCTGGGTACAAAGTTTCCATTCTCATCATAAACATATTCTTCTCTATCTGGGATAGTTGCGCCACTTAGCTCATCAATAAAATTCATCATTCCACTGTAAGAGCCTGCGCCTTGAAATTTACCACCGCTGGCTTGTGGACCACCCCGATCCATCATATCTGTAATATCTCTAAATCCTATTTGCTCTCTAGGTGTTTCGCTTTGACCATAAGGAGCTATCTTGGCAACATTTAATAAAGTAGAGATTGGACCAGCGCCTTCAAAAAACGTGTTATTTGTATCCATTCCACCACCATCAAAAGCATCTACATAAAACGGAACATATCCACCTTGGTTGTTATAATAACCATAACTGCCATCATTGTTAAATTGCTGTTGAGCCATCGCCAATGCTTCAGCACCTTCATTTGTGTTTGGGTTTATATCAGGTCTACCACCTTTTCCACCACCGCCCGATGTAGCCATCGCTTTGGCTCCACCAGAATTTTCTCTATCACTTAACTTTTGGTAATGATCAGCCAACAATGGCATATCTGCCAGTTGCATAGCTTTCATACGTTCTTCGTTTTGTGACATTATTTCTTTTTGCCGCCTTTTTTCTTTTTTGGGTACATTATAATCTCCTTTTTGATTTCTTTTTTGCTGTACTACTTAATTCACTAAAATGATATAGTCTTTTGCTTGTTTTTCCATGCGTCTTGCCAGAATGAACTTGACCATTAGGCATTTTGTGCATACCACCTGTATGTTTTGTGCCATCTCTAAAATAATGAGCAACACTTTTAGCCATTATTTTTTACTTTTCTTTTTGGTAGTTTTCTTAGCAGTTTTAGCCGATTGCTTAAAATCTTTATCTGTAGGTGCGCCTTTTGCACCTTTTGCTCTCATTCTCTCTGGCGTTTTTCCTGCTTTTTTCTGCGCTTTTATGCGTTTACGTTTTGCATTAATATTAGAATATAATCCACGTTTCGGCATAAATGTCTCCTGTATTAAAAGCACATTAACACATTATGCTATGCCACGCAAATTCCTTCTTATGGGTTCACCCCAATTTGTTTGTGTCTGTTTTCCTACAGCTAAATAACGCCAAGCATCTGCGCCATGAGATGTCCAATCATGCAATGGCCTGCCACGCCATGTTTTGTTTTTTTCATCAAATTCTCTACGATATTGTCTTAAAGCTTCTACACCTCTATTGCACTTTTCTTCATCAAACCAACAACGATTAAGCATTGATCTTGCTGCTTGAATGCCATCCTCTATTGCTAACTTAGGAGCTATTGTTACATCTTGTATGCCTAAATTATGTAACGTTTCTAATCTTGACTTACCTGTGCCAAGCTCTTTAACTTGAACATCGTGGGGTAAGATATGATCCATGTAGTGATAATTTTTGCTACTAAGTTCTTTTGCATAATGATCTAGCCCCACACCAGAGTTTTCATAATAATCTATAACTCTAATTTCCTGACCTACATATTGTGCAAACCAAATAGCTGTACTATCGCCTATTCCTAAATCCCATGCAGTTACTACACCAACACTAGGGTCATAAGGAACAGTTGTAATTCTATTATCCTGCGTAGCTGTTTTCATTTCCATTGCATAATATGCACCCACAATAGCCGCTTCAAACGAACACTCAAATTCTTGTTCGTACCTGTCCTCACCCATAGTTATCTTTGCTTCTTCTAACTCTTCTGGGTCTAATATATTTGTTTGCGATGCTTTAAACATACCTGACCACCAAGTAGGATCAGATATGGCGTGTTCATACAAATCCCAAAACTCGTTTTTACCTTTGGGCGTAGAAATAAAAGTACAGCTACCTTTTCTGTCTGTTAATGAAGGACGCAACACTGTAGGCCATGCTGAATGTGGAAAGTCTGCCATTTCATCACAAACTATTGCATCGAAATAAAGACCACGCATAGCGTTATAATTATCTGCACCATAGAGGCGAAATCTGCTTCCATTGTTAAAATCTACTCTTAATTCACTGTGGTTAATTTTTATATCTGGTATGTCTATGGTGTATTCTAATGCATAATCCCAAGCCACTGCTTTAGCCTGACTAAGATATGGCGCTATATAAGCTACTCTTACGTTATCTTTATCTACAGAAAAACAAGCCCTAATTAAATCGTTTATGGCTGCTACAGTTTTACCAAATCGCCTGTGAGCAACTAATACAGCAAATCTTTCTGTTCTATTGTGATAAGCTTCAGCGTGTTTACGAGGCTTATAATTTATTGTTATTTCTTCCATGTAAGCTTAACAACGTGTTCACCAGATGCGCCTGTACCGCTTATCTGCATGGGAAGAACTCTACCCATTAGTGACATAAATGATTGTGGATTTTCTATAGCTTGATGCTCAAGGTAATGAACCATACCTTCTTTTTTAGCATCTTCTACAAATCTAGGATCAGCTTTATCAGGATTATCATATCTTGCTAAGACAATGTTCTGCCCAGCCCTATCTGCTGCTTCTAATATAGCATCTTTCAGTAGTCTTGGAACTTTATTACCTGTTCCTTTTTTTCTACCAGATCCTTCTACTTTAGATATTTGTTCTTCTTTTGTACTCATATGTCCGTCCTAACAGGGTACTACCATATATAATGTAAGTTAACTGATTTGCTAAGAAAAGGGAACCCCCACCAATCTACTCATACACAAACTAGTGGGGGGAGGCTCTTGTGTAGGGAGGGTTCACGAAAGAGCCTACCTAACCTGTATCACAATTTAGCCTCTTTTCATATTATTAAGATATTCCTTGTATGGTTGCAACTGTTCTTCTTTAATCAACCCCATTCTAACCATCTGATCTGCCATTGTGCCAAAAATATAGTTCTCACCTACATCTTCTCTATTCTGTATTTTTTTAGCGTTAATCTTTAGCTCGTCAGGTTGATAACCTTTTTGCTGTGTATCATCTCTAAACTCTGGACGTTTAGGAGCAATTTCTTTTGCTGCCTGACCTATTTGTTTAGCTGTGGGCCATGTTCTAGTTTCTAAGTTACCTAACAAAGCTTCCTCAAAATCACTAAACCATTCTGTGTATTGCCTGCTAGGAGCCAACTTAATTACTTTATCCACTAGAAACTGTGCTTCTGTTTTAAGTGCATCTGTGTTGCCCTGAACGGCTCTAGGAGCATTTAACCTAGCTAACAGCTTCATTGTATTATTTCTTAGTTCGTCATTTCTTTGATTATTCATTTTGTTTTTCCTTTTTACCCAGTACATTCGCCATGATTAGCTTGACACAAAATTGCTTCATTATCAAAAATCCAATCACCTTGCCTGTTTACAAAATTACCTATTTCTTCATAGCTTGCTGTTCTATCCACCTGACCCTTAAATCTTTGAAAGTCAGCTTTATCTTCTTTTCCTTTAAAAACCAAGCTTTCTTGTTTAGCCCACCACTTAGCTCTTTCTGGGTATAACTTCCAAAGTGTAGCTAAGTTTCTCTCTGATTTTAAAAAGCATCCGTCACAATTTCCAAAACCTTTAACCACTCGTAAATCAAACTTTTGCTTTCCCCAAAAACTTAAAACATCTTTCTCTGATACGTTTGCATCATTAAGAGGATACCAACACGTTTCTTTACTATCGTCTTTTACTATTGCCCTGTGGCTTTCGTCAGCCCTAATTCCAATAGCGGTTGTCCATTTAGACCATTCCCTTTCTCTGGCATATCTTCTCATAGTATTAACTTTAAGTTCTTTGGTGCAAAATCTTTGGTATGGACTTGGCAATCTTCTGTTATGATTAATTAAAGTTTCAAATGGTTTTCCGTCACGACAAGCGCTATTGTGGCTTACCTTCTTAAATGATGGTTTACCTTCTTTGATTTCGTATTCTAGCCAAGTAATAGGCACATTCCAATGAACGCTGCACTCATTAACAAAGTCTAATGTTTCTGGCATTTCTCTGCCAGTGTTGGCAAACACAACTTCGCAACGATCTGGTAATGATCCATTTGCTTCTAATATTGCATTGAGCATATACCCTGAAGTTCTACCGCCGCTAAAGTTAATTCTAACGTTGCCCTCTGGGAGTATGTACGGATTAGTCATAATTTAATCCTAACTCTTCTAAGGCTTTTTTCATACCATTCATTTCTGGTATTTCTACTACATCTTCCCAGCGCTTTTGACGTAACCATGTTCTTGGATGCGGTATAAATTGTTTCTCTTGGTCTTTCATTGAATTGCCAAAATCTCTTGCCGCTTCTATAATCTTACTAGCATTTGTTTTTTGTAAAGCTGTAAAAAAAGATTGTTTAGCTGCTGCCTTACCTATCTTTCTAGGATAAGTGGTCCAAAACTTATCAAAATTCTTTTCATTTTGATCTATATTATTGGTTTTATTTCCAAGGTTTCTTCTTACAAGGTTATTCATGCGCAGATTTTGCGTATCCCCATGCGCAGATTTTACGCTACCCATACGCAGATTTTGCGTATCGTCTGAGTTCTCAAGAGTTCCAGTAAGTTCCAGTAAGTAACTATTAGCTGTCTTGCCCCCTGTATCTCTGTATTGAGATTTTCTTTTTAACAATCCTAAATCTTCTAAAGCGGTTATTTGTGTCTCTACTGAACGCCTAGACATCTCGCATAGTATAGCCAATCTATTTATGCTGGGGAAGCAATCGCCTGTTTCTGAATTATGGTGATCCGCAATCCAATACAAAACCACTTTTGTAGCTGGCCTTATTCCTTGCTGTTTCATTGCCAGTGCTGTCATATAATGTGACATTTAATTTTTACCTTTCTGTCCAGACAACAATTTGCTATCTTGACGTTATGTGAGAGTGTCGCTTGCCTGTGGCACTATCCTTTTTACCTCAATAAACTTTGGCCCACATTAATTTGTGGGTCATTTTTTATTTATTAGATAGAAAATAATCAGATAACACTTTCACTGTTTCATAATTTACATTGTCTATTGCTCCATCACGCACACGATATACTGTATGACGAGATAAACCAGTAGCATTGCATACTTCCGCTGGACTTTTATTCTTCAGGCCATCCTGAATTTTGCCCAACGATAATAAATCAGGCTGTAGCCATTCATTATATTCTTTTGACACAACGTTCACTTTTTTTTCCTTTTTTTACATTTATAGGTTGCATATAAGATACTAATGTGTATATTGCAAGATACAAAATAAAACAAGAGGTAAAAATGCAAAAAAGAATTAATTATGTTTCTCAGCTATTTATTACAACTGAAGTTTATAAAGTAGCGATTGAAAAAAATCTCATGCCCACTACTTCTAAAGCTATTCTAGATGCTATTGAGCTAGGCATAAAAAAAGCCAACTTTTATGACAACGAAATAGGTCAAATTGCTGACCTAAGTGATATTGTCAACAGCACTGGTAAAGAACTGGTTAAAGCTGGCATAGTCAAAAAGGGAGAGAAATAATGGCTAAATCATTACCAAAAAACCTGTCAAAATATCTCAAAGAAATTGGTATGACAGAAGAAGAGGCAACATGGAAGGTTCATGGAACTCCTGTTCTTTTACATAAAGCCTGTGAAAAAATGGCGTCACTTTATAACATAGTTTTTGATGTACCGACTATGTATGCTCACGACATAAAGGCTAAAGAAGTAGCAATGTGTGTTGTTGGTCATATGGGTGACAAAACAGCATGGGCTACTGGTGAGGTTGCACCGTATAATAATAAAAACAATTACCCATTTGCTATGGCAGAGAAACGTGCCAAGGACAGGGTAATTCTTAAATTACTAGATTTGACAGGTGACGTATACAGTGAAGAAGAAGCTGACGAATTTAAAGAAAGTAAGCCTGCACCAACTAAACTAATGGATTTAGACACATTTGCTAGGGTAGATGCTGCTATAGAGTTTTATGAAACTTGTTCTGCTGAGAAGTTTGAGCAAAACGAAAAGCGGTATAAAAGTTTACTAAACAGCCATGACATTACTGAAAGTGCATTTGAGGCTGTTGTTGAAGCACATGATAAAAGAAAAGTGGAGTTAAAATTATGAAAGTTATTACAATTATCGGGCGTCTTACCAAAGACTGTGAAATTCGTCAGGGTAAGAAAGGGGAGTTTGCAACCTTTTCTGTGGCGGTTAAAGACGGTTACGGACAAAATGAAAAAGCAATCTTCTTTGACATAATGTACTGGAACACAAACTTAAAACCTAGTTTAGTTAAAGGTAAAGAAGTAGCTGTTACTGGTGAGTTCAGCACAAATGAATATAAAGAAAAAACTTACCTAAAAATAAATGCAACTGAAATAAAGCTGTTAGGAAATTCAAATAAAAATCAATCCCAAGGAACAATGAACGTACCTGAAGCTGCTGCTAAAGTAGCTGAGAAAGAAAAAGCACGTTATGCTGAAGGAGAAAAAATAGAAGTTGATTATTCCAGAGATGCTGACTTGGATGACGAAGAAACAACAGAAGAAACGTCTAATGAAACACCGTCACAGGATTTAAACGATGAAATCCCATTCTAAAATTCAAGTTTATGTTAGAGATGGGCAACTATTGCCTGTCTCACAATATGATGGTGAACAGTTGGAAGATGCCAAGCAAGGACAAGCTTATAATTTGCAACCAACAGGAAAGCGGTCAAACCCTCATCACAGTATGTACTGGTCAGTATTAAGAAATGCTTGCAAGTCTACTGGACGCTGGCCTAGTGAGGCACACTTACATAGCGAACTAAAGTGGGCCTGTGGTTATGTCAAAATGCGTTGGAACTCATTAGCCAGCGCTCATATGAGGATTATGGATAGCATATCTTTTGACGATATGAGCCAACAACAATTCAATCAATATTTCGAATTATCAATGCAAAAACTTTCTGAGGCTGTAGGTTATGATGTACTCGAAAGTGTATGAAAACCAACAAGACAAGAAAAATGAAGAAAAACTAGCTGGGCTTTTGGCAGACAAATTTAAGTGTGATATGCTGCCAGAGCCTAAGTTTAGTTATTTTGATTATGTAGCGCACAGAAATAAACGCCCTGTTGCTATGATAGAGATGCGAAAACGAAGTCACGAATATTCTAAGTATCCAACTATAATGATGCCGCTACAAAAACTTACAGCCTATCATGCTATAAAAGGCATAATGAATTTACCATGTTACTTTGTTGTTCAGTGGAAAGATTATGTGGGCTACGCTGACTTTGACGATTTTATCATAGAAGCCGATTATCGTATTAGCGAAATATCACACAACAGAAGAGGTGATTTGCGGCAAGAAATAGTATCTCATTTACCTAAAGAAAAAGTAAAATTAATACATAAGGGAGATTTAATATGAATATCGAAGAACAAATAGAAAGAGATGAATTTTCAGTAAAGTTAAATTTGGCTTTAAAATCTATCTGCCCAACAGAAGGGCCATTTCCTAGAAAGCCAGAAATGCAAGTTAAGAAAAAGATTGTTATCGAAACAAGAGATGGCAATGAGTTTACTGTTGAAGAATACGAAAAACAAAGAGGTGAGATTGATTGGGTAGACAAATTATTATATTTAAAAAACAGAACAAGAATTATTAATTGCTTGGCTAACGAATTTGATAATAATTTACTCAAAAGTAATTGTTGGGATAAAAAAATACACGAAAGAATTGCTCCAAAAGAAAAAAGAATATTGGATTTAAACAACCCAAAACATAGAAAAAAAGTGCGTCAAATAAATACTAGAAAAATTGATAATTTCGGCAAAACTTGCAAACTTGAATTAAATAGATTTTTAAACCAACATTGGCCTTGGGATAATTATGAGTAATTTAACTAACAGACCGCCGCTAGGATTAAAAAAACCTAAAGCTAAAAAAAATCCTATGTTTCTTAAAAATGTACGGCAAATGAAATGTTGCGTATGTCAAAGATTTAGCGAAGTGCAGAACTCACCGACAACAGCACATCACCCAATACATGACAGGCACAGCTTTCGTAAAAGGCCAGATGATGAAGCTATCCCCCTCTGTGAAGGACACCACCAAGGTTTATGGGATAACTCCAAGATTGCTATACACAAAGAACCTAAGTTGTGGCAAGAAACATATGGCCCTGATTGGTCTTACTCTGTCCAAGAAACAGCTAAGTAAAGCACTGGCCCTTTATCTGGGTGACAGTAAACTTTTTGAGCTTCAATACTCGTTACCTGTTTATCATCCAAGATAATACCGTCCATGCCGCTGATACCGTCCTTGGCAATTTTAACAATGTTATCTAAATCAGGTTTGCAGATAGGTTTAATCGCTCCGTATTCTGCTTCCAGCCTTTTGATCTTGGACCATGATTTAGGTATGTCCATAAACGCTACAACTTTTAAATGACAAAACCTACCTGTTGGTTTTAATTTCATTTCTTGCATTTTAGCCCATGCCGCAGCTTGCAATCGTTTTTCATATTCCCTTGTTTTAGTTGGAGTATATGCGTGACCTGTCTTGGTAAACCTTGGCCTACCCTTACCTATTGGTTGTCCAGATATTTCTATCTCAACCTTATGCAAAACTACACTCATAATTCTGCATAAGGTCTTTTCTAAATATTTACAATTATCTCTTACCAAAAAGATGAAAGTCTAACATTTTTGCTAGAGAAGTAACTGGATCTCCTTTTAAGGTTCTTTTTGGTTTAGAAGGTTTTTTAGATTTTTTGACTTTTTTCTCTTTGTCAAAAATTACATCCAAAGCTGATTTAACATCTGCCATACTTCTTTTAGTAGTAACAATGGTTTTTTCATCTTTGTCTAAACCGACCCATTCACCATCGTCATTATCTTGGATGTATCCTTCTCGATATCGCCACATATTAGTGGTGTTTTTTAGTCTTTCCATATTGTCTCCTTTTTACCAATATAATTACATTGTATCATATAAGATACATGATGTCAACCCCCCTTTTTTTGCTCCCCTAAAATTAACTACTTGACAATGTGTATCAGGTGTGATACTATAGTGTTAAAGGTAAAAAGGAAACTAAAATGAAAAAAGATCTTATGCAGTTAGAATGGCAATTTATTTTATTAACTGAGATTAGGCAAGAAATCTCTAAAATTAATAAAGCTGCTGGCGAAACACGTTTCAATCCAGCGTTAACATCTGAGTTGTCTGAACTAATAGGGTTGATGGATGCTGAGTTAATGGATGATCTGAAAAAAGCAGATATTCATAAATATTCCTAAAGGGTGTTGACATTATGTCTCGCAAATGATACACATTATGTATAAGGTAAAAAGGAGATAAAAATGTTTAATATACCTAATCAAAGGCAAATTGTAGCTGGAGTTGAAAAGTTACTTCAAAGCATAAAAGATGATTATGCTAAATTTAATAACAACGAAAATATGCGAAAAGAATTTAATGAAGGCTTAGATTATACTGTAGGCAAAAAGTATATCAAGATTGTTAGATACGGACCTAACAGAAGCTTTCCAAGCGTTTGGGGTTTTGTTGCTATGGAGCCTGATGCACAATTTTTTGAAGGCGATATTCTCATGGCGGCTGGATGGTCAAAGCCAGCTAGAAACCAAGCCAGAGGCAATGTCTTTAGCGGTTACGACATCGAATGGACAGGTCCAAAATATCTAAGATAAGGGGGTTAAAACCCCCTCATTTTTTTTCTAAATAACACTTGCAATGTATCACAAAAGATACTATATTAATTGTATAAGGTAAAAAGGAAAAGCAAATGTTAGACGAAGTAACCACATTCGAATTTAGAAACAAAGATTATTGGGGAGCAAACAACTATTTTTATCGCTGCCTTTATAACAACAAAGAATATAGAGGCATGGTTCACCAAGGTAAAGGTGGCAACATAATGACACTTAACGTCATTCATTGCGGCTCCAATAAAACCTACGGACGCACCCACAAAGTCGGTATGGCTGTCCACAAAGCAATGGCAGATTATGCTAGAGATGTTTTAGGTGCAGCATGAGTAACGTATCAGCTGACATAAATGTTGAACTAAGATTTGCTGGTGACTTCGAAATAGAAGTCATCGCACAACTTGATAGAGATAGAGATGTAAGAACAATATGTTTGTTCTGGACCAACCCTATGACAAAACGCTGGCGCAGAATAAGCGATAGAAACCCAAGGCTTGATGCTTACCTTCGCAAACACTTTGATGACCAAATCAGCGAAGCCATTTCTTTTGCAAATATTGACACTGACGACACAGAGTATGATTTGTCAAAGGATAGTTACTAATGGATGAAGAGTGCGACTGCTACGGTTGCGTCACCATGCGTAAACCCTGCATCAATGAAGTTTTTGGAACTAGAAAATTAAACAAAGCGGAGGAAGCAGAATATAAATTCTTAAGACGAGAATACGATAAATGGTACGATGAAGTAACTCGACTTGATAAAAACCCAAGTGCAAAAGTTAATCTTTGGGTAGCAAAAAAAGAACTAACAAAGTTCACAACTAAAAAGAGGAAAGAAGGAGTAAACATATGATAGATCAACGTTTAGTGTTGGCTAAAGAATTAGGCCGTATGCCGACTGAAGCTGAAATTGGTGAAAGAATGAAAGAAATAATATCTTCTCATAGTAAATTAAATCATCAAACAAAAATAAACAAAGTGATGAACAATCAAATCCAAAAAGTAAAAGAAGAGGCTAATAAGCACCGTAGGCAAACAAGCATACAGGCTTCACCAAGAGTGCGAACAATTAATATTTTGATGCACTATAGCCTAAATGCAAAACAGATTGCTAACGCTTTAAATCTAACTGTTAGAACGGTTAGAGATACAGTTCACCGCTACAAATTACCTAGAGAAGAGGTAAAGCCAATTAAAGGTAAATGTGGTCACAAAGATATAGTGGGGATATAGCATGGAATATTTTACCATGCTTACTATCGTTTACGTTATGGGTGGTCAGCCACTAGAAGCAAAGATATTGTTTGCTAGTGAGGACGATTGCTGGAACGTACTGCTAGACACTAACACAATCTATGACCATATTAATGGCGAAGCTGGTTTCTGTGAAGTGTCAGACTACCCATCTAAAGTTGTTAAACCAAAAATTAGACCTTGGTAATTACAACCAAGCTTTTACACTAAAACAAGGGCAGGCTTTTGACGCATATTCGTTATGGCCTGTTACTTTTGTAATAGATGGAAACTGTTTTTTGTAATCCTCTATTAGCTGTCGTAATGATGCTTCCTGTTCTGGCGTAAAATTGTCAGAAAACTCTCCATCAGCAATGCCGCCTCTGCCACCTACTAAGCTTACACCTATAGTAGTTTTGTTTCTACCACCTACATGAGCGCCAGATCTCTCTACAGGCCGTCCGTAGCCCACTGCGCCATCTCTATGGATTACAGCATGGTAGCCTATATCAGACCACTTACGCTCATCAACGTGCCATCTACGGATCTCTGCAACGACATCATCAACAGAATTGTTTTGCATCCAACTAGGATTAGTTGCCGTAGCGTGAATTATTATTTCGTCTATATCTCTCATTTTTATCTCCTAAAGAATTTAGTAGCAGAACGCACAGCGAAGCTACTGGCTACGATAACGCCCAAGGTATACTGATACCACTCAGGCATACTTTCCAACGCTACAAAGCCCTCTGCAACGATCTGACGCCCTTT
>Ga0163179_10001457_pt1 | contig 16769 bp, 17 predicted proteins | sample AtlANTMetagenome_FD_109643 | JGI IMG/M metagenome (GOLD analysis project Ga0163179, IMG submission 109643) | Marine eukaryotic phytoplankton communities from the Atlantic Ocean - Atlantic ANT 2 Metagenome | ecosystem: Environmental > Aquatic > Marine > Oceanic | place: North Atlantic Ocean... | reverse complement strand
CTTGGAATGATATCCGAAGGAAAGAACGCATGGCAGAAACTTGTTACGACCTCTAGTCGAATCCACCATCACTGTTCAGTCGCTACTGCAACTTTTAGATGTGCCAGTAGAAATCCAAACCTTCAACAAGTACCCGCAGATGAACGATTCAGAAAATTATTTACGACGACTCCAGATCAAGTATTGGTCGGTGCCGATCTTAGCGGTATTGAGTTACGGGTGCTCGCCCATTATCTCGCCCGATTTGATAAAGGACGCTATGCCGACATCCTCGTCAACGGAGATATTCACCAAACAAATGCCGACAAAATTGGAATTACCAGACGACAAGTAAAGACCGTCACATATGCCTTTTTGTACGGAGCAGGAAATAAAAGACTAGGACTTTCATATGACCCACAACTATCGGAGGCGAAGGCGAGGAAGAAGGGAAAAGAAATTCGTGAAGCATATGTTGCTGCCATTCCAGGTCTTAAACAATTGCTGGAAGCGGTACACAAAGTTAGTTCGCGGGGTTATGTTCGCGGACTCGACGACCGTCATATCCTGTGTGACTCGCGGCACAAATCCCTCAATTTTCTACTCCAAGGATCGGCGGCGATCATCGCGAAAAAATGGATGGTAATAGCACATGAGCAACGACCTAAGTCTGCTCACCAACTCGCTTTCATCCATGACGAATTGCAGTATGAATGTCACCCATCAGATGCAGAAGAACTTAAACAAACTCTAGAAGAATCAGCAAAAGCAGCAGGAGAAAGTTATGGACTACGACTGCCTATCGAAGCAACTGCTAAATCTGGAGAAACATGGGCAGATGTCCATTAATCCACTATATGAAACTATTAATAGATTGCGATTTTATCGTATATAAATCGTGTGCTGTTACTGAATCAGAGATTGATTTTGGTAAGGATGTCATCCTTGTCACTTCACTTTTCTCTGAAGCATCGGCATGTACACAAAGAGAGTTGAATAAAATCTCTCAACACTTCGGATCATCAGCAGAGTTGATACTCTTCTTTAGTGATTCGACTAACTTCAGAAAGAAAATATTACCTTCATACAAAGGACATCGGCAGAGGAAGAAACCCTGCGGATATAAACGTGTAGTTAATGCATTAAAGAAAGAGTACGAAGTAATTGTCATGCCAACTTTAGAGGCAGATGACAGCATGGGAATCTATGCAACTAAGCATCCAGGAAACATTATTGTCTCTCCTGACAAAGATATGAGACAGACTCCTGGAAAGTTATATGACTTTAAACAGACCGTTGAAATCACTCCTGAGCAAGGTGCTAAATGGCATCTAGAACAATCGATTGCTGGTGATTCAACAGATGGATATTTAGGGATCCCAACCTATGGGGTTAAACGTGCTCAATCACTATTTCACGAAAAAGGATATACCTGGAAAACTGTCGTAGGTGCTTACAAAGAGATGGGTCTTGATGAAGACGATGCTCTTGTAAATGCTCGACTCGCACGAATACTTACATCAGATGATTATGACTTCGAAAGAAAGCAACCCATCCTATGGTCTCCCTCCGCCGATTACAAAATTAACGGTTGAGCAAGACCTAAAACTAAGGAATGTCTACGACGCACTACATAAACCTGAGACAAGGAAGGAGGACATCATTACTTATGCAATGGCACTCCAGAAGCAGAACTTTGTCTTAGGAAATTCACTCACCAACCTAGTTGAAAAATGGCAAGAACGACAGATCCAAATGGACCTGCTTATTACAAACGAGGTTCTACCGACGTTTGGGATTTTATTAGAGACCAAGGACTGAACTTCCACCTTGGTAATGCAATCAAGTACATCTGCAGAGCAGGGTATAAAGATCACAAGACTAAAGACTTAGAAAAAGCAATCCACTATTTGCAGAACGAAGTGGTACATCAACAACAAAATTTATTAGACCTATCTTAATGACAAACGCATCGCTTATATCCCGAACTGGAAGAGTACAAAACTGGATCGACAACCCAGACGGAAGACTACCCGTGTCATGCACTGTATTTGTTGTCGAAGATTCGATGACTGGAATAAATGGAATCGAAGCAAGTTGGAGATTCGTCTCTCATGCACTCAGATTTGGAGCAGGAGTTGCTGTCCATCTATCAAAACTCAGACCCCAAGGAAGTGAAAATGAAAAAGGTCTTGTTGCTTCTGGACCAGTCTCATTCGCAAAAATCTATTCAGCATTAAATGAAACGCTACGCAGAGGTGGGGTATGGAAACTGGGTGCTGTTGTTGCTCACCTTGATCTTGACCATGCCGATATCATTGATTTTATTACAACTCCTAGATCAGAACTCCCCTGGGTTAAACGATGCGTAGACATTGATGATCCTTCTTGGAGAAACGCAAATAAAGCAACAAAAGACGCACTCCTCCACGGAATCAAAAGTGGAGACATCTGGTTAAACAAAATTAAATATGACAAATATGGGAACCGTATCTATGGGAACGTCTGTCTTGAAGTTTACTTGCGCTCACGCGGAACGTGCCTCTTGGAACACGTCAATCTCTCTGCCTGTGGAATCGCCGACCTACCAAAAGGTTTTGCTCAAGGTATGTCCTCGCTGTGTGAACTCCATAGTCGGACAGGGGTTGCAGAATCTGGAGAATATTTATCACCAGATACAGATAAGCAAGTCGGACTAGGAATGCTTGGTCTTGCCAACTTCCTCAGACAGAACAAAGTATCTTATGCAGACTTTGCAGATGCATTAGAAAATAATACTGATAATCAAACTGCTTTACAGATCGTTTGGTCATTAGAAGAAGCAATTGAAGGTGCAGCATATATTGCACGTGATGCAAATATGGAACGAGCATTTGCTATAGCACCAACTGCAAGTTGTAGTTATAGAAGTAAAGATTTAGAAGGATTCACCACTACTCCTGAAATAGCACCTCCTATTGGTCGAACAGTAGATAGAGATTCAGGAACATTTGGTGTTGAAAGATATGAATATGGCGATGTTGAGATCGCTTCAGAAGTCGGATGGGACGTTTATAAACGTGTAGCAGATGGCATTATGAGAATCCTCGACAAAACGGGACTTCTTCATGGGTACTCATTTAATTCGTGGTCAGACGCTTGTACCTACGATCGAGAGTTTATTGAAGAGTGGTTGGCATCACCGCAGACTTCCCTCTATTACAGTCTTCAGATCATGTCTGATGTTCAGGATAAGTCGAGTGCGTATGCAGCATTAGATGAAGAGGATGTTGAGAATTATCTGGAAGGACTACTGGCAAATAAACCAGACACAATTCCAATTAACTGCGATTGTCAAGAATGAACCCGTATGAGAAATTACTTAACCGTAAAAGAACCTGGACTCCTGTCCAGACAACTAGAGGAACCCTTAAACCAGGTGCTGAAGAAACCATCTACCGTGCTCTTGCAATACGGAATATGGAGTTACCAGTTGGCAACTACATTTCAGAAGCACTTAGCAAAGATGTTCCCGACGCTGCACGAATACTTTTAGAGTCGAATGTCCAAGACGAAGAGAGACATGATCTCGCGCTTAATTACATAGTAAATGCCATTGGCGTAGATGAAACTGCAGAGAAAGAAGCGTTTCTTTTGAGAGATGCCTGGGAACAACACCCTGACCACACAATTTTGAAAGCATTAGTTATTGAACGTGCAATATTTTTCGTTATTCTTCCAATGTTTCGTTTTAATGGCGATGCTGGTCTTAGGACTGTCAGTGCCGACATCTCTAGGGACGAACAAATACACGTTGCCACTAATAGTCTCGTATGTGCTGATATGGGTCTACGTTGGAGTCCTTCTTTGGACAAACTTAGGAAGGCAACCATTAACTGGATTTTCCAACCACTTACTACAAATGTAGACGATAGATATTTGGACAAAAATTTTTGGTTGAATGCTAGTGATCGACTTATGTACGAAGGAAAAGCACCCGAACTATCTTCTACAAAAGCAGCACGAATGCCATCATTCTTCGAACACTCAAATGTCAATCTCCCTCAATACGCTTAAACTTCACAACCAACGACTAGACGATTTGGTCACACGTTTAGAGAATAATTTTTCCGCCCGACCTATATCACCTACCGACACAATCGAGTCCATCATGTATAGAGCAGGACAAGCGAGTGTCATCGAATATATGAAATCAATTATGGAGGAAGAAATCTAATGTGCGTACCCCCTGCCGTGCTTACTGCGGTAACAACAATTGCAAGTATCGTTGCATCGAGAAGACAACAACGAGATACCACTCCTCAGATTGCGAGGAATGAAGTACCTGCAACACGATCACTAACACCAGCAGCGAGTGGCAGTCTAGATCCTGAGAAAATCAAAGGAGAAGACGAAACATTAACAGTTGGAACAACTAATAAACAAAAGAAAGATCGTAAGAGAGTAAGAGAAGGTCTTAAAACATTAAGTGCTGTTGATCCCGCAACTACATCTCTACCTTCTTCACCAGATCAAGGTATATCTACATGACAACGGCACGTGAAAGATACAATCAACTATCTAATAATCGTCGTCAGTTCCTCGACACAGCAGTTGATTGTTCAGAACTAACACTGCCTTACCTAATCAGAGATGATCAAGCGACACAGAATCATCAGAAACTAACCACTCCGTGGCAATCCATTGGAGCAAAATCAGTAGTAACTCTGGCAGCAAAACTGATGCTGGCATTACTACCACCACAAACAACATTCTTCAAACTACAGATCAGAGATGACAAGTTAGGTGAAGAACTACCTCCTGAAATTAGAAGTGAATTAGACCTGTCCTTTTCCAAGATGGAAAGGATGGTGATGGATTACATCAATGCTTCTAATGATCGAGTGGTTGTACACCAAGCATTGAAGCATCTGATTGTTGGTGGGAATGCGTTGATATTTATGGGTAAGGATGGTCTCAAGAACTATCCCCTAAACCGTTTCGTTATTAATCGCGACGGTAACGGGAATGTCTTAGAGATCGTTACGAAGGAACTTATTAGTAGGAAAATTCTTGGTATTGATCTGCCAGAGAATCATGTAACTCAACCAAACGAAGTGAATGGTGAGACCTACTCAGGATCAGATGACAAAGACGTTGAGGTGTACACCTGCGTCAAATTGGATGAGAAGAGTGGACGTTGGGTTTGGCACCAAGAAGCGTTCGACAAGATCATTCCTAATACAAGAAGTACTGCACCGAAGAAGACAAGTCCTTGGTTGGTCTTGAGGTTTAATTCCTGCGATGGAGATGATTATGGAAGGGGTCGAGTCGAGGAGTTTCTTGGCGATCTCAAATCTTTAGAGGCACTAAGTCAAGCACTCGTGGAGGGTGCAAGTGTTTGCGCAAAAGTTTTATTTCTGGTTTCACCATCCTCGACTACGAAACCTCAAACATTATCTCAAGCGAGCAATGGTGCAATAATTCAAGGTCGACCTGATGACGTTGCAGTTATTACGACTGGCGGAAAGACTGCAGATTTCAGAACAGCAGCAGAGCAAGCAGTCGCTATTGAACGAAGGATTAGTGATGCATTCTTAGTAATGCAAATGCGTCAAGCAGAACGAGTTACAGCAGAGGAGGTTCGCCTCACTCAATTAGAACTAGAGCAACAACTCGGAGGACTCTTCAGTCTTCTTACTGTTGAGTTCCTAGTTCCTTATCTCAACCGCACACTCCATATCCTTCAACGTAGTAATCAACTTCCAAAGATACCGAAAGACATGGTTCGTCCTCAGATCGTCGCTGGAGTGAATGCTCTAGGACGTGGACAGGACAGAGAAAGTCTTACTCAATTTGTAGGAACCATTGCTCAAACAATGGGACCAGAGGCATTGATGAAATATGTCGATCCTAGTGAGTACATAAAGAGACTTGCTGCTGCACAAGGTATTGATGTCTTGAATCTTGTGAAGAGTCAAAAGCAACTTCAACAGGAAATGCAAGCACAACAGGAAACAGCACAACAACAAGAACTCCTAAAGCAAGCAGGTAAGTTTGCTAGTTCACCAATGATGGATCCATCTAAGAATCCAATGATGAGTGAAGGAGAAGAACAACCACCACAAGAAGAAGAACCACCTACTGAATAACTATGGCAGAAACACTTACATATGATGCTGGTACAGACACCGTTAGCACAGAAGAAAACCTCTCAACAGAAGAGCAGGATTCTCTAGAGGTTGGTGAAAAACTGGTAGCAGAACAGGAAAGTCTTCTAGCAGGAAAATATAAGAATGCAGAAGAATTAGAAAAAGCATATATCGAACTTCAACAGAAACTTGGTAGTGATGAGAAGGGAGAATCTGAACCTGAACAAACAGAGGAAACAGAAGAACTCCCTGAAATATCACCACAGGTACAACTGATTACTGATGCAAGTCTTGAGTTCAACGAGAAAGGTGAACTCGGTGCAGAGACTTTAGAAAAGTTTCAACAGATGAGCAGTAAGGATCTGGTTTCCGCGTACATGGAAATGCAATCTCTTGCTGCTAACGCACCAGAGGCAAGTGCTCAAGACTCTCCAGACCTAACAGATGCAGAGGTTAATTCCATTAAAAATTCTGCAGGAGGAGAACAGGAATATTCAAACCTATTGAATTGGGCATCACAAAATCTACCTAAATCTACAGTCGATGCTTTCGATACTCTCTGTGATTCAGGTGATGTTAATTCCATTCAACTAGCAGTTAGTGGGATCAAAGCACAATACGAAAATGCAAATGGATATGAAGGACGGATGTTGAGTGGTAAACCACCTAAGTCGTCTGGTGATGTTTTCCAAAGTCAAGCACAAGTCGTCGAAGCAATGAGTGATCCTCGTTATGACAACGACCCTGCTTATAGGCAAAACATCATGAATAAACTCGAACGCTCAAATATTGATTTCTAACTGAGTTTCATGGCGACCCGATTCATCGTCCTCGCCATTGACCCACTCTTTTATAGAAATGAACGACACAGAAATTATCGCACTAGAACCACCTATCGAAATTATGGAAAGAGAAGAACAAAACATCCTCATGCACGACGCAGAGGAACTGAACGGACGCCTAGCAATGATAGGTGTTGTCGCAGCATTAGGCGCTTATGCCACTACAGGACAATTAATCCCTGGAATTTTTTAAATGACTACAGGCACATTAACCAAATCCTCAGATTGGAATAGTTTTTGTGACTGGGTTACGAGTACTAATAACCGACTCTATGTTGGTTGGTTTGGAGTGCTCATGATCCCTGCACTCTTAACTGCAGCAACTGCATTTCTTATTGCATTTATTGCTGCTCCTCCCGTCGATATTGACGGGATACGTGAACCTGTTGCAGGTTCCTTACTCTATGGCAACAACATTATTTCTGGAGCAATCGTTCCAAGTTCTAATGCTATAGGTCTACACTTTTATCCCATCTGGGAAGCAGGAACTCTGGATGAATGGTTATACAACGGAGGTCCATATCAACTAATTGTCTTTCACTTCCTAATAGGAATAGCAGCATATTTAGGAAGACAGTGGGAGTTATCTTATCGACTCGGAATGAGACCGTGGATTTGCGTTGCTTACTCAGCACCAGTTGCTGCAGCATATGCAGTTTTCCTCGTCTATCCATTTGGACAAGGTAGTTTCAGTGACGGAATGCCTCTCGGTATATCTGGCACATTCAACTTTATGTTCGTGTTCCAGGCAGAGCACAACATTCTCATGCATCCCTTTCATATGCTCGGAGTAGCAGGTGTGTTTGGTGGTGCTCTATTTGCTGCTATGCACGGAAGTCTTGTTACATCATCTCTGATTAGAGAAACGACTGGTCTTGTATCACAGAACTATGGATACAAATTTGGTCAAGAGAATGAGACCTACAACATCGTTGCTGCTCATGGTTACTTCGGACGTTTGATTTTTCAATATGCAAGTTTTAATAATTCTCGCTCTCTACATTTCTTTCTTGCCGCTTTTCCAGTGGTTTGCATATGGTTGACTTCGATGGGTATATCCACGATGGCATTCAACTTGAATGGATTTAACTTCAATCAATCCATAGTTGCTGCCAACTCGAAGGTGATACCTACTTGGGCAGACGTATTGAATAGAGCGAACCTTGGGATGGAGGTGATGCATGAGAGAAATGCACACAACTTCCCACTCGATTTAGCATCAACTACTAAGGAAACAAATTATGCCTAAAGGCAAAGGTACATACGGTACGAAAAAAGGTCGCCCACCTAAGAAGGGTAAATAAACCATAACGCCGCTTCCGTTCATCCCATCGGGACGCATGAAACCAAGGCATGGAACGGGGTCTTGGTACTTGGAGATTTCCAATGACAATTAAAGTCACATACAAGTATCGCGGCGTTTCTTATACAAAATCTAAAACTATTTAATTTAAATGAAAACTATTGCACTTGCTCTAGCAGCATCCACCTTTGCAGTACCAGCATTCGCAGGTCCATACGTCAACGTAGAGACAAACGCTAATTATACAGGTTCTGATTACACATCAAGAGCGACTGACTTACACATCGGTTACGAAAATACTGCAGGTATTGTCGACTGGTATGCACAAGGCGGTAAGACTATCAACGCTGTTGATGGTGCAGATTCTGACTCTAACTTCTCAGGTAAGTTTGGCGGTTCTATTGCTGCTAGTGAGAAACTAGGTCTTTATGGTGAAGTATCCTTCGCTGCTGTTGAAGACGAAGACAATACATACGGCACAAAACTAGGAGCGAAATATTCATTCTGATGGCACACCAGAGTTCAGTGGCAACAGCGTTTGTCACTAGATATTCACCCGAACCAGAATCTCATCACGACAAACCAGAGGAACATCCTGACACTCTCCCGAGTGACAAGCAACCTCCTGGTGTAGATGATGAAGTTGATTACAACTCACTTGAAGAAGCACTTACAGGAGATAAATGAGTTATGGATAGTGGTATTTCTACTGCTATCCTTTTTCATTCTCGTGGAAACTCTTCACGTTAATTACCATCGGTCAGAAGCACCTCAGTGTAGGACTTCTGACTAATTGGCATTGACCCGTACGCGGATACTCTTTGCCGTCTAGACGGTGGGATAGACCACAAAAAAATGATCAAAAAATTTCTGTACAGAGAAGGTATATATTCAATTTATTAACTAGAAAATGGCACATCAAAATTCGGCACTGGCAGCAACCTTAACTGCTCCAGGTGCAGACAACGGTGCAGTCGCTAATACTACGCAGCGACGGGCACTTTATTTGAAACTATTTTCAGGTAACTAAACTTGCCTCTTTAAGGAGTAATCCTTATCGATAACTGGATGAACTCAGGGAAACCTAAAGCGTTAGCAATGGCAATCCTGATCCAAGTCTCTCAAGCGTGAGAGAAAGGTGCATCGACTAGATGGTGAGGGACGCTTCTCTCGTAATACATCATTAGCGTCCAGCATCCCAAGGGGATGAAGAGATAGTCAACGCCATTAGAAATAATGGAATTAGATGGAGATGTTCAAAGGTTTCCAGCGAAATACAATCGCTAGAGACTTAGTAACCAAGCGTACTCTTAAGAACGGCAAATCATTGCAGTTCATATTCACAGGACGTACGACTTCAGAGTAAGTGATTGCTCCTTTATGCAGCAATGCATATAGCAAATCGGATGAACTCAGAGAAACCTAAGTCAACAGATAAGGCAATTCTGATCCAAGTCTCTCTAGCGAGAGAGAAAGGTGCAACGACTACATGGTGCGACACGCTTGTCGCGTAATACATGGTTAGCGTCCGACTTCCTAATGGGAAGATGATATAGTCTGAACCCTATTAAAGTAGGGATAATTCGATCACACACCTGGAAATTCAATACTCGGAAATAGCGATAATGCACCTCCAGTAGCAGAGAAAACCATCACTTGTGATGACCTGCTTATCAGTTCAGCATTCGTGTATGAATTAGATGAGACTCTTGCTCACTACGATTTAAGAGGAGAGATCAGTAAAAAGATCGGATATGCATTAGCAGAAAACTACGACCGTAAGATATTCAGAAAGATTACACAGTCTGCTCGTAAAGCGAGTCCAATAACAAAGACTAATTTCAAAGAACCAGGCGGAACACAGATCCGTGTTGGTGCAGCAGGTTCTCCTGCAAAATCTGAGGCACTAACTGCAAGCAACCTCGTGACAGCGTTCTACGATGCTGCTGCTGCCTTAGATGAAAAAGGTGTAAGTCAAGATGGACGTGTAGGTGTACTTAACCCACGTCAGTACTATGCACTGATTCAGGATATTGGTACGAATGGTTTGATTAACCGCGATGTTCAGGGTACTTCCTTACAGTCAGGTCAAGGAATTATTGAGATTGCTGGCATCAAGATATTCAAGTCCATGAACGTACCTCACTTCGGACAATACGGAGTGAACTACTCAGAAACTGGTCTAACTGCTCCTGGCAATACTGGTGACTTCGTAGAGGCATCAATGGCAAACGAGCATAACACTACTGTTAATAACTACGGTGAAGGATCCAAGTTCAGCAATTCATGCGGACTGATCTTCCAACGTGAGGCGGTTGGTTGTGTTGAAGCAATTGGTCCACAAGTACAAGTTACAAGTGGAGATGTATCAGTGATTTACCAAGGGGATGTCATACTAGGACGTCTCGCAATGGGAGTCGATACTCTTAATCCTGCTGCTGCAGTTGAACTGTATGCAGGTGTTGCAAACGCATCAGGTGCTTCACTAACAGACTTCTAAATATATTTTTTATTCACACAAAGGGGGAACTTCGGTTCCCTTTTTTTTTATTCACATAACACATGACTTCTTCTGCTCCAACAACTGTAGATCCCGATACCGAACTATCCGCTGTGAACTCAATACTTGGAGCGATCGGTCAGTCACCCGTTACAACACTCGGAACCTTTGTTGTTAATTCAAACAATATATCCACTTATGAAAATCCTGAGATTGCCTTTGTACACAACCTTCTAAAGGAATGCAATGTCGATGTTCAAAATGAGGGTTGGACTTTCAATCGAGAGGATCATATAAAGAAAACACCAGATACCAGTGGTTTTATCTCTGTCCCAAACAACGTCTTGCGAATGGATATTGTAGATGGACACATGGGTAGTACTGGACTAAATGACAAATTTAAAGATGTAGTTAAAAGGAATGGTCGTTTATATGACAAGGTAAACCACACTGATGTCTTTACTGAAGATCAATACGTCAACTTAGTTTGGTTGTTTGACTTCGAGGATCTACCTTCCGTATTCAAAAGATATATCACATACAAAGCAGCAACTAGAGCAGCAACTCAACTTGTCGCAAATGCTGAACTAGTCAAACTACTTGCTAATCAAGAACTCCAAGCACGAGGAGCGTGTATGGAATACGAGTGTAATCAGGGAGACCATAGTTTCTTCGGACTACCACACGAATCTAGATATACCTCCTATCAACCATACTTTGCATTAAGAAGATAATGGCAGGGATAACGCAACAGATCCCCAGTTTCATCCAAGGTATTTCAGAACAACCAGATTTCATGAAAGTCCCTGGACAGGTTGTGGATCTAAAAAATGGAATACCTGATGTCACTAGAGGATTAGTCAAAAGACCAGGTGGACAACTAGTTTCAGCAATCACACCTAACTCAGGAACACTTAGTTGGTTCCATATCTATACAGATGAAGAGAACCAATACATAGGAAATATCAATACATCAGGTGTGATTCAGATATGGAGAACAAGTGATGGTGCTGTTATCCCACTTGATTACTCAGGTGTTCCTGGAACTAATGCTTGTACCTATCTAAGTGGATGGACAAATGCAGATGAACTGCAAGCACTCACCGTTAATGAAAGTACCTTCGTAACCAACAGGAATACCACTGTTGCAATGAAAACGGGAACTTCTGATAAATCTCCTGCTGTAGTTCACGAAGCAATTATTGAATTAAAAACAATTTCCTATGGTAAGCAATACGCATTAGATATTTACGAACCTACAGATACAAACACTCAGACATTCACTAGAGCAACTGCGATTGCTGCTGACGAAAGTATCACTACTCCATCCAGTGGTTATTCCAACGATGGTAAATGTACGCTTATGGGTCGTGAAGTTGTAAACCAAGGGACAGTTAGTGGCAAGACAAACCTGCGCTATGAAATGGATCTTAGATGTCAACCCATAGCAGAAGGTGGAGGAACTAATAATCCTGATTACGACGACTCATACCAACCTTTTGCCAAACTTCAATTTGGAGGAGAAGGTTGGACAACCAATGACACCCATTCCTATACAAGTGAGAAGGGTGCTACTACAACGGTCAAAGTCAAAAAGCACATCACCATTACATGTAGAGCAGGTTTAGCAAGAGTAAGACCTGCTGCTACCTCATCGACTGCAGATGAATCAGTAACTGCTGAAGGAATACTTGGTGATATGAAGGCAGCATTAGATTCTATCTCTGGTCACGGTATTACTGCGACAGTCGTTGGTACTTGTCTTCATCTAAAGCGAAGTTCTGCGTTCAACGTAACAACACCGGAACCTCAGTTAATGAACATCACCACCTCTGAGGCAAACAACATTGCTGAATTGCCCACCAGTTGCAGGCATGATTTTGTTGTCAGAGTAGTGAATAGTGGAGAAGAAGATGATGATTTCTACCTTAAATTCAAGGTTGATAATGTCTCCGGTACTCCTTCTTCTGATCGTTTTGGTGTGGGTGTCTGGGAGGAATGTCCTCAACCTAACTTAGAGATTGAGTTTGATGACGACACTCTTCCCATCAAACTTGTACGAGAACTTCCAAGTGGTAGTTACTCGAATGGACGATTCTTAGTTCAGAAACCAACGTGGCAAGAACGTGATGTTGGTGACGACAATACAAACCCTAAACCCACATTCATTGGGTACAAGATCAATAAACTGCTCTTCTTTAGAAATCGACTTTGCATCCTGAGTGAAGAGAATGTTATTACATCCAGGACAAATGACTTCTTTAACTTTTGGTCTAAGACTGCAATGGCAGTCAGTAACGATGACCCAATTGATCTCCAATCAAGTTCAACCTTTCCTACCACTCTGTATGACGGTATAGAAGTTAATAGTGGACTACTTATTTTCAGTTCCAATCAGCAATTCATGCTGACAACTGATAGTGATGCATTCACTCCTCTAACTGCAAAGATTAACTATTTATCTGCCTATAACTTCAACCATAAAACCAAACCATTTTCTCTTGGTGTTACGTCTGGTTTCATCAATAGCACTGGACAAAATGCACGATTCTTCGAGATGGCAGATGTCAGACGTGAAGGTGAACCAACGGTACTAGAACAAAGCAAAGTTGTATCTAAACTTCTACCGATTGATCTGACTATGGTTGCCTCTTCTAAAGAGAACACTGTTGTCTTGTTTGGTTCAGAAAATAAGAATGAAATATGGGGGTATCGATTCTTCAATACAGGTGAAAGACGAGTTCAGTCTTCATGGTTTAGATGGGAAATACCTGGGAATTTGGTCTATCACGCAATCATGGATGACGTGTATTACACAGTCGTCAAGAATGGATCGAACTACACCTTAGAAGCATATGACGTTCGTAAGCAGGATGATACGACGATCGTTGGAACATCCCCAGATGATTACAAGGTTCATCTTGACTGCAATAAGTTAATTACGTCAGGTTCTCTCTCCTATAACGCAACTACAAACAAGACTTCTTTCACAAAACCAACTGGATTCAATAGCAGTAACCAATTAGCAGTTTATGTGAATGTTGCTGGAAACAATGTTGGTAGATATAGCACTGCCTCTATCAATGGATCAAACGTAGAAATTGTTGGTGACTGGACAGGTTCGAACCTAATCCTCGGATATTTATACGAGTGGGAAGTCGAGATACCAACTATCTATGCAACTAAAACTGATGGTGAAAAGACAAGAGCAGATATTAGATCCTCTTTAACTATCCATCGTTTGAAGTTCACTTTTGGTTCCGTTGGATTAATAGAGACAACACTGAAGCGTAAAGGCAAACAAGATTACACAACTACATATGAGTCACTCATTTGGGACAATTACTCTGCTAGTTCTCTTGGTATAGCAAAAGAATATACTCACACGGTTCCAGCGTATGAAAGGAATATAAACTTAACGGTTCACGTCAAATCAACTCATCCCTCACCAGCAACTCTTCATGCTCTGAACTGGGAAGGAGATTATTCAAATAGATTTTATCAACGTGTATAAAAACATCTACCCGATTACTAATGAGGTTGCTTTTGAAGTGACCTCTCAACTATCTAATGAAGACAAAAGAGAGTGTATAGAAGGTCATGGGATTGATCCATTCACTCTCGCCTTAGAAGTGTTGTCCGGTCATGATAGTTACTACTTCAAAGCACCAAACGGCATGAGTGCCGCTATTGGCGGAGCAGATCCTGATGGACGTATATGGTTGTTATGCACAGATACCGTTAAACAATATCCACTCTCATTTATTAGAGATATAAAAAAGTTCGTTGATGATAGACCAGAGAAACTTCTTTGGAATGTTGTTGATAAACGAAACACCACTCATATCAAACTTCTTCGATTCTTGGGATTCAAATTTCTTCGAGAAGTACTTCATGGTCCCAACTTATTAACCTTTATCGAATTTTGTAAGATCAATGCTAGGTAATTTATTTCTCAGTGCAGTACCTACTGCTCTTAACTTTTTTAATGAAAGAGACCTCGTTAATCAAAGAAACAGAGAACGTCTAAAACAACACCAAAGAAACGAAGCAAAATATCGTAACGACTTCAATAGAGATGTTCTACTTTGGCAAAACGAAAGTACTGATCGAGAAATTGCAGTAGATGATAAATGGCAATCAGTTCTTAGCAAGATTGCAAGTGATGATCTGAAGTTATGGTCTGGTATTTCTAAAGCAGGGTTAGCAACACAGGAAGCATACGCAACCATGATGTCTGTTGGTGCTACTGAACAAACTGGACGCAGGTCATCTACTACAGCAAATCGTAGAAAAGCAGTTCTTGCATATGCTTCAACGATGGCAAATGTTGCGAGCAAACTTTCGTTGTCTAGGGATAATGCTGCTCTAAATCGAGATACATGGGGTAATGAATTTAATCGATTTGCACAAGAGTCGCAGGTGAAGACCATGACAGGGAGACCGATGCCTGGTACTCCACCTCCTTCAATACCACTAGAAAATAAACCTGACTTCCTCACTGGTTTAATCCTTCCATTGGCAGGTAACTTTATTGACTGGAGAAAACAGACAAAGGATTTACAAGCACCATTTACAGATGAGGAGATGACACCTGATGCACCTACTCCTCCTGGAGAAGAAACACCTACTGGTATTCCAGAGGAGTTACCCGAAGGCAATTACATACCAAATTGGGAGACAGGTGGGTTAGAAAAAGAACAGATCGGTGATTTCTTCACCAAGAGAGAAAGAAATAAAGCGAGTAGTCAACTCGGTAGTTCCTTCTTAACAACTGCTACTTAAATAATTATGGGATTAGAAAGAGTTTTAAGTCGTCTCGAATCAAACGAGAGCACATTCAACACACTCAGCAATCAATACGGAAAGGATGCACTCGATTTTTCAGAGAGTGAGCAAAAAGCAAAATTAGATTCAATCTCGAAATTCTCCACAACTTTATCTGAACATCTTGTTAGGGAAAAGGAAGAAGAGAACGAGCGTTTAGAGGATGAAGGAAAGATAGAAGCAATAGAAGAAGAAATGGAGAAACAAGAAAAGGAAGGTGATGCTGGAATACCACCAGAGGAAAAGATCGATTACTACGCAGGTGTTGGACTTCTTAAGGACAATAAACTTTCTTTTGATTCAGCAGCATTAAATGTTCAAGAGAACGGAGGGTCATTCCAAGAATCTGAAGAAGTAAGGAATTTATCTGGATGGAAGTTATATGGATATACCAAGCAAAAAGCAATCATGGCAGGTGAAAACTATAAACCGTGGATGGAAGGAGAGATGGCAAATAACAAGGATCTACAGATTAGTTATGGAGGTCGAGACTTCACTCCTTCTCAAGCACAAAGTTTGCCAGAGAAGTCTGTCGCTATGGGTGCATTAAGAAGACAGTATTTAAAAGAACAAGGACTACTAGGAATCAATCATGTCCTTCTTTCTGATCACTTTTATGACAAGGCAATCACGAGTCATGGACAGATCATGGCACAGTACCAAAAGGATGATGCCATTGAACGGTCATTTGAGATCGAAGAACAAGCAGTTAGAGACTTCAGAGCAGATAAGGACTTTGGTGCTTTAGTCAGTACCCTTGCTCCACTCTGGGATAAGACTGGTAAGAGACGTGGACGACGAGGAGCATTAGATAAAGCAATAGAGATTGTCAAAGGTCAGATGGATATAGGTGAACTTGATGACGAAACACTTAAAGCAATCAGAGCACAAACCACAACCATTAACGGTAAGGAAGTCGTCGTTGGTACACATTGGGCAACTCGGTTCGATAAATTAGAAGAGGATCTCATTGCAGAGCAAAAAGATAATATCCAGTCTGAATTAGATACTCAGGAAAACGAAGGCAAAAAGATAAAGAGAGACTTTCGTAATTGGGTCAAAGAACGAAAGAAGAAGAAGGAAGATATAAACGAAGCACATCTTGAGCAATGGTCAAAAATCTACGAGGCAGCAACTGGTGACAGTGCTCCTTCCTGGATTACTAACTATCAATCAAAAGAAGATCG
>Ga0163179_10001456_pt1 | contig 16771 bp, 15 predicted proteins | sample AtlANTMetagenome_FD_109643 | JGI IMG/M metagenome (GOLD analysis project Ga0163179, IMG submission 109643) | Marine eukaryotic phytoplankton communities from the Atlantic Ocean - Atlantic ANT 2 Metagenome | ecosystem: Environmental > Aquatic > Marine > Oceanic | place: North Atlantic Ocean... | reverse complement strand
GGATCAATTCACGAGGGGTTTTCGTAAATCCCAAATGATTACTATTTGCGCTGGATCAGGAACAGGGAAATCAAGTTTGTGTAGAGAGTTAGCCCATCATTTTTTAAAGAATAAATTGACTGTTGGGTACATAGCTTTAGAAGAGTCAGTACAAAGAACGATGCAGGGAATCCTAGGTATTGAACTTAATAAGCCGCTGCATTTAGAAGAACAGATAGAAGAAGTAGAAGGATTAAAATCAGCCTTTGATAAATTATTTGGTACAGAAAAATTATTTCTCTATGACCATTTCGGTTCAATGGAACCAGACAGGTTGATAGAACAAATTCAATACATGGCTACAGCAGAAGGAGTTGATGTAGTTATTCTTGACCATCTAACTATTGTTATCTCTGGATTAGCTGATGTAGATGAGAGAAGAGCTATTGATATTACTTGTACAAAACTTAGACAGGTAGTTGAAAGTACTGGTGTTGCTATCATTCTTGTCTCTCATTTAAGAAGACCACAAGGTGTATCACATGAGCAAGGCTCACAGGTTTCTACCTCAGATTTGAGAGGCAGCTCTGCAATTCTTCAGTTGTCAGATTTATGTATTTCAGCTGAAAGAAATCAACAAGGAGATGCTGCTGAAAGATCTGAAATGCAGCTAAGGATTCTGAAGAACAGACATACGGGAAGTACGGGACCAATAGATAAGCTTTTGTATGACGAAAATACTGGTCGTCTTTCTATTCCTATGTCCACTTATTTTGGTGCTTAACCATGGCAAGAAAAAAAGCTATCAAGTACATGACAGATAAACAACGATCTCAAGTTTTTTGTGATTTTTGTTCACTTATGGGTGAAGCCGCTGACTCAAAATGTCCTAATCAATACGACAGCTTCATTGTTTTAAAAAACATTGAGGAGTTATCACAAAGAATGATGAAGACAATCAAAGAAAAAAAACTATTAAAAAAATGACACTACTAATTGATGCTGACTGGTTAATTTATTCTTCTTGTTGCAGCTGTGAGCAAGACATCAAGTGGGATGAAAACCTACATACTCTTCATTGTGATGAAAGAGATATACATGAAATGATTGATAGTCGAATTGAGTATTACCAAACCATTGCTGATGATAAAAGTGATGTGGTTATGTGTTTTACTGAGTACCCAACATTTAGACACCAGATATTTTCTGACTACAAAGCTAATAGAAAGAACAAACGTAAACCATTAGCTTTATACGCAATAGTTGAACAGATAAAACAAAGATATGAGTCAGTTTCTTATACAGGTTTAGAAGGTGATGATGTTTTAGGTCTTCTTGCTACATCTAAAAGATATTCAAATCCTATTATTGTTTCTCCTGATAAAGATATGAGAACTGTTCCTTGTACTCTTATTGCTAGTGATGATATGGAACTAATAACTAAGAAGAAAGCTGATAGACATTGGATGATTCAATCATTAACTGGAGATAGTACAGATAATTTTAAAGGGTTGATTGGTTGTGGTCCTGTTACAGCAGATAAGATTTTAGGTGATGCTAAAACTTTGCCTGATATGTGGGACAAAGTAGTAGAAGCATACGAAAAAAAGAAACAAACTTTTGCTGATGCAATCCTTACTGCACGTCTTTCTCGCATCTTACGAGAAGGAGATTTTAACTACAAAACTAAGGAGGTAGAACTATGGACCCCGTAAGTAATCCTGAACATTACAACTTACCAATTCCACCTATTGAATACATATTGAAAAATAATATGGGTTACTGTGAAGGCAACGTCATTAAATACATTTCACGTTGGTTTAAAAAAGGAGGAAAGGAGGACTTGAGAAAAGCTAAAATGTACATAGATTATCTAATAGCGAGTGAAGATTCATAAGTGGACTACAATACTTCTGAACCCCTTCCTTTTCCTTTCTTGACTGACGAGCTATTACAGGCTCTAGAAAGTCATTATCCCCAGAGACACCCAGACCTATCTTTATCTGATAGAGAAATATGGTTTAGGGCTGGTCAAAGATCTGTTGTTGATTTCTTAATTGAACATCAAAATAGACAAAAGGAAAACATGTTAAACAACGTCTTGGAGAATCAAATCTAATGTGCCTCAGTCCTCCTAAACTTCCACCTTTACCTGAACCAAGACCTACTGCACCAGCACCAGAAAAAACTGCTACAGGTGTAGTAACTGGTAAAAAAAGATCTAGCACTAAAGGTACTATTACAAGTTCTTTAAAAGGTAAGAAAGGAGCTAACACAGGTATTAGTTCTTTAAGAATCCCACTACAAAACAACCGTGGTGATCTGCGGTATTAATTATGGAACTTGCTTTGAATCAAACAGCTGTTGCTAGATATGAGCAACTAGAAAGTAATCGTTCTACTTTTTTAAGGAGAGCTAGAGATGCTTCAAAGTTAACTCTTCCAGCATTAATACCAGAATCAACTACTGGTAATGCAGCTAAATTAAATACTCCTTACCAAGCAGTAGGAGCTAGAGGATGTAATTCCTTAGCAAGTAAATTATTAATTGCTTTGCTACCTCCTTCTACTCCTTTCTTTAAACTAAGTATTGATAGTCTTGCCTTACTACAAGAAGGACAAGAAGGATTAGAGACTGAAATAGATAAAGGTTTAAGGGTTATAGAAAATGCCTTGATGAATGAGATAGAAGTTAGTAACGATAGAGTTGCAATGTTTGAAGCACTTAAGCATTTAATTGTTGGTGGTAATGTTCTTCTCTATCTGACTGACAAAGGACTAAAGGTTTATCACTTTGATAGGTATGTCTGTAAACGTGATGATGTAGGAAATATTTTAGAGATCATTACTAAGGAGACTATTCATCCACAAGCTTTACCATCAGACTTCCTTGAATTAATTAAAAAGAAAGAGAACTATGATGCTGAAGATTTTGATGAAGACTTAGATATTTATACATGTATCAAAAGATATGGTGATGAGTTTACATGGCATCAAGAATGTAAAGGGGAAAGGATTCCAGGTACTGAAGGTAAATCTAAAGTAGATGTTTCACCTTGGATTTGTTTACGTTGGACACGGATTGATGGAGAAGATTATGGAAGAGGATATGTAGAAGAATATCAAGGAGATTTGATTAGTCTTGAAGCATTAATGCAAGCCATCATTGAAGGTGCAGCTGCTAGTGCTAAGACATTATTCCTTGTTAATCCTAATGGTGTTACTAGAGCAGCAACCCTAGCCAAGGCTCCTAATGGGGCTATACGAGAAGGATCTGCTAATGATGTTTCTGTTCTGCAAGTAAATAAAGGAGCAGATTTCCAAGTATCTTTCTCTGCTATCCAACGTATAGAAGGAAGACTTGAATACGCTTTCTTAATGGCTAGGTCAGTACAAAGAGATGCAGAAAGAGTGACCGCTGCTGAAGTGTCAATGATGGCAAATGAACTGGAAAATAGTTTGGGGGGAATATATTCAATACTGACTCAAGAGTTTCAGCTTCCTTATTTAAAGAGAAGGATGCACATGCTTACTCGTAGTGGTAAGGCTCCTAAGTTACCAGATAAGATAGTTAAACCTAAGATAGTCACTGGTCTTCAAGGACTTGGTAGAGGTAACGATAGAAACAAACTTATTGAATTTATCGGCACAGTTTCTCAAGCATTAGGACCAGATATTATGAGGCAATATATGAACGTAGATGAGGCAATTAAGAGATTAGCTAACTCAATTGGTATAGATACAGCTAACCTAGTTAAGACCCAGGAACAAATTCAACAAGAGCTACAAGCACAACAACAACAACAGCTGATTCAACATCTTGGACCAGCTGCTTTAGGGTCTCCTTTAATGGATCCTAAAAATAACGCACAAGCACAACAACTAACGGAGCAACCTGATGCCAGCCAAGAAGCCAGCTGAAACAGCTAAGCAAATAGAAACACCAAAACCAAAGCCAGCAAAAGCAGTAGAAGATACTTCTGCTAATGCTGTAGTCAGTAGACTTTCTCCTGAAGTTAATACTGACTCACCACAAAAGGTGGAATATAAAACTAGAAAAGGTAACACAATCTCAACTTCTAAAGGTTAATTTATGGCTGAATCACAAGTAGCTACACAAGAAACTCCTCCTATGTCTAGAGAGGATTTAGAAACTCTTGCTAAAAATGAGACTGATGATGATGGTCTGATTCTTGGTAAGTTTAAATCGGTAGAAGATCTTGCTGCTTCTTACAAAGAACTAGAAGGAAAGTTAGGTCAAAAGGAAGAAGCACCTGAATCTTCTACTGAAGAAAAGACAGAAGAAACTAAAGCAGAAGAGACTACTGAATTTAATGCAGTTGAAGCTTATGGTGAAAACATTGCTGGCATCCTTGATGAAGCTGGTATTGATGCAGCAGATTTAAACAATAGATTTGCAGAATCAGGTGAACTTTCTGAAGAAGACTATTCCAAATTAGAAAGCAAAGGTCTACCTAAAAGTTTGGTTGATACTTATGTTGCTGGTCTTCAAGCACAAAACAATCAAACTACAGAAAGTACTGAAGGTCTTATTAAAGAGATTAAAGATTCCGTAGGTGGTGATGCTGAGTATTCCAAGATGCAAACTTGGGCTCAACAAAATTTATCTGCTACAGAATTTGATGAATTTAATTCTTTATTTGATGAAGGTACTAAACCTGCAAATATAAAGTGGGGGGTACAAGGTCTTTATTCACAATACAAAAATGCTATGGGAACTGAACCTGAATTAGTAAGTGGTAAGTCTGGTCAAAGTGGTACAACACCATTTAGATCTTCTGATGAAGTGAAAGCTGCTATGAAAGATCCTAGATATGGAAAGGATGTAACTTATACAGAAAATGTTTACGCTCGTTTAGCAGATTCAAACGTATTTAATACAAAAGGATAAATAGTATATGGATTTTAGTGATCCAACTGTGCAGGCTCTGTTATGGAGTCTGCTTTTTCTTTGTTCTGAACTTGTAGGTCTATCAAAATTAAAGAGCAATAGTCTTATTCAATTTGCTTTACAGATCATTAGGCTTATGAAGAAAAACAAATAACTGTTATTATTCAATTACTTCTAAGTTTTTCTCAATATTAAAGTGCCCCTTGCGAGGGATACCATTTTGAGAAAGGAAAGGCCATCGAAGTTCTGATCAATTTTTAATTAACACAAGGAACAACTTATGGCTAATGCCACAGTTTCACGCCTTGGTCTGGTTAACAATAGTGGTACTTCCTATGATGCCTTGTTTCTCAAGGTTTTCAGTGGAGAGGTTCTGACTGCGTTCTCTGAGAACAATGTGTTCAACGAGAGAATGCAAAATGTAAGAACTATTTCTTCAGGTAAGTCAGCACAATTTCCAGTCCTCGGTACAGCTACAGCGGCCTATCACACAGTGGGAACTCCACTGGTAGGTGCTAACCAAATCAAGGCAAATGAAAAGATTATCTCTATAGATGATCTCCTCATATCACAAGCTTTTGTGAGCAACCTTGATGAGCTTAAGAACCATTACGACGTCAGAGCTACATATGCTTCTGAATTAGGTAAGGCTCTTGCTCAACGATACGACAAGAACGTTGCCAAGGTAATTGCTAATGCTTCAAGAGCTTCAGCAACTATCTCCGGTGGTAATGGTGGTACTGTTCTAACTCTTGCTAACGGTAATACTGCATCTGCAAACGTTACTGGTGATGAGTTAGCAGCAGCTATCTACGATATCGCTCAAACATTTGATGAGCGCGATATCCCTCCTACAGATAGATTTGTTGTATTGCCTCCAGCCGAATATTACAAATTACCTGAGTCAGCTACTCGTACTATCGATACTGATTTCAACCCAGGTGGTAATGGTTCGTTTGCTTCAGGTCGTGTTCAGCAGATTGCAGGTATGCCTGTGATCATGAGCAACAACATTTCACAGGAGAACAAACCTCCAGGTGGAGCTGATGCTAATGAATTAGGTGGATCTAATAACACCTATGCTGGTGACGATAGTAAGACTATTGGTTTAGTCTTCCATAAGTCAGCAGTTGGTACAGTAAAACTTATGGACATGACTACTGAAATCAGTGGAAGTGACTATGGAATTATGTATCAAGGTACATTGATGGTTGCGAAATATGCTCTTGGTCATGGAATCCTAAGACCAGAAGCAGCAGCTACAATTAAGTTGTCTGCCTCTTAAGCACATATGGGGAATATCAATCTGGGATGGGTTGGTATTCCCCTGTTTTTTTAAGAACTTATTATGCCTAACAAAACTAATCAGTACGATTCATTAAAACTCAAGAAAACTCCTAAAAAAAAAAGGGGGCTATACGCAAATATTCACGCTAAAAGAGAAAGGATAGCTTCTGGTTCTGGTGAGAAGATGAGAAAGCCTGGTAGTAAAGGTGCTCCTTCTGATAAGAACTTCAAAGCTGCTGCTAAAACTGCTAAAAAAAGGTAAACCAACATGACAGCAACAACAGAGTTAGAAGCAGTCAACGTAATGTTGGCAGCTATTGGTGAGGCTCCTATCAATAGTCTTACTGGTACGTTGCCTGTTGATGCTCGTATAGCTCAAACAACTTTGAATGAAACTAATAAAGATGTTCAATCAGAAGGATGGCATTTTAATACAGAGATAGATGTTGTCCTTACAAGAGATGCTTCTAATCAAGTTGCATTAGCAACCAATGTATTAAGAGTTGACCCTAATATCTATCAACATCCTTCAGTAGATGCAGTACAAATTGGTTCAAAACTTTATGATAGAAAAACTCATAAGTATGAATTTGATGAGGATCTAACTTCTGTAGTTGTTTACTTTAGAACTTTTAATGAGATACCTGAACCAGCTAGACGATATGTAATGATCAAAGCTGCAAGAATCTTTGTTGATCGTTTAGTAGGAGATGAAGGATTAAGAAGCTTTACCCAACAAGATGAAATAAGAGCAAGAGCAATATTAATGGAGACAGATGCTTCTAATGCAGATCACAATATCTTGAGAGGAGATCCATCTTTAACTAATGTCTTTAGTACTTACTTACCTGCTAACGGTTTAATTCGTTAATTATGGGTGTTATCTCCAGAGCTATTCCTACTCTTTTAAGAGGAGTATCACAAACAGCTGACTCAACTAAACAAGCTGATCATGCTGACATACAAGAAAATGCTACAAGTAGTCCTACCCAAGGATTAAAGAAAAGATCTGGTGTTCAGTATCTAGCTAACTTACAGTCTTCTACGATAGGTAACGTCCATATACAAGCAATTAATAGAGATACAAATGAAAGATATATAGCTGTATTTGGTGATGAAACAATCAAGGTATATGACATTAATGGAGTAGAGAAAACTGTTACTAAACCTGATGGATTGACATACTTAGATTCATCTAACCCAAGAGCAGATTTTAGAACAGTTACTATTGCTGACTATACATTTGTTGTTAATACAACTAAGACAGTAGCAATGTCCACTGCTACAAGTTCAGGCACAGATGTAAATGCAATAGTCTTTGTTAATCAAGTTACTGATAATACTGAATATATTGTTGATGTAAATGGTACTGTTGCTATACATAATTCATCAAATGATAACCCTTTAAGTACAACAGTAATAGCTACCAAATTAAAAAATAAATTATTAGGAGCTAATGGAGAAACTCCTAGTAGTGGTAGTGCTTTAACAGGTTTTACTATTGAACAGAATGGACCTGTTTTACATATAAGCAAGGATGATGATTCTAACTTTACTATTGATGTAAGTGACACTCAAGGTAATACACAACTTACATTAGTAAAAAATAGTATTCAAAGATTTACTGATCTTCCTACAGTTGCACCTAATAATTTTGTAGTAGAAGTCAAAGGAGATAATGCTACTAATTTTGATAATTACTATGTCAAATTTAAAACTAATAACGGCGGTACTTTTGAAGAAGGTCAATGGGAAGAGACTTTAAAGGCTGGTATTCCTTTTAAGTTTGACGATACAACAATGCCTCATGTCTTAATAAGGAAGGCAGATGGTAATTTTATTTTTGCTAAGGCTGATGGTGGTACTTATGCAGTCAGTGGTACAACTTATACCTTGCCTGCATGGGGAGAAAGAACTGTTGGTGATTTAGATAGTGCTCCTAATCCATCTTTTGTAGGAGCAAAAATAAATAACGTCTTCTTCTTTAGAAATAGATTAGGCTTCTTAGCTGATGATGATGTAATACTTTCTAGAGTTTCAGAGTACTTTAGTTTCTTTCCTGAAACTGCTACTGCTGTTATTGATAGTGACCCTATAGATGTAGCTGCATCACATACAAAGGTATCAATTTTAAGACATGCAGTAACAATGGGAGAACAGTTAATCTTGTTCTCTGATCAAACACAATTTGTATTAAGTGCTTCTGATGATGCGTTAACACCTAAGACAGCAAACATACTTGTAGCTACAGAGTTTGAAAATAGTAGTGATGCTGCTCCTGTAGGTGCTGGTAGTAGTATTTATTATTTAACAAAAAAAGGTTCTTTTGCTGGTATTAGAGAATATATAACACAAGCAGATGTAGCTATTAAAGATGCTAGTGATATTACTATTCATATTCCTAGATACATTCCATCTAATATATACAAATTAGCAGTCTCTACAAACGAGGATGTTCTAGTGTTACTAGGGACAGACAACCCTAATAAATTATATATTAATCGTTGGTTATATGGTGAGTCATTTAAAAAAGTACTTAATTCTTGGTCTACTTTTACTTTAAATCCAGCTAAGTCAATAAGAAATATAGACTTTATTGGTACTGATTTATATATGGTAATTGAAGAAGCAAATAATACTACGTTAGAGAAGTTACCATTTGAACCAGACTATAAAGAAGCTAATACTGATTTTGAATATCACTTAGACCATAAAGCTACAGAAGCTCATTCCAATGTTTCTGTTACTTTTAGTTCTGGTACTTCTACTTTTACTCTTCCTTATCGTTTAAGAGGAGCAATGAAAATAGTAGGAAGATATTTAGCTAATGGAGAAACAAGTACTTATGTGGATTCACAAGGTAATACAAAGACTTTAAAACCTGGGCAAGTTATACAAACAACTAACGCTACTGATGGTTCTACTACAACTGTTACTGCTACTGGAGATTATAGAAATAGTAAATTTATTGTTGGTGAACCTTATGAAATGCAATACAGATTTTCTAAACAACGGATTACAGAAGATCCAGGTAAAGGTGAAGTCATAGGTGGAAGACTACAACTACATCATTTCTATTTAAAGTATGAGTCTTCTGGATTCTTTAGAGTAGAAGTCACACCAGAGAATAGAGATACCAGTGTTCATAAATTTACGGGACGTTTATTAGGTTCATCTTCTAGTGCTATTGGTGCAGTTAATTTAGAGACAGGTACATTTAGATTTCCAATAATGAGTAGAGCAGACAGAGTAGATATAGATGTAAAGAATGACACTTATCTTCCTACTAAATTGTCTAGTGCAGAGTTTGAAGCTATGTTCCACATGAGGTCTAGAAGAATTTAATGGGGTATTTAAGGAAAGCAAATCTATCTGATTTAAATTATGTATGTAATCACTTAAGAATTTTAGACAAGATTGAAGCTTGGTATCAAACAGGTCAACAACCAGAAGAAGCAGTCAAGCTTACATATTTAGCAGCAGATAGAAACTTAGCTATTGCCGGAGATAATGATCAGCCAATGGGTTTATGTGGTGTATTAAAAGATGGAATTATATGGATGGTTGCTACTGATGAATTAATGAGTAAGAGAAGTTATAGGATTCAATTAATAAGAGAGGGAAGAAAGTGGGTAGATAGCTTATTAAAAACTTATGAGGTCTTATATAATTATGTGTATGCAGAGAATACTTCTGCTATTAAATGGTTAAAGGCTCTAGGGTTTACATTTATTAATTTACACCCTGAATACGGCCACTTGAATAAACCATTTTATGAGTTCGTGAGGATTGCCTAAATGTGTGTTGACCCTGCCACCCTTACAGTTACTCAATTGATGGTAGCTCAACTTGGCTTGACTGCTGTTACTGCTGGTATGCAGATGCAGCAAGCCAATAGAATGGCACAGTATCAAGGACAAGCAGCAGTTAAACAAGCTGAATCTGCTAATAGAGCAGCAGCATTAAAACAAGAAGCTTTTGCTTCCAGACTAAGAGAAGATAAACAAGCTACAGCACAAGAAAGTATGGCTGTAAATAGAAAACGTATGCAGGCTATTGGTGCTATTAGAGCTAGTGAAAAATCTGGTCTTGCTAAAAGTATTTTAGAAATAGATGCAGAAAGACAAGCTGGTAATTTGCAATCTATTCTTCAACAAAATATGGATTCAGCTAGTCAACAATACAGAAGAAATATCTTAGGAGTAGAAGCAGAAAGAGATAGTAGAACTAATCAAGCAATAGATTTCAGAAATCAAGCTTCAGCTAATCAAAGAAGTTTATTAGATGTCATTTCACAAACAGCTAATACTGGTCTGACTAATTACATTAACTATCAAGCTTTAGGCTAATGACTTCTAGTTTCACACCACAAGCCCAACCTGTAGATACTTTTGTACGTCCTAGTACTGTTGCTCCTACAACTGGTTTTGATCAATTACTAAGAGCTTTAGAAACAGTTAATCCTGGTGTTCAAAAATATTTAGACTATCAAATTAAAGAAGAAATAAAAGAAGAACAAGCTGAAGGTACTGAATTAGCTATTGAAGATTCTGTTAAAGGTTTTAAAAATATTACTAAAGCTGTAAAAAAGAAAGATGGTGAAGATGCTGCTAGACAATTAATAGGTGGAAGTATCTTTGCTCAAAAAGCTTATGAAAAAACAAAAGCAGAGATATTAGCTAGGAATGTTGAAAGTAAATTTAATAGTAGTTATGCAACTACACAGATTAATGGTCAACCTTTGTCAGCTTATAAGTTTGATTCACAAGAATATCAAGGTTGGTTAAATGAACAAAGAAGTGAAGCAATAGATTTATTAGGTGATGTTAATCCTACTTATGTTAAAAAATACTTCTTACCAAATTTAGCTCAAGCTACTAGTAACATTACAAGTGAACATTTAAAGAAACATCAAGAATATAATTTTGAACAATTAAAATCATTAACTTCTCCATTAGTTACTCAAGTAATTTCTATAAAAGATTCAGCAAAAGTACCTTTGGCAGATGCTGAATATGTTACTGGTCAAGCAAAACAATTAATTAATGGGTTTGAACAGACCATTGGAGATTTAGGTATTAGTGGTGGAGATAGAGGAAAGATAAATGATGAAATATTAGATGCTATTTTTGATGAAGCTGAAGCAGCTGCTTATGAAGGAGATGAAGAACGTGTATCAGATATTATTGATGCAGCAGGTTTATTTCCTTATGGACCAGGTGGACAACTTTCATTAAAAGATCATCCAGATTATAAAGATAAGGCAAATGAAATAGAAAGAAGAGTTGCTGACTATGCTTATAAAATAGCAAAACAAAAAGAGATAGAAGATAAAAGAGCTAAAGATAAAGATGTAGTAGATAGCCTACAAAAATATGCACAAGCATTAGCTGATGGTGATCCTAATGCAAATCAAATTATTAATGAATTAGTTCTTAGACAACCTGAAAAAGCACCTAAACTTACAGCTGCTCAAAGTGCTTTAGATGGTGATACAAGAGAACGTTATGCAACATTACAAAGAAGAATTATAGATGGTGATTTTGATTCAGAAGGAGAAGCAGCAGCAGAAGCTTTAGCTTGGTTTCAAGATCCAAGAACACCTAAAACAGCAGCAAATGTAAACCTATTTGGTGACTTAATACGTTATGCAAATCAGGTAGGTAATGGAGAATTTACTGAAGTCAATAAATACATCTCAGAATTTAATGGTTTAGTAAATTCAAGATTAAGAGCAGGTAAAAGTACATTTAATATTATGGGTCAAGTCACAGGACAAGGAGCAACAATTGAAGGTAAATATAAAAATCTATTTTCTGATAGTTTTAGACGTTGGAAATTTAGTAATCCAGATGCTAGCCAAGAAGAAATCTTTGATAAATATACTGAACTAAGAGATAAATATGATCAGCAGTTAGGAGATGAATTAAAGAATCCACTTGGTTTAGATCAAGATGAAGATGATCAAGAAGATGAAAAGCTAGAAGGAGTACCTGATGTTTCTCCTTTAGGTGATCAAAGTTCTAATCCAGTCATGGATACAGTTAATCAAGTTGTTAATGCTCTTACAGGTACAGGAACAGCAGCAGCTGGAACATTAGATGGAAGAAGTGTCTTAGAAGATATAGATATTACTAAACCATTTACTTATAACAGTTTAGAAAGATTAGCAATAGAAGGAGGTTTTACACCTGAACAAGCAAGAATTATGGCAGCTATAGCTTTAGCTGAATCAAGTGGTATAGCTAGAGCATTAAATGATGTAGGTGATGACAACTCATTTGGTTTATGGCAAATCAATATGATTGACGTACCTAGTTTTAAATTAGGAGAAGAACGTAGAGCTAAATTAAACCTAAAAACAAATGATGAACTTTACAACCCTGCTACAAATGTAAGAGCAGCTAAGATGATTTTTGATGAACAAGGCTTTGATGCTTGGACTGTATATCAAGAAGGCAAGTACAAAGATTTTTTACCCAACACTAATTAGTTATGCCTTCAAACGAAAAGATTCAACAACTAAGAGGAGATAATTCTGACTTCTTAGAAAATCGTCAAAAGGCTGGTGAAGAATATCGTCAGCAAGCTAAAGAAGCTGGTGACAGAATTAAACAAACAACAGCTAGTAAAGTTCTTAGAGGAGCTATTAGTGGTCCTATAAAGGCTGTTAATGAAGCAGTAGAGTTTGGTGATGATATATATGATTACTTTGCTGGAAACCCTTACGACAATAACGATTTAATAGATATAGGAAAACTTGGTCTTGAAGTAGAAGGAGATAAAGAAGATTGGACATACACAGTTCCACAAGCAGTAACACAGTTTTTATTGCCTATGGGTTTAGTTAGTGGTGCTACTAGAAAAGCAATAACAAATCCTTGGGCTAGAAACTTACTTGCTGGTGCAGTTACTGATGCAGTTGTTCAAGATCCATATGAAGAAAATTTATTTAATATGTTGGATAAGGTTCCTTGGTTAGCCTCTCCAGTAACAGAAATATTAAAAGCAAAAACAGAAGAAGAAATAGGAGTAGCAGAAGCAAGATTAAGACAAACTGCTGGTGGAGCTTTATTAGGTGAAACTGTTACTGGTGTAGCTTTCGGTCTAAAACAATTAAAGAAAGCACCTAAAGCAGTACAAGAAAGAATATTAAAGAGATTGATGAATGATGAGAATACAAGACTTGTTCATGCAACAAGCGATAATATTGACAACCTTGGTGATGAAATAATTCCTGATTCACCAAGGATAGGTACAGAGATTCCAAGAGGTGAAACAGCACAATCTGGTGCAGTCTTTATTGAAAGAGTAGATAAAGGTACAGGTCAAACAGGTCCAATAGCAAAAGCTTTTAATCTTCCTAATACTTATGATTTAGCTGTTCTTGAATTACAAGAATTAAACGCTACACAGTTAGCAGAATTAGGTATTAAAAAAGCTGATATTGCAAAGCTAAGTCCAAGAAAAACTATTAATCTTTTAAAGAAAAACTTTGATAACGTTCGCAAAGACTTACTTCCTGGTGAATACAGGATGGAAGGTTATTCAGAATCAAGACGTAAGTTATATAAGAAATGGTTTAAAGATGATCCTGATGTCAATTGGGTAGATAGACAAACAGGAAAAGCATCAACAATAGATGATGAGATGTCTATACCGTATTTAACAGTTAAAGAGCAACCACCCAAGTTAGATTTGACAACAGATACCAGAGGTAAAGGTGAGTTTTATCATGGGGCTGCTGATGAATTTGAATTAGATTCTTCTAGTCATTATTCAGAACGTGGTCTCTATGGTCAAGGATTATATACAACAGATGATTTAACAACAGCTGGTAAATATCAAAAGAAAAATAGAAAACTTGTCAAAGAAAATGCAAAACAAACTATTTATAAAATTACAGAAAAACAACCAGTAAAATTCTTTGATTTAGATCAACCTGCACCTCAAAACATAATTGAAGAACTAGAAAAACTTCAAGGACGTTTTGAAGACTATGATGAAGTTATAGGGAGAACCTTTGATGAATTTAAAATTGGCTCATACAATGAATCAACAGGTAAGAACCCTTCTTTAGCTCAAATAATTGATGAATTAAAAGCACAAAACCAAGCAAATGGTTTTATGCCAAACTATGAATTAGATAATATTACTGTTGATCTTGAAGAGTTTTTAAGACGTGAAGGTTTTGGTGGCTTTACTCATCAAGGAGGAAAGAAAGCAGGTAAAGGTAAACGTCTTCATCAAGTAAAAATCTATTGGGATCCTCAAGATCAATTAAACATAAACAAAGTAGATGCTGGTGGTGGTGGTGCAAAGAAACCTCCTTCTGGTTCAGGTAGTGATGTTCCTCCTGTAGATCCAACTGATCCTAAAGTTCAAACTACCTTTAATCCTAAATCTACTGGTGGTGGTGATCCTGATGTTCAAAAATTACTTCTTGATACCGCTGAAGAAAATAAAAGATTAGATGCTGCTGGTATTTGGCCTCATAAAAGAACCTTTAAAGATATGCTTGAAAGTGCTTACAAATTATTACCGAAAGAAGTAATAGAAAAAGCACGTTTATTTAATGCCAGATATGGAAGAGGTGGAGAAGATGATTTGCCTGCAATCTTGATTTCAATGAATCAATTGATGAATAAAAACGCTACTGCTTTATATGACATAGCTAAGTCTATGGATATGGCTTTAGCTTCTGGTAATAAAGAAGGTTTTGCTGAATTAAAAGAACAATTAATTACAGAGACAAAAATACTTGATGGTCTAATTACTCTTAACAAACCACTTAAAACAGTACCTGCTCAAACACTTGCAGCTAATAAATTAGGTGGTGGTATTGGTAATCAAGCAGCAACAGTAGAAGACCTTGCATCAAGAACACCAGCAGAAAAAGCTATTGACCAAGCTGTTGATGTAAGAGGTGTAGTAGAAGACAGTACTAAAGAAGTAGCAGAGCAACAAACAATTAAAGAAATTCTTGACGCTGCTGAACAAGGTGATAAACCAGCAATGAAGAAGTTGAGAAGAATTACTAAACAACTTCAAGCTGCTTCTGGTAATCCTGAAGCCTTAAGAAGAATGGCTCAAGAAGCATGGCCTCTAAAATCACTAAGAATAAGTAATGAACTATTTATCAACTCAATTCTTTCTGGTCCTGAAACTCATGCAGTTAACATTCTTTCTACTGCACTAAATACAATTGCAAGACCAATTGAACAAGTAGCTGGAGCAGCAGTTACTGGTAATACCCAAGGAATGATGAGAGGTGCAAAAGAACTTATTTATCTGACTCAATCAATAGGTGATTCATTAAAGATGGCTAAAGCTGCTTTCAGAATTGAAGATAATATTATTAACCCTGGAGCAATGATTCAAGATGCTTCTAGGTTTAATGTTCGTATGGATGGAGAAGGAACATTAGCCAATATCATTAACACCTTTGGAACAATACAAAGATTACCTTCTCGTTTCCTATTAGCTGAAGATGAGTTTTTTAAGAGTATGAACTTTAGAGCTTATGTCAAAGCAAGTGCTTGGGAAAATGGAGTCAATAAAGGACTAGATGGCAAGCAATTAAAAACTTATATCCAAGATCAATTTGATAAGACTATTGGAATTGTGAATGAAGGAAGTATGAAAAATACTAAGAGTATTGAAATAGCTGAGTTGTATGAAAAGGCACAACAATATGCAGCAGAAACTACTTTTACAGCTGATTTGCCAGCTGGTTCTTTTGGTAAGAAATTACAAGGTGTAGCTAGTCATCCAGCAGGAAGGGTTATTTTTCCCTTTGTAAGAACACCATTAAATATTTTTAAAGCTCAAGTAAGAAGAACACCAGGAGTTAATTTAATTCTTCAAGAATATAGACAAGCTTTAAAAAGTTCTGATCCATCTGTAGCTGCTAGAGCTAGAGGAGAAATGGTTATAGGTGGTGCAGTATGGAGTGTTGCTGGTATTACTGCTTATGCAATTAATGATGATTTTTCTGAATTAGCAATTACTGGTGGTGGTCCTTCTGATTACACTCTTTTAAATCAAAAGAAAGCTACAGGTTGGCAACCTTATAGTTTTAGATTTTTAGTAAAAGGCAAAGATGGTCAACCTGTTATTGGACAAGACGGTAAACCAGAATATAAATATGTAAGTTTTAAACGTTTAGATCCTTGGTCTTCTTTCTTAATGATGGCTGCTGATGCTGCTGCTATTACAGGTCAATTAAATCAACAAGATAGAGATGATTTTGGTGTTGCTGCTTCTGTTGCTTTAGGAAGAAATATTACTAATAAAACTTATTTGCAAGGTATTACTGAACTATCAGATTTATTACAAAAGCCATATAAGCTGGAAAGCTGGTTAGCAAGAAGAGCAGCTGCAACAGTTAATCCATTTAGTTCTTTAGGTAGGTCTGGAGCTAAATATTTTGACTCAACAATCATGGATAAGAGAGTTAGACCAGGTGATGAAGGAATGGTCATTCTTAGGAAGTTTCATAATGAATTAGCAGCTACTATTCCTGGTTATGGAGCAGGGATGAAACCTATTCAAAACTTTATTACTGGTTCTCTTGTTGAATATCCACCTGGTT
>Ga0163179_10001454_pt1 | contig 16775 bp, 18 predicted proteins | sample AtlANTMetagenome_FD_109643 | JGI IMG/M metagenome (GOLD analysis project Ga0163179, IMG submission 109643) | Marine eukaryotic phytoplankton communities from the Atlantic Ocean - Atlantic ANT 2 Metagenome | ecosystem: Environmental > Aquatic > Marine > Oceanic | place: North Atlantic Ocean... | reverse complement strand
GCACTGTCCACCCGTCTCCAACCAGAGGGTGACAATAAAGATGCAAAGCAAATCATAATCCTCACGCGGTGGCATCCAGATGATCTAGCTGGTCGTCTTATGGATACAGAGGATTGGAAAGAAGGAAGGTGGAAGCACATAAACTTCCCAGCTATCAAGTCTATCCCCGGAGAGAAGATAAGCAGACGTATGTTGCCAGAGGATGACCCTCGCTATGCAACCCCAGAGGAATACAGATCCATGGCTCCGGGTAAAAGAAATGTCGCTGGCACTGATGAAGAAGAACCTTTGTGGCCTGTTCGTTTTCCGCTAGAAGATCTCAAGAGACGACAAAGATTAAACCCCAGAGAGTTCGCATCGTTATATTTACAGCAGCCGTATATTGAAGGCGGTAACATCATACGAACAGAATGGTGGCAAAAATACCCCAAAGACTTAGCCCCTGAGAGGTTTGCATCATTAGTCATTACTGCTGACACAGCTTTCAAGAAAACAGAAACAGCAGACTATAGCGTCCTTGTAGTCGCTGGCTGCGATACGAATGGCGACATGTATATAGTAGACCTGCTGAGAGGTAAGTGGGACTTTCCCGAACTCAAGCAGCGTATGATCCGACTGAATAACCAATGGCGAGGCAAGGGATTGCGAGCCATGTATATCGAGGACAAAGCATCTGGCCAGTCTTTGATACAGGAACTCAAACGCGAGTCTGGTATGTCTGTCATTCCTTACAAGGTTGTTAATGACAAAGTTGCCAGAACAAATGCTGTGCTTCCAATCATAGAAGGTGGCAGGGTTTTTCTACCAGAAGAGTCTCCATGGCTAGATGACTTTATCGACGAGACAGTCAGCTTCCCGAATGGCAACCATGACGACCAAGTGGATGCTATGGTTATGGCGGTAGATGTATTGTCACGCACTTCAATTTCTCCAGAAGCATGGCAGTTACATTCCGATACTTCACAGAGCTTGAACAATAACTCGCCCGACTTTGGAAAATCGTTAGCAGCCAGTGTTAAGGGCGTAGCTGCAAAGTGGCAGGGTTGGGGTTTGTAAGGACGACCACCAAACTCCTGTGAGTTATCTTTGGGGCATAGAAACGGCAGGTAGAGCAAATGACTCCAACAACTAATTATAGATCAGCAGAATACCAGTCTGGCCCTAATGACGGTCAAATTGTTGATCTATCTGAACATGCTGAAAAACTTATTAACTACGAAGATATATCCGACCTCCTGACAGAAGAGCAGGAGCGTAGGCTTGTCGACTATGTGAAGTCTATGGCCGACATGTCTTATTTCAAAATAAGGAAAAGATATGACCACTGGAAAGAGGCTGACCGTGCTCATGACGTATATGTTCCTGCGGACACTACAGAGTTTCGGGAAAAGGCAGTCATGGCCGATACTAGGGCTATCGCCGATACCGTACTTACATACCTCATGGCGGCCATGGGTGGACGAAACCCAATGTTCCAACTTGAGGGACTTAATCGCAAATCAAGAAATGCCAGTCTTATCCTCGAAAGAGTATTACACCAGCAAATGCGAAGAACCGCAGGAGAAGCTCGTTTGGCCCAACTGCTGTTGGATAGCATACGATATGGCTTCGCCCCCACAAAAGTTGTGTGGGATTCAAAAACAAACCAAAACAAGCTCGTAAACTTTGACCCAAGACGATGCTTTCCAGATCCTCGCGTCAACTGGGGTGATTGGGAAAACATGCAGTTTGTGGTGTTTGCAGATTACATGTCATTCAATGCGCTAGATAGCAGTGGTTTATACCCAAAGCTAAGAAAGTATCCAGCACTTAGACACAAGATCTCGCCACCTAGAAATGCTTGGAACGCACATCATTGGCATAAGGAGGAAGGTAGAGGATTATCAATCGACCCAGCCCAACCACACCAGAGGGAAAGGCAAGACCATGCTTACTTCACTTTAGGTGACGCTAGGGTAGTTGATGAGGCGTGGGTACGCCTAACTGGTTTTGAGATAGGCATCCCTAGTATTGACCAGATATTTATCGTCATGACTATTCTTGATGAGAATGTCGTCATTAGATTTCAGTTGAACCCATACGGTCAACAATTTCCCGTAGTCTTCGGTGGCTTGTATCAGGACAACCACAAGACTTACGGACAATCACTCTACGACCTCATCCTGCCGATGCACGACATCGCCACATATCTGATGAGATCCCGTATCGACAACATTAGTGCTGCGCTAAACAATCTGATCTTTGCAGATCCAACGCAGGTCAGTATTCCTGACCTTATCGACAGAAATCCGTGGGGAATTGTGCGCACCCTACCCGGCAGCAAACCCGGAGATGGTGTGTTTATAGCGCAAGTCCCAGACGTCACGCGTGGACATCTTAACGATATAGCGTCGATGTCTGAGCTGAAGCAGCGCGTTAGCGCAGCGTCAGACGCGCAGCAGGGTATGCCGACCTCAGACGGTATCCGCACGGCTACTGAGATCCAACGCTTAACGCAACTTGGGTCGCAACGTCTTGGCGTACTCTCACGAATTATGTCTGCCACCACCATACGCCCTATGGTGCGCATGATGGTTGCCAACATCCAAGACAGTTTATCTATGGAAGGATCTATCAAGATAGATCAACAGAACATGCCCAACCAGCTTACTGGCATGGTTGAGGACGGATACCTTGATTACAACGTCACCAAAGATTTGCAGGGTGATATTGACTATCTAGTCATCGACGGAACGCTTCCATTGGAGCCAACTCGCAATGCTGAGACATGGATGAACATGCTCCAGATTATGAACCAGACGGGACTCAACATGGAATACAACGCTGGCCAGATTGCTGAAGAGGCAATTCGGGCCATGGGCATAACTGACCTAGATAGGTTTCGAGTTAGCCAAGAGCAACTTCAACAGCAGGGGCCAAGCCCGTCACAACAATTAGCCATGATGGAGAAAATGCGTGGAGCTAGTGTCCAGCCTCAAGAAAATATTGACCAAGAAGTTCAAGCTGGAAACCTTGTTCCGTTATCTGAAGCAAGAGGCAGAAGATGAGCAAGAAAGCACTATCGAAAAACGTAGACTCATCAGTCGCGGGATATGTCACTGCCATCGAGACAGAGATATTAGGCCACATAAAGGCGTTGCAGGATTTGATGGAGGATCAAAAAAAGCAAGCAGCTTCTATGAAGGAAAGTATTTCCGTACTCCAAGGCTTTTCAGAATCCACAGACAACAGCATCGCGGCAATAGAGATGAAGGCTAAGACCCTCATCGACAAGTCTTTTAAGAGTCAGACTTCCAATAACGAGGAATGGAAAGAGGAGGTAAGCTCAATAGCTGGCAAGCTAATCGCTCAAGTCGAATCTTTTGAGAAGAGAGTGGATGACTTGGAGTACAAGATGACCCGTTATTTCGACAAAGAGAAGTACGCAATAACGAAGGGTATAATTACTCAGATAATTAATGAGGAGAAGGTAAATGGCTGAAACCAGACCAATAGGTGAACAGCTACGGTTTCTCTCACAAGCTACTGGCGATCATATTCTCGATGATTATCTTGAGGCGGCAGAGAAAGGCGGCAGAACACTAACAGACTTACTGGGTGATATTTTTGCAACATCAGACGGTAAGTTTCGTTCTGATGTTTTTCAGTTCAGAGAAGATCCTGCCGATCCGGGCATGTTCCAAGTTCGTGTTGGGCAGTTTATAAATGCTGACACGGGCTGGCAGACAATAACATTTACTGACTTCCATGATTATGTAGCGGATGCACTCTCCTATAAGAACGATGCGGAAACTGCAAAGACCGCAGCCGAGAGTGCTCGCGATACAGCCCTACCTGTAATCAATAACATTAATGATGTCTTGTCGGTGTCAGCAAACATTACAGACGTCAACACGGTAGCAGATCAGTTAGGTGGTGCAGTCAGTCATGCAGTAACCGTATCTGGTGGGAAGTTTTATATTGATGGCGTACTAACGCCAGCAGTCAAGCTCAAGGGAGGATTTACTTACACCTTTGACTTGTCTGACAGTTCAAACAGTACGCATCCATTCCGCTTCAGCATCAACCCAACTGGCGGCCCAACTTACACAACGGGTGTTACAACAACAGGAACAGTCGGAACGGCTGGTGCTCAGCTAGTAATAGCAGTAACCAATTCCACCCCTGCCCTGTATTACTACTGTACCAGTCACTCAGGCATGGGCGCAGCCGCAGACGTCAGGTTCGATAACCTTGAAACTATAGCGGACATTGACGCTAAAATTACAACAGCGGCAGATGTCGTTGCTCCTGCAATTAGCTCAGTAATCACTGCGGCTACGGACATAGCGAACATCAACACCACGGCAACCAATATCGCAGACGTCAATACTGTGGCGACCGATATAGCCAATGTTATTGCCACAGGATCAAATATTGGCTCTGTCACTACAGTAGCCAACTCAGCAAACCTGCCATCAATTTTGACTGCGGCAGCAAATATTTCCAATATCGGAACAGTTGCGACCAACATTGGGAACGTCAATATTGTTGTAACCAACATTTCAGATTTACAAAGCGTTGCTAGTGAGATTGGTGGGTCTGGCGACATTAACATAGTTGCCGGGAATATTGGTGCAGTTAGTCAGGTATCAACCAACATCACCGCAGTAACCACGGTTGCAACCAATATCGCTGCAATTCAAAACGTCTCATCCGACTTGCTTGAATCTATATCCGAGATCGACACAGTAGCCGCGTCAATAGGCAATGTGGATGCAGTGGGGTCAAACATTTCGGATGTCACCACAGTTGCCAATACCTCAAACCTCGCAAACATTCAGACCGTTTCAACCAACATTTCTGATGTAAACGCCTTGGCTACGGTTGCCACAAAGATTGGAACTCTTGCAGACATAGAAGACGGGACAACAGCAACAAACGCACTGACTGGGTTGCACTCAAATCTAAGCACCATAACGTCACTGGGAACTAACATCGCAGATATTGTTACGACATCTAATAACATATCTTCCGTTATAGCTGCTGCTGGAGACATAAGTAACATCAACACGGTGGCCCCTCATGTGGGAACCACTGGCAATATTACCAAAGTGGGTAATTCGATTAATGATGTAAACGCTATCTCTCCCCGACTGGCAGACGTCCAGACGTTAGCCGGAGGCACTAACCTCTCGAACATACAGATCGCAGCAGCAAACATAAACGACATCACGTCTGCGGCGGCAAATATTTCTGATATTGCAACTGCTGCAACCTATGTGACGCAGATTATTGAGGCTCCTCAGTATGCGCAGGACGCAGAAAATTATGCAGTCCATGGCGTAAACTCTACGTTTACTGATAGAAACGGCAATGTTGCGTTTTCTGCAAAGCACTACGCTTCAGTGGCTCAAGCGGTTGGAAATGCGTTTGTCACCTTTCAAGGAAATGAGCGCAGTTCGGGCGATACGGACGACATCACTGCCAACGGTGCGGCAGACTCTATACAGTTTTTGGGTCTTGGTGGTGCGAAAATCAGAACAGATCAAACCAATAAACAAGTTTATATAGATAGCCGCTCTGTGGCTATGGCAATAGCACTGGGGTAAAACATGGCCACATACCAATTTACAAACAGTACAGTTAATAACGTCGGGACAACGGCTGTAGATGTTTATACCGTTCCATCTAGCAAAAAATCCATAATGATTGGATGTAGTATTTCCAACATAACAGGAGCCTCGCTTCCTGTAGAGTTAAGTCTGGTCAAAACGGACTCCACAGTAATCCACCTAGCAAAAGCAACTCGTGTTGATGGAGGGACGACCACTGATTTTTTAAGTGGTAAAAAGCTAGTTATGCAAGCCGGAGAAAAAGTACAGCTAGTTTCAAAAGTAACGGATTCTCTTGATTGCGTAGTATCTGTCTTGGAGGACGTAGATTAATGGCGAATGAGTATGGACTGTATGAAGGCACTGAGTTTGCGGACAAAACTTTTTACGGCTTCAAGTTATATAAGACAGGCGATTTAAACGTAGACGTCATCAATGACGGGACGACACCAGTGCGCCTTCCAGACGACAATATCATCGACCCAGAGGATTACAAGCAGTGGTTTTGGTCAAAAGCAACCGTGACGTTCCGATGGGATAACGGTCACTTACTAATGGAAATGATATGAGCCAGATAATCGACTTAGGAAAATTACGTTTCTATTTCGCAGGTGACTGGGACGTTGCCACCACCTACGAATTAAACGACATCGTCAAGTACGGTGGTAATATTTATGTATACACCTACGGACTAAAAGCGAGCGGCAATCAACCCACGGACACAACCTACTGGGCATTGATGGTCGAAGGCTTCAAATTCCAAGGTGTGTATTCAAGTTCAACAGCCTACAGGGTAGGAGATGGTGTTACCCACGGTGGTAAAGTCTACATCTGTATACTGGATACCACAGGGAATACCCCACCCAACGCAACATACTGGTCGCAGTTCGCGGACGGTATTCAGTGGGAGGGTGAATATGTTAATACTACAGCGTACCAAAAGAACGATATTGTTACTTACGGCGGTAACTCTCTTTATATTGCCAAGCTCGACACAACGGGCAATCTCCCCTCAAACACAACTTATTGGGACTCTTTCATTCAAGGTATATCCTCAGAAGGAGTTTATAACGCAGGGACAGCGTATGCTAAAAATGACGTTGTTGCCTATGGAGGTAATCTTTACAGAGCACTTGGAGATACTACAGGTAATTTACCGAGCGACACTACATACTGGGCTGAATACCTTGGAGGCATTAAAGCGCGTGGCGCGTACAATGCAGCCACAGCTTACGCTTTAAATGATGTTGTAAATTACGGTGGCGGTTTATACCGAGCCACCACAGAGACAACTGGCAACTTACCTTCAGATACAACAAAGTGGGAGCTGTATGTTGTAGGCTCAGAGTTTAAGGGCGCATACGACAATGCCACCGCTTATGTAATTAATGATGTGGTAACTTATGGTGGTAGCACCTACATATCAAAAGGTGACTCCACGGGGAATCTCCCAACGAGCACCGCTCATTGGGATGTTTATGCTTCGGGTATTTCTCCAAAAGGAGATTACAATAACACCACCGCTTACGTGCCGAATGATCTAGTTGCTTACGGCGGATCGCTTTACAAGAATATTTTAGAGTCAACAGGCAATCTGCCAACTGACACAACCTATTGGTCTGTATTTCAGTCGGGTATAAACCCCAAAGGAAACTGGTCTACAGCAACAGACTATGAGCCGGGGGATGTAGCTGTTTATGGCGGCAATACCTTCCGCGCTTTATTGGCCCACGCATCAACGACTTTTGCCGCAGATTTAGCGGCGAACAAGTGGGAAAAGTTTAACGGGGGCATTGATTTCCGAGGCACATGGGCCGCAGCGACAGCCTATATAACAGATGACATCGTCAAGTCTGGCACGTCTTCTTACATTGCTCTTGAAGACCACACGTCTGGTTCAAACTTCTCTACAGACTTGGCAGCTACCAAATGGATGGAATTTGCGGCAGGAGGTACTTACGTTCTTCCCGGCACAGCAAGTAATGACGGAAAATATTTATCATCAGATGGCGCAAGTTACGTCTGGGTAAATGGAGAAACTGGCTGGACTGTTGTTACCACAACACACACAGCCACCAGCACTCAAAGATTATTTACAGATACATCTGGTGCTGCATTTACAGTCACACTTCCAGCATCTCCAAGCATAGGAGATTTTGTAGAGCTGACTGATGGGGCGAGCACTTGGGACACGAACAATTTAACTGTCGCAAGAAATGGCTCGGTTATTCAAGGTAACTCAGCAGACATGCTGTGTGATGTTAAAGATGCGGGTCTGACACTTGTTTACTCAGACGCGACAAACGGTTGGAGGATCAAGTAAATGACATTCACTCTTTCATCAATTCTAGGCAGTGGCGGCGCGACTGACGGCGAAAAAGAATTTAACAAGTACGCTATTTTTGCCGGACGAAACGACTTCTATAGCAGTAATTACAAATATAACGACAGTGCTTCCGCTACTGGCGCAGAGCATTTTCAAGTTTTGAATAACAGCGCAGTAAACTACACGCTTCCTACAGGGATCACCAAAATACGAATTTCAGTCTTAGGGTCAGGCGGATCAGGCGGTACTCGCCAAGGCAATCACTATCACGGTGGTGGTGGTGGAGGCGGAGGATCTTTTGCCTGTGCTGAATATACGGTTTCTGGTGGAGAGGTTCTGTCAGTCTTAGCTGGTAATTCGGCAGCCCATACGACAAGCTCTAGCCACCAATATAATGGTAGTCAATCTTACGTCACGAGCGGATCAATAATAAACATTTCCGCTAATGGCGGCACTGGAGGAAGTGGATACAATCCGGGTGGTGGTAATTCGTCGACCACCGTAGGCGGAAGTGCTCTTATTTCTGGAACCAATATAACTGCCAATGGCGGTAGTGGAGGTCAAGGATCAACATTATCTTTTGGTTTCGGCCCAGAGCCATATGGAGCTGGCGGCGGCGGTGCTGCTGGCTTTGTTCTTGGGAATGGCGGAAACGGTGGAGATAACAATTCTGGCGGATACTCTACTATGTCTTCTGGCGGCGGTGCTGTTGGAGGAAAGAACGGAGGCGCATACGCATCTGGAGGAAACTCTACTAGCAATACGCAATACTCAGCGGGTTCTGGTGCTGGTGGTGGTGAGGCTGGCAAAGCCGGAGACACGACAAATAACCCAAAACAAGGTGGAAAAGGTTTAGTTGCTTCAGATGTAGGTGGTCAGTATCAAAGCGGGTTTAATAACGCAGGTAGCTTTAATGCCTCGGAACACCTGAAAGGTGGTGGTAAAAACGCACCTGCTAGATTCGCAACCAGTGGAGGTAGTGGAAGTGCTCTTTTAAACACTGGTGGCACAACGTCTAGTGGCGGAGGTGGCCCAAAAGTTTACGCTTGGCCTTTAATGGCAAATGCACACCAAGGCGGTGGCGGCGGTGGGTCTGGTTATTCTAGCTACCAATACGCTCATCCCGGTGGCGATGCTGCGCCCGGTGGAGGCGGCGGCGGTGGTGGTATGTACAACCAAAACGGTTGGGGATCACACGCTAACAACAACGGATATACTTATTTTGACTATGCCGAAGGTTGTTATGTGATGGAAAACTCAGGCTACAGTTACAACCCTATGGGATATAACGGTCGCGGCGGCCACGGCGGTATCTTCGGAGGCGGCGGAGGTGGCGGAGGCTACTACGGCGATGGCGGAGGCGGAGGCTTCGGAGCTGGAGGTGGCGGCGGAGGCGGCAACTTCGGTAGCAGTGTCCATGGTTATGGTGGACTGAGCGGCCCCGGTCTCGTTGTAATTGAATGGAAAGCATAAGGAGAATCTGATGCCATACGCATTAATTGAAAATAAGATTGTTATGCAAACCGCAGAGGAAGCATCTCCTTTTGGAGAGTGGGTTGAGTGCGATAGTCATGACATTCATGGTTGGACTTACACTAAAAGCACTAAAAAATTTGCTGACAAACGTGAAGTTCAGCCGGGTGCTAAAGTGGAAGACATAACCGCAGAAATACCAGCAACATATGTTGGCTTGAATTTCTCACCAGAAGAAATCCAAGACGTCGAAGATGGCAAGAAAACCATCGACGAGGTGAAGGCTGCACAGCCAGAAGAAATGAAACCCGGATACGCACCTAATACACCAGAGTAACTTAACTTAACTTAACTTGACGTAACATTATGAGGATAAATGACATTATCAACAAATCACCCTTTTTCGTTTCCAGTTATATCTTGGCAACCAGAAAATCACGAGGATCTCACAAGCAGACTTGTTGAAGGTGCTGGCAAACTGCGCACTGATGTAAAAGGCGCGGTTCTATCTCACGCATGGAGAAATGTTGGCTCGCGTGAGATGTTTGAACCCCAGTCTGAAGAAGAATACAAAAAGCACGGCTATAGCTCGTACAAGTCTGGCGTTAGCTTGTTCTCTGAACCTTGGCTTGAAATATTTGAACCACTACATCAAGCGGCTTTCCAAGCATGTTATCGCTATATACATGAAACACCGTGGAAAAGACCCGACGCAGACTTAGACAACCTTGGCCTGTTAAATCACTCATGGGTGAGTGTTTACGGAGACGGCCATTTTATTCCAGAGCATGTCCATACAGACTCCCATATTAGCTGGGTTTTCTATGGGGCTTCTAACGAGGATAGTGGCCAGATAGTATTCAGACATCCCGCCGCTCATGTCTTTAGAATGTCTTATCAGGAGGATGCTGAAATGTTCTATGAGACATTTAAGATGCCCCCAAAGGTTGGATCTTTTATTGTGTTCCCATCCTTTATGCAACATTTCACAGAACAGCATTTTGGAGACGAAGACAGAATAATTTACTCAGGAAATTTTGTTTTCCGAAGCAGTGTAACTGGCCATGGGACTGCCTACAGAACGACTCGGATTGCGAAAGATGAGCCATGAGACCAGATTACGTTATAGGCAGCGACGTATTGACTCATGAAGAATGTGAAAAAATTATCGAGCATTGCAAGAAAGATACTAAGGTTGCCAGAATTGGTAAGGGTAAAGGTGGTCTAAGAAGAAGATCTCACGTCAGTTGGATCACAAGTGGCAGTGAATTAGACGACTTGGTGATGAGATGTTTTCACCGACTACAGAGTATTAGTTGGGAGTTTTTCGACCAAGAAATAGGTTACATTGAACCAGTACAGTTTACGTCTTACGGGTTTGGGAACTTCTATAATTGGCATATGGATGCTGGTCTCCATGCTGAACAAGACAGAGTTATCTCTGCTTCATTGGAGCTAACTGACCCTAAAACCTACAAAGGTGGCGGGTTGAAGTTTAAAGAACACCCAAATCCTGTGCTAAAAAGAGCACAAGGGACGATGATATGCTTTCCATCGCTTATGATACATCAAGCAAGACCAGTATTTTGGGGAACTCGATGTTCTCTTGTTTTTTGGGGAGCTAGGAAAGATGGCAGACCAACCGATTCAGATAACGCGTGATGAGCTTAATACCCTCATGCGCGAAGCCGCAAGGGAAGGTGCGAGAGCCGCCTTGTCCGAAGTCGGCCTAAGTGATGAGGAGGCAGGTCAAGACGTCCGCGAACTGAGGAACTTAATAGAAAGTTGGCGTTCATCAAAAAAAATCATCGGCAGCACGGTTCTTAAAATGATTACCACAGGAGTGCTTATCTTCATCGCTGCTGCCGTAGCCATGAAGATAGGCATAGGATCAGGAGAATAGCATGAGCACAAAAGCAAAAGCACACGCAGTAGTAATTGGCAAAACCAAGCCAGCTAAAAAAGGCAAGAAGTGTAAGGCCAAGTAATGGCAAAACCTCGCAAAGGTAAGGCCAAGGTTAAAGTTACCAAGGATGGGAAACGTGTAAGCTATGGCCAAGCTGGTAAGGCAAAGGACGGTGGCTCACGGGTACGCCCCGGCACGTCTAAAGGCGATGCGTATTGTGCGCGAAGTCTGGCCCAGATGAAGAAACACAAGAAAGCCGCAAAAAATCCAAACAGCCCACTACGTCTGTCTCGCAAGAGATGGAAATGTAAGGGCGCAAAGTCGAGTAAATAGGAGGCAGCATGGCAAAACGACCCGGACTTTACGCTAATATTCACGCTAAACGTCGTAGAATAGCTGCGGGAAGTGGAGAGAAGATGAGGAAGCCCGGAAGTAAGGGTGCTCCAACAGCAAAGAATTTTAGGAGAGCAGCAAAGACCGCCAAGAAAACATGACATCAAAAGAAAAATTACGCAGACTTAAAGAGTTACAAAACTCAGCAGGTTGGAATGTACTGCTGGAGATCATGAAAGAAGAGATTGTGCTATCTGCGATGCAGATTGCAGAAACTCCAAACATGGAACTTGACGAGATTAACTACAGACGTGGATCAATTTACGCTGCCAAGCGTTTATTGGAACTCCCTCAACGTCTGTCTGTTCAATTAGAAAATGAAGTCGCTATGGACGACAGCCCCAAGAAATAGGGACATACTGAGTTTAATTTAAACAGATCCCCGCTATGGCCGGGAAAGGAGATAGAAATGGCAACACCACAGTCACAAGAGCAGATGCTCGCAGCAGTAGATAATATCGCAGCAAAAAGAATGGGAGTAGAGCCGCAACAAGCCGCTCAAGCACCAGCACCTCAAGCTGCACCCCCAACCCCACCACAGATGCCCGAACCCCCTAAACAGGAGTCGAGCAACGATAAAGCAGCAGAGAAAGGATCGCCCGATACTGAAGGCGATAAGATGCAAGCTGAAGCAGTAATGTATTCTATTGACTTTGGTGAAGGTAATATGAGGGATCTTACCCCTCAACAGATCAAGTCTACCTTTGAGCGTTACTCAGCAATGAACTACAAAAATGCACAGTACAAGCCTGTGTATGACATTGTAGATCAGATCATGCGTGATAACCCAAGCATGAACTCTCGCGAAGTAGCTGGCCAAATGGCTGCGATCTACAAAGCTCAACAGTCAAACCCAACCATGGGCAATACTGAGGGCAAGCAATCTGGTCAACAAGCACCACAGGGCGATTTAAACTCTGCTCTCAAGAAGTGGGAAGAAGAAAACGCCGCAAGTTTACCACCCGGATACGCAGAGATGATCCAAGGTGGAACTCAAGGTATGAACCAAATGAGGCAGGAGCTTGCTAAGACGCAGCAAATGATCCGTCAAATGGCAGCACAAAACCAAGGTGTTGCAGATGCCGCAAAGACTCAGGTTCAAAATAGCACGGGGCAACAGATTGAGGCCGTAAGACAACAGATTGCCAACAACCTAGACCGCGTTCAACAAGGTTTAAAATTGCCGAGTGAAAAAGCAAATGACTTCATGGTATTTGCGGCAGAGCGAGGATTTACTTTAGAAGATTTTGTGGATCCCAATCTTGTTGCACGAGTAATGACAGACTTCAAAAACAACATGGACTCTCCCGAAATGGAGCGGATGCGAGGCATAGCGCAAAGACGCCAAGCCTTTACGGGATCTTTAGGATCAACACCTTCTGGTGGCGCAACCGAGACCCCAGCAGGGGAGAGCACATTCGACAAATTCACCAGTCAAGCAATGGCTAAAAAAGGAATTGGCTAGTATAGTTTTCTCTCCTCCTTGGGAAAAACTTACCCTCCGTCACGGTGTTTCTTTGAATCACTCCTAAAACGTGGCGGGGGGTTTTTTTATTTATAGGGACGAAAACCCAAACAAAAATCCGTATAGTCTACTTATGCAAGAGGTCTCGCTACGGCTCGACCGCATAAACAATAGGGCATACGCGATGGAAATATTCCGCGTCGCTCGCACATAACCCCTTTTTGTAACCAGCTTTAATGGAGAAATTATCATGGCTGCTATTCAAGGATTACGGGGAACAGGCGAGTTTTCGACTGATTTCCGTCCTAAAAACTATCGAGAGCTTTTTACGCTCTTGGAACCTCAAGGTAATGCACCCCTAAATGCGTTATTGGCTATGGGATCTTCTGAATCTACAGATGACCCGGAATACAAAAACTTTAGAGATGAATTGCCTGATCGAAAGCTGAAGGTTAATGGCGCAGTTGCTAGTACATCTACTACGACTGTCACTGTCGACGCTTCAGATGACAACAAATATGCTATTAACGGTGCTATCGTTATCAATAGCGAGACAGGCGAAGTAATGCACTGTACTGCGGACACAACAGGTACAACCCTGACTGTGACCCGTAATGTCGGTGGAACCTCTCACCAGATCGCTGATGACGCTGAACTGTTCATTGCAGGGTTTGCCGCACAGGAAGGCGCGAACGCTCCGACTGCTATCTCATTTGACGCAGTTGTTGCGAACAATTTTTGTCAAATTTTCCGTACAGCTTTTAGCGTAACAAATACGTTAAACAGCACTTACCTGCGGACTGGCGACAAGATGGACGAGGCTATGACTAAAGCCCTCAAACTACATATGAGCGATATCGAGCGAGCTATGTTTTTTGGGGTCAAGCACGAGAGCAATGGCTCCACTGCTCAGCCTACTCGCTTCACTGGCGGACTCATCAACTCCATGACGAATGTAGTCGACATCAACACCGACTATGCGTCTTACGGTGGCTCTGCTGCTGGGAAAATGACTGAAGAAGGTTTTGACAGCTTGCTGATCTCAACCATCTTTAAGTACGGATCCTCGCAGAAGATCGCTTTCGTCGGCGAGAATGTTGCTAACCAGCTTCAACAGATCGGTAAAGATCGTTGGCAGCCTACTGCTGTCGATGGGACTTACGGCGTGATGTTGACGCGGTATCAATCTTTCGCTGGTGATTTGATGGTTCACCTGCATCCACAGTTTAGGCAGATTCCGGGTATGAAGAACGCGATGGTTATCGTGGACTTCCCATATCTGTCTTATCGTTACCTCGAAGGTCGCGATACTCAACTGTTGGAAAACAGGCAAGCACCAGATCTTGATGCTCAGCTCAACGAGTACCTCACCGAGTGCGGACTTGAGCTAATTCAAGATAAGGTACACGCTTATATCAAAAACTGGGTATCACGTACCGCGTAATCGGGACGACCCTTGTTTAAAAGTGAGCGATAGTAGGGGGGTGCAAATGCACCCCCTTATTTTTTGGAGGATTACATGACTAAAACACCTAAAAAGCGCAGAGCGCGAACTAATACTGGCCACTACAAGGCTGACGATCCATCGACACCAGACGTCAATGAAGCATGGGAAGACGTTACATTAAGCGAAGTAACGCCAGACGTGGAGGTAGAAGCAAAACCCACGCCAAAGCCCAAGTCTGTACCAGACGTCATTTGGTTTGAGAGCCGCAATGAGGAGCCTTCTATGTTCCCGGTGGCTGGAGTTAGTCCGATAAGAAATTTCAGTAATGGCAGACTTGAATACAAAGTAATGGCTGACGACCTAGACAGATTTACAGCCAACCATTTCGTCATGAATGGCAGGGTTGTAAGGAAGCAAGATGGCTGAACAAAGTAATACAAACCCTCAAATTCGGGAAAACAACTCCCCTTTAGAAACGCTTGCTATGCAAGCTCTCAGAAGGTTTGGTGAGTTTCATCCCGGCACTGTTGATGGCGATGTGATGCTTATGTTTTTGGAATTTGCAAACATGGTTATTGATGAAATAAGACTTCATCCATATCACGATGGCGCGGAGATTGATTACTATCAATCAGCAACAGACGTCAGAGCAGTTCCCGATCCAATAATCATCCAAGGCATCCTTTACCATTACGCCATGCAGCAAGCGAGCGACAAGGTGAGTGTGTATATGCCTATGTATAACAGGACGCTAAATCACCACTTGTGGCAAAAGCTAAACGGAAACACCAAGATCCAGATGAAAGTTATGGATGGTGGGACAAACAAAAGAAATAGCCGTGGCGGTAAAACCAGCAACTATAACGGGACGGTAACTTACTAATGGCGATGACCAAGTCGCCTACTGGCGTCAAATTAAAAACTTTTGCTTATGAAGATTTCCAAGGATTGGATACATCGAGAGATGTTACCTCTCTTGATACAGGGAAATCCCAGCATTTATCTACTGTACGAAATGCCACCTGTGATTGGCGGGGTCAAATAGTTAGAGACCCCGCCGGACTCCACAAGTCAGGCACTAGAACGGTGGATCATGTTCGATTTTATTCACAAGGAAAGTTTGTTTTTGCAGAGCGTACTGGCGCAGGGATAGATCTTTGTTCTGATAGCGGTGAGAAAGTTGAAAACGCATATGGACTTTCTTCTGTAATAAGTACGACCGTCTTCAATCGTAATGTTATGTTCACGTCAAAAGCACAACAACTCAGACGTTATGATGGGACAAACTTTTATGCAAACCAATCTCCAGCAATGGACAGACTTAGGCCAGCTTACAGCACGACAACACAGTCACGCATGGTGGTCGCAGGAGTTTCTGCAAGTGAAACTACTGTTTATGTGTCCAGAACAAATCAGGATGAAATATGGTCAGATGACGAACCCGAAGACTCGCAAGACGTCAACAAAGCGTTTGAGTTTGATGTAGCAAATTACCTTGGAACTGCTGACAAAATTACTGGTCTTGGTTCTTTTGAACAAAACAGACTTGTCATATTTGCTGCTGACAGAGCATTAATTTACAGAACAGACCCGGATTATACAAGATGGCTACTCGACGACAACGCGAATATCTTTATCGGCTGCGCAAGTCACAACACAATACAAAACGCGGGTACAGACCTCCTATTCTGCTCGCGATCTGGTATCCACTCGATAAAGAGGTCGGAAGACAACGGGATCCTCGTATATTCTTACAGCCTGTCGGACAAGGTCGACCTGCTATACAGAGAGCTGTTCAACTCCGTAGATGATCCAGAAAAAATAAGCGCGGTATTTGACCAAGATAATGGCCAGTACCACGTCTTCTTTCCTCTTCCGGGCAATGAGCTATGCACCAGACTTACATTGGCCATGAACCCAGAGGGTGGAGAAGGCGCACCAAAGTATTCAACAGGTGACTTTTTGAGAGCACGGTGTGGGACATTTTTAAATGGCACTTTGCTCTATGGAACAACAGGTGGGGTGTTCGAGATTCTTGATACAGAAACAGAAAGAGATGATGCCTTCACACCAGAGATGGAAATAACTACGCCATTGTTTTGGCATGGAAGTTTGTCCGACACAAAAGAAACAAACTCTATAATTCTGCAAGCTGCTGGCAAAGGGATAGT